>LGOV01049458.1_pt1 | contig 11465 bp, 10 predicted proteins | sample 469881 | NCBI WGS metagenome assembly LGOV01 (sample SAMN03857199, study PRJNA290197) | marine sediment metagenome | biome: marine cold seep biome; feature: cold seep; material: marine sediment; isolation source: sample #5579, elevator 3A push core 41 containing 12 cm of sediment... ...
TCACTCCCGTATCATTATTAATAAATAAAGTTTTTTTCCATGTTTTCCCACCATCGGTAGTCTTAAAAATTCCGCGTTCAGCATTTGGCGTATATAAATGCCCGATAACACCAATGATAACCTCATCCGGATTATTTGGATTAATTAAAATCCGTCCAATGTGGTGCGAATCTTCTAATCCCATATTTTGCCAGGTTTTACCTTGATCAGTACTCTTTAATATACCAATGCCTGAATATGATGAACGTGACGAATTACTCTCGCCGGTACCTACCCAAATTGCTCCACTTTTCCAATCAACAGCTATATCACCAATATTTTGAGTAGGTGAATTATCCATAACCGGAGTAAAAGTTGTTCCGTTATTTTGAGTATGCCATAACCCGCCTGAGGCATAAGCAACATAAAACTCGGTTGGATTATTTGGATTTATATCCAGATCAACTACGCGTCCGCTCATGATTGATGGACCAATTGAAGTGAAAGCAATATTTTGAACGATAGATTCTTGTGCATAAATTCCGGTTATGATCAAGAAAACAAAAAGAGAATTAGAAAATTTTTTCATTATTACATTTTTAATTTCTGTATAAATATAAATAAAAAAACTCGTATAGATTTTAACCTATACGAGTTATCTTTTTAAAAATAATAACTTAATTATCAATATTTATATAATCGTCGTATTCAATTTCAAAATTTATTTTATGATTAGCTTCTTCACCTGCTAATTTCGTAAAAATTATTTTCAATTCTTTTGTTGGCGCTGATTTTGCCAAACGTTTATATAATTTATATGCTGCTTTTTCTCTTTTCATCGCTAATATCAAAGCGTCTTGATAGGTCATTTTACTTTTGGTATTTGATTTAACCAGATAATCGCTCATTTTCATATCGATGATATCTTCTTTCTTTACTTCAAATTTTCCTTCATCCTTAATTTTTTTGAGTCTTGCTTCATGACCTCTTTCTTCTTTTGAGAATTTTTCAAAAGTTTCTTTCATCGATTTGGTTTTGGCTTGCCCGGAAAGGTTTTTATAAAATTCTGCTGCTCTAATCTCATTAGTTATAGCGAAATCTAATATTTCATCTATTGATCTAAAATTATCCATATTCTATATATTTAGAATGTAAATTTAATAAAAAATTGTATAAATTAGATTAAGTTATTTGTTTTCTATTATTGTTTCCAAACAAATGATTGAATTTGTTAAATACATTTAAAATCGACTCCCATGAAATACTTACCCATTGATTCAGATCTTTTTATTAAAAACAGAAAAAAATTCGCCAAAAAAATGAAATCCAAATCTATGGCAATTTTTAATTCTAATGATATTTATCCCATAAGCGCAGATAGCACTTTGCCTTTTGCACAACATCGTGATATTTTTTATTTATCAGGTGTAGATCAGGAAGAGAGTGTATTGGTTATTTTTCCTGATTGTCCTAAAAAGGAACACCGTGAAATATTATTTTTAAAAGAAACCAGTGATCTTATTGCTATCTGGTATGGTAAAAAATTAAATAAAGAAGAAGCCTATGAAACTTCAGGGATAAGAACTGTTTACTGGCTTCAGGATATGGATAAAGTTTTGTTTGAATTGATGACCCAGGCAAAGAAAGTTTATATCAATACTAATGAGCACTACCGCGCCAGTGTAGAAACTGAAACAAGAGAAGCCCGATTTATAAAAGGACTCCAAAAAAAATATCCTGCACATACTTACTTGAGAAGCCAGCCAATTTTACAACGGTTACGATCAGTAAAAGAACCCCAAGAGATCGATTTAATTCAACAGGCATGTAAAATTACCGAAAAAGGCTTTAGAAGGATCTTAGATTATGTAAAACCAGGTGTTTGGGAATATGAAATTGAAGCTGCTTATATTCATGAATTCTTAAGAAATCGCGCTGATGGATTTGCTTATACTCCAATAATCGCTTCCGGTTATGGTGCCTGTGTATTGCATTATATTGAAAATGATAAGGAGTGTAAAGAAGGAGATGTAATATTGATGGATGTTGGTGCAAGTTATGCTAATTACGCCAGTGATATGACCAGATGTATTCCTGTTTCAGGAAAATTTACAGATCGGCAAAAAGATGTTTACAATGCTGTTCTACGTGTTAAAAAAGCAGCAGCCAAATTGTTAAAACCAGGAGCTATCTGGGCAGACTATCATGTAGAAGTTGGAGAAATTATGACCAAAGAACTAATCGGTTTAGGCTTGATCACCAAAGAAGATGTAAAAAATGAAGATTCAAAATGGCCTGCTTATAAAAAATATTTTATGCACGGAACCTCACATCATATGGGATTAGACACGCACGATTATGGTATTTTAACGAAGCCTATGAAAGCCGGAATGGTATTTACTGTTGAACCGGGAATCTATATTCCTGATGAAAATTTAGGTATTAGAATAGAAGACGATTATGTGATCCAAAAAAAAGGTGAACCAATCAATTTAATGAAAAATATTCCTATTGAAGTGGAAGAAATTGAAGCTTTAATGGCTGCCGCTAAGAAGAGTCATTAGATCGAACTCAGGTTATTTGTATTCAGGGTTTCACTTATAAGTGAAACCCTGAATTTTTAAAATACATTTTCAATCACTTTTTAATTAGTGAGATCAAACCTCCTATAAGCACATAGCTAATCACTAAAAACAATATGCCAAACTTGATCACTGCCGCATAATAAGCTGTTAAACTCCATTTTAGCTGTAAATCGCCCAACAATAATTTTATAAGAGCAATATTTTCAATAATATCAAAAAAAGCAGCGATAAAAGGAGTGGCAACAATAATATAATTCAAACTCTTTTTAGCAATATTTACAAACAACTTTTCACTAATTTTATAAATCAGTATTGATAAAAAAGAAGCGTAGATCAGCAAGAATAGAAAATCAAAACCCAGACTCAACCCGGCAGCTGCTTTTGCTGTAGCATCCCATGAATTTATTATTTCAACGGATATATAAGGCTCCTTTGCCAATTCAAAAGACAAGATCCCGTTTTTTGACACATCAGTTATTAAAAAATTATCAAAATAACGCATTACTGTATCAGACAGTAACAATATTAATAGTAAAATTAAAATTTGATTCCTTTTTAGTGAGCTAATTATTTTAAACATAAATAATGATTCAATTTTTGATAAATATACTTAATTTAGCTATATAATTCTTTTAGAAATGGCCAGCTTAAAATATAAAAATATTAACCTTCATTATACAATTAAAGGAACTGGCTCAACTGTAGTGCTACTCCACGGGTTTTTAGAAAATGTATCTATGTGGGATGAAATTATTCCTCATTTAGCAAAAAAAAATACAATAATTTCTATTGATCTTTTAGGTCATGGGCTAACTGGTAATTTGGGTTATATCCACAGCATGGAAGAACAAGCAGATATGGTCAAATTTGTTTTAGATTTTTTACAACTACATAAATTTGTTTTTATCGGACATAGCATGGGCGGTTATGTGGCATTAGCTTTTGTAGAAAAATATCCAAAAAATATAAAAGGATTATGTTTGATGAATTCTACTGCTATGGCTGATGATGAGGAAAAAAAATTAAATCGTGACAGAGCTATTCAGGCAGTAAAAAAATATCCGGATACTTTTGTTAGACTGGCAATACCAAATTTGTTTTCTGAAAATAACAAAACAGTTTTTGCTGATAGAATAAAAGAAATAACAATTGAGGCTTTAAAAACCTCTCAGCAAGGGATTATTGCAGCCATGGAAGGTATGAAAGTTAGAAAAGACCGGACTTCAATTCTACAGTTTTCTCCTTTTCCTTTATCGATGATCATTAGTAAACAAGACCCCGCATTAGAGTATCAAACGCTCATTGATCAAACAAAAAATACTTCGGTCTTAATTCACGAGTTTCCTGATGGGCATATGAGTCATGTTGAAAATAAAGAGGATCTAATTACAATTTTTATAAAATTTTGTGATAATATAAATAAAGATTAATTCTATTCATACCGATTTTCATTCATTCAATTTATTTTGTAATTTTATAAACCTGAGTTAAATCTTAGATCGAACTCAGGTTATAACTTATTCAAATTATATTTTTATGAAATTTCAGAAATCTTTTTTTTTATTTTTCCTATTCTTCTCAATTTTTTCCAATGCACAAGACTGGAAAGTATATCCGTATACTCCAACAGGAAGTTTAATCTCATTTTCTAAAGATGAGGGGCAACATACTTCTGAAGTTATTGAATGGTGGTACACAACCGGACATGTTGCAGGAAAATCAACCGGCACAAATTATAGTTATATGTTAAGTTATTTCGTTTATTCTTATCAAAGTTTTGATGGATTTAGAATCTTAAATGTAACAAATGATGATACTGGTGAAAAATATTTCAATACCAGTCCGGTTAAATATGATATTTTGTCTAATGATAAATTAAAGATTCAAGCATCTGGTATTTTTCCACAAAAAACAGAATATTGGAAAAATAAAGTAGATGGAGATCTTAAAATAATTCCTTTTGAATACATACTTAATGCTGCTTCAAATAAAGTGGAAATTGATTTAGAATATATTACTTTGAAGAGGCCATTAATTTTAGGAGATGATGGAAAGTTTGATCAGGGAGTATCTAACTATACCTATTATTATTCGCAAACAAAAAATGAAGTTATCGGAAAAATAATTTTTAATGGTATTTCTGAAGAAGTAACCGGCACTTCATGGATAGATCATCAATATGGTACGTTTAACCCTTTAGAAGACGAAAAATATGAATGGTTTAGTTTACAACTTTCAAATGGAATGGATTTAAACATTTGGAATTTATTTACCAACGATGATAAAATCCCCGATAATTTAAATTATCGAATGCTATCTGCATATGTAAATGAGAATACACAATATACCACCAAAGATTTTTATCTGGAACGATTAGAATTTAAGTTTACATCTGATAATGAAAAATGTTATTGTCAAAAGTGGCGGCTGACTTCAAATACAAACAATATTGACCTAATTATTTCTGTTTTACATAGTGATTCAGAAGTTCAATTACCTTTTAGGTTTTATGAAGGTGCTACTTCAATAACTGGAAGTGTTAATGGTATTGCTGTTACAGGAAAAGGATTTGCAGAACTTTTGCATAGTTATGAAGTTCCGGATCTAAATATTACTCATCCAAATAATGGAACATTCAATTCATCTGATAATATTACATGGAATGTGAACAATTCTGATGATGGCAACCCTCTTTTATATGATGTTTTTTATAGTGTTGATAATAAACAAACTTTCAAAAATATTACTGAAGGACTTGAAGAAACATCATTTTACTGGAAAAATCCTGATATTCAAAGCGGTGAAGATATCTGGTTTAAAATTACTGCATATTCAAAAGATAAAACATTGACTAATGAGGTAATTAGTGCAAATTCTTCTTCATTTGTATTACCCGTTGAGGAATTCAATAGTAATAAGATTATTTTGTATCCAAACCCTAGTGATAATAGTTTAAAAATAAATTTTGATAATAACATTTCTTTAATAATCTATAAAATATATGATATTAATGGAAAAATTCTATTGGAAAAAGAAATTAGAAATAAGAAAGTATTACAAATCGACATTAAAGAACTTAAAGAAGGTATATATTTTTTAAATATTAATCACAGCAATAAAAGTATGTATGCAAAATTTATTGTAGAGTAGACCATTAATTTTATCTTAGCTCACAGGAAATATTAGAGATGACTCAGAAATGCCCTTTATGTTCAAAAACAAGTGCCACTTTTTATAAGACAGATAAGCAACATTTTTATTTTTGTGAAAACTGTAAAGGAATTTTTTTAGACAAAAATCAACTTTTAGATATACATGAAGAAAAAGATCGATATTATTTACATAAAAACCATATCAATGATTTTGGCTATATAAAATTTGCCGATCCAATTATAGCGGCTGTTAAAGATAATTTTAACACTACACATCAAGGTTTGGATTTTGGCGCCGGTCATACACCTGTAATTTCTGAAGTTTTAAAAAAAGATAATTTTCAAGTAGAGATTTATGATCCTATTTTCTTTAACAACCCCAAAATATTAGAAAAAAAATATGATTTTATTACATCTTGCGAAGTGATAGAACATTTTTACAATCCTAAAAAAGAATTTGAGCTTTTACATAAAATGCTGAAACCAAATGGCAAATTGATATGTATGACTCATATTTTTAATGGCATAGATTTTGATTCCTGGTACTATAAAAAAGACCCAACACATGTATTTTTGTATCAGAAAGATACTTTAAAATGGATTAAAAATAATTTTAATTTTAAGGATATATACATCAATAACAGACTTATAATTTTTACAAAATAAATTCAAAGACATCAAATCATGAAAAAACTAGTTTTAGTAGTATTACTTATTACATTTATTATTCCGATTCAAGCACAAAGCAAAAAAGAGCTAAAAAAAGAAAAAGAAGCACAAGCATACACTGAAATTAAAACCTTAATCAACTCAGGTATCTATATTTTTGAATCTGATTGGGCAACTACCCAAAAGGGGAAAAGAATTAATTTAATAAGTAACCCCAATTTCTTAAAAATGGATCATGAAAACGCCAGTGCCTATCTGCCTTATTTTGGTGTGTCGCAGTCCTCAAGTGTTGGTTTTAGTGGAAGTAGTGGCATTGAATTTGATGGTGTTATTAAAGATCTTAAAGTTGATTTTAATGACAAAAAACAAAAGGTAATTATAAAATTCAGTGCCCAAAACAAGACAGAAAATTTTAATGTAACTCTAGCTGTTTTTAGAAGTGGGAATGCTGATTTAAGCATCTTAAGCAACAGTAGAAATAGTATTAGTTATGACGGAAAAGTTAGTGAAATAAAAGATGAAAAATAATCTATCCTTTATTCAATGCATTCCAACCCTGTGCTGTTAATTCAATTTTTTGATTGGCTCTGGTAATTAAATTTTTACCTTCATTTTCTTCCGTTATATGTCCGATTACGGTAAAATTTGGATTTCCCTTAATTTTTGGATAATCTTCCTGAGAAATTGTAAATAGTAACTCGTAATCTTCACCTCCGCTTAAAGCTATTGTTGTACTATTAAGATTAAATTCTTCGCAAGTTGCAATTACCTGTTGATCAAGTGGAATTTTATCTTCATATAAATTACAACCCGTTTTTGATTGTTTACAAATATGCAATATCTCAGAAGAAAGGCCATCCGAAATATCTATCATAGAAGTTGGCTTTACTTCAAGGTCTTTAAATAGTTTAATAATATCTTTTCTAGCCTCAGGTTTTAATTGCCGTTCAACCAAATAAGTATAATTTTCCAGATCGGGTTGTGAATTAGGATTTACCTGAAAGACTTGCTTTTCACGTTCCAATACCTGCAATCCTAGATAAGCAGCACCCAAATCACCTGTAACCACTAAAAGATCATTAGGTTTTGCACCACTTCTATATACAATATCTTTAGCTTTGGCTTCACCAATAGCAGTAATACTAATCAACAAACCTTTGGTTGATGAGGTAGTATCACCACCAATCAGATCAATCTGATAAGTATTACAAGCCAAATGAATTCCGGCATATAATTCTTCAAGAGCTTCTAAGGGAAATCGATTGGAAACAGCAATTGACACAGTAATCTGTTTAGCCAAACCATTCATGGCATAAACATCCGATAAATTGACCATCACTGCTTTATAACCCAAATGTTTTAAGGGCATATAACTCATGTCAAAATGCACGCCTTCAACTAACAGATCGGTTGTAACCAAAGTTTGAAGATCGCTGGAATCTATAACTGCGCAATCATCGCCTACTCCTTTTACAGTCGATTTATGGTGAATTTTAATGTTTTTTGTTAAGTATTCAATTAATCCAAATTCTCCTAATTCAGCTATTGAAGTACGTGACTGATCTTTATTATCAAACATGATTCTCTCTATTATTTTTTTAAAAACCTATTTCTTCCTAGGTGTTGGTCTTTTTTTTGATTCCTTTATCCAACCCACAAAAATAGAAGTTTTTTCTAGCACACCCAACATAAAAAATCTAAAAAAAATGCTAATCTTTTTGATTTATTCAAAATATCCTTACAATCTTTATTAGTTGAACTAATAAAGATTGTTGGATGAATGATAATATTAATAATTTGTTAAAAAAACCCGATGATATTCACTGTTTGGCTGAATAATGTTAACTTGGTCTTTCAATTCTACAAAAAACATTCTGCTTTATGAGCCTTAACAGACGTAATTTTATTAAAACAAGTACAGCTGCTGCTGCCGGCACTATGATATTGCCACCTTTTTTACAATCATACCAAAACATTCAAAATTCTACAGATGTGAAAAGCTATATGGATCACTTTGAGGTAACAACCGAATTAATGCAAAAAGTAATTTCAGAAGCGATGTCAAAGGGAGGTAATTATGCCGATCTTTTCTTTGAACATAAAATATCTAATTCGCTTGGACTTGAAGATGGTAAAGTTAACAAGGCCTATTCTAACGTTGATTATGGTGTGGGTATAAGGGTTTTGAAAGGTGACCAGACAGGTTATGCCTATTCTGAAACTATTGATGCTACATCTATGCTAAATGCAGCCCGTATGGCAGCCAATATAGCAAACAACCCTAAACAATTTAGTTTAAATACAGTTAATGTAAAAGCCCCTGCCGATTATTATAAGATCTCACAAAAATGGGAAAATATATCTGTAAAAGACAAGGTTCCTTTTGTACAGAAAATTAATGATAAGGTTTTTGAGCTTGACAAAAAGGTAATCAAAGCCAAAGCTTTTTTATTGGATGAAACAAGCTATGTGCTCTTTTATAATTCTGAAGGTACACTTTCTTATGATTATCGACCACTTGTCAGTTTTGGGGCTGTATGCACCATGCAACGCGGTGATCAGATTGAAAACACTTTTAGTGGTCGCTCTTACAGAAAAGGCTTTGAGTGGCTTTCAGATGATCTTGTTAACACTCTGGCAAAAGACGTTGTAGATAAAACTAATATTCTTTTTGATGCCACCAAACCAAAAGCAGGTGAAATGCCTGTAGTGCTCGGTGCCGGTAGCTCAGGAATTCTACTGCACGAAGCCATTGGCCATACTTTTGAAGCTGATTTTAATCGTAAAAAAACTTCTATTTTTAGTGATAAAATGGGTAAAAAAGTTGCTGAGAACTTTATAAATATTATAGATGATGGTACCCTTGAAAACAATAGGGGAGCAATCAATATTGACGATGAAGGAAATGAAGTTAAAAAGACATACCTGGTAAAGGATGGTGTACTGAATAGCTACATACACGATCGTATCAGCGCGCAACACTATAATGTTGAACCAACAGGCAGCGGAAGAAGAGAATCTTTCAGGTATATACCACTTCCAAGAATGAGATCAACTTATATGGAAGCAGGACCACATACCCGTGAAGAAATTTTTGAAAATATAGATTATGGAATTTATGTAGATAATTTTACAAATGGACAGGTAAAAATTGGTGCAGGAGATTTTACTTTTTTTGTAAAATCAGGTTATCTGATAGAAAAAGGAAAACTTACACAACCGATAAAAGACATAAACATTATCGGAAACGGTCCACGGGCACTTGCCGATATCTCAATGGCTGCCGATGATTATCTCGCCGATAATGGATTGTGGACATGTGGTAAAGACGGACAGTCAATTCCGGTTACAATGGGATTACCTACAGTGCTTATTAAAAAATTAACCGTTGGCGGAACCAATGTTTAATTTTTACCCTAATTAATTATTGATAATAACATCTGAAAAATAAAAATAATGACCAAAGAGGAGAAGTATTCATTAGCTAAATGGGCTGTAAACCATGCTCTCAAAAATGGTGCACAAAATGCAAAAGTAAATATTTACGATAGCCAGAACAGCAGCGTTAAAGTAAGAGATGAAAAAATTGATAAACTTGAACAGTCAACACAAAGCGGTTTGAGTATTTCATTGTATGTTGATAAGAAGTATTCAGCTCACTCAACCAATAGACTTAACAACAAAGATGAGTTAAAAAGATTTATTGAAAATGCAATTGAAGGCACAAAATTTCTTGCAGAAGATGAGTTTCGTACATTGCCAGAACCCCACCTGTATTTCAAAGGAAATGAAAAGGATCTTGGCACTTTTGACAGGGAATTTTTATCACTTAACCCTCAGGAAAAGGTAGATGCAGCATTTAATATTGAAAAAGAGGTATTAGGAAAAGATGATCGGATAATCTCTGTAACAGCGAGTTACTACGATGGAATGAGCAGTAGTGTTATGGTTACAAGCAACGGTTTTGAAGGCGATAGGGCAAACACTTATTACAGTCTGAATGCTTCTGTATCAGTAAAAGGCGGTGATGCACGTCCGCAATCTTATTGGAGTGAAAGTTCCATTTTTAATGATCAATTAAAAAAAGAAGGAATTGGAGAAATTGCCCTTAATAGAGCTTTAAAAAAAATTGGACAAACTAAGATCGAATCCGGTAAAATGACCATGATCGTTGAAAACAGATTGGCTAGCAGAAGTCTTAGTCCTTTAATTTCTGCTTTAAATGGTTCAGCAATACAACAAAAAAATTCATTCCTTGTCGATGAACTTGGAAACAAGATTGGGTCGGATAAATTAACGCTTATTGATGATCCTTTTATAATCTCAGGAAGGGGTTCAAGATTGTTTGATGGCGAAGGTCTTGCATTGAAAAAACGAACCATCTTTGAAAAAGGGGTTTTAAAAAGCTATTATATCGATACCTATTATGGTAAAAAACTTAAGATGGATCCAAATTCAGGCAGTACAACAAATCTTGTAATGACTCCCGGAAAGAGAAGTATGGAAGAAATGATCGCTACTTTAGACAGAGGAATTCTTATTACCGGTTTCAATGGAGGCAATACAAACGGTACAACAGGTGATTATTCATATGGTATTGACGGTTTTCTTATTGAAAAAGGAAAGATCGTAAAACCTGTTTCTGAAATGAATATTACAGGCAATATGAAGCAGCTTTGGATGAACTTAACTGAAGTTGGAAATGATGTTTATAAAAATTCTTCCTGGAGGATGCCATCACTAATGTTTAAGGATATTGATTTTAGTGGGATTTAATATTTTAATTCTACTTGTTTGATAAATTTCGATGTAAAGAAATAGTGTTTTGGGAATTGTAAATAAAATATTAGACAGAGCTTATAAAAAAGCAAAAACTGTACCCATAAACAAAGATTCTAAGATCATCTTTTTTAGTGATCTACACAAAGGTGACAATAGTTATGCCGATGATTTTAGACATAACTATAAAATCTACAATCAGGCATTAAAAGAATATTTCAAAAAAGACTATACTTATATTGAACTGGGTGATGGAATTGAACTGTGGGAAAATAAATCTTTTGAGCCAATTTTTCTATCA
>LGOV01007988.1_pt2 | contig 11463 bp, 11 predicted proteins | sample 469881 | NCBI WGS metagenome assembly LGOV01 (sample SAMN03857199, study PRJNA290197) | marine sediment metagenome | biome: marine cold seep biome; feature: cold seep; material: marine sediment; isolation source: sample #5579, elevator 3A push core 41 containing 12 cm of sediment... ...
CCTATCTGAAAACCTACATTATCCCAAGATTGTGCATACTTCTGAGGAGCAAAAGTTTCTAAAACTTTAATCACTTTCCTCGAATTGATCTTCACTATCATACACCTCCATTAAATATTTTAACTTACTTTCAAGCACTATAAGTTTTTCATTTTTACTACTTTCTTCTTTAAGTCTTTTAATAATATTTTTAGTAGTATCAATCTTTTTTTCAATAAATAACTTTGTGCTTTTATCCCTATTTTTTCTAAGGACAGATGTTACTTCATACTCCAAAGGATTATTGATAATCATGGTTCCTTTGACTACCTTGATAATCTCATAAAACTTATCTTCATCGATGGCAATTTTTTCTTCAACTATTTTAAATTTGTTTTTTACCAGAAATTTTCTAAGTTCAATACTATTTTTCATTGGCTGTAAAATCAATTCTTTAGTACCATAAGCGATATCTAAATCATCACTTATTATATCTATAATCAGCATTCCGCCCATTCCAGCGATAATTATTGTATCAATAGAATCAGTTATTCCCGTTAAACCCGAAGCTTGAATGATTCTGATTTCTTTATCCATGTTATGCTTCTTAACATTACTTAGAGCATTTTGAACTGGACCTTCAACAATATCACTTGCAATAATATTATTAGAAATATTATTATCTATAAGAAAAATAGGCAAATATGCATGATCTGTACCTATATCCACAACTGAATTTCCTTTTGTTATACAATCAGCAATAGCCTGTAATCGATTACTTAATTCCATTTTAAATCCTTTCTAAAAAACAAGACCCGCAAAGGAGCGAATCTTATTCTAAAAAATCTTTTAATTTTTTACTACGACTTGGGTGTTTCAATTTTCTAAGCGCTTTCGCTTCAATCTGTCTAATACGCTCTCTTGTAACTTCAAATCTTTTACCAACTTCTTCTAATGTTCTAGATCTTCCATCTTCAAGACCAAATCTAAGTTTTAACACCTTTTGCTCTCTTGGAGTTAAAGTATCCAACACTTCTATAAGTTGTTCTCTTAGCATAGAAAATGCGGCAGCTTCCGCAGGAGCTGGTGCATCACTATCTTGAATGAAGTCTCCTAAATGAGAATCTTCTTCTTCACCAATAGGCGTTTCTAAAGATACAGGCTCTTGAGCAATCTTTTGAATTTCTCTAACCTTCTCTACAGTAATACCCATCATCTCTGCAATTTCTTCAGGTTTCGCTTCTCTTCCAAGTTCTTGAAGCAATTGTCTTGAAACCCTTGTCAATTTATTGATTGTCTCAACCATATGAACGGGAATTCTAATAGTCCTCGCCTGATCGGCAATCGCTCTTGTAATAGCCTGACGAATCCACCAAGTTGCGTATGTACTGAATTTATATCCCTTAGTATAATCAAACTTTTCAACTGCTTTTATTAATCCCAAGTTTCCTTCTTGAATAAGGTCTAAGAACAACATTCCTCTTCCAACGTACCTTTTAGCAATACTTACTACTAAACGAAGGTTAGCTTCACAAAGTTTTTTCTTTGCTTCCTCATCACCATTTTCCATACGTTTTGCCAATTCAACTTCTTCTTCTCCAGTCAGCAATCTAACTTTTCCAATTTCCTTTAAATACATCCTGACAGGGTCATCAATATTGACACCCTTAGGTAAAGCAATTTCTGTTGCTTTTTTTGGTTTTTTAACTACAATCTCAGCGCTATCAGCGCTATCATCTGTATCGTCAATATTCAAGTCATCGAAGTCTCCATCATCTAATACCGTTACATCAGCATCACCAATCATAGTATATACATCTTCTACTTGATTTTTATTTAAATCAAATTCAGATAGAGAGTCACCAATTTCTTTATATGTCAATTCACCCTTGTCTTTTCCAATTTTAATCAAAGTTTCAAGCGCATCTGACAATTCAGCTTTTGTCTTTTTTTGTTTTGCCATTTTGACTCCCTCCTTTCTAATTTCTTTTTTTATTAATCCCTGCTATTTGACTGTTTATATCATGTTGCAGTTTTGCATACTTAATTTTCAATTCACTATATTTAGAACTATCCTTATCTATATTCGATAAAACACGTGTACTTTCCTCTTTAATTCTTTCAAGTAATCGCACTTTATCGGATAACAACAACTCAAAATACATTTTCTCTACTTCCCTTATTCCATTTGAAACTTTAATATACTCATCTGTATTTTTAGCAATTTTAAGCATTTCAATCTCTTCAAAGGATAAAATATCAATTGATTTATTTATATCAATTTCATCATAAAGCAAAATAAAATCTGTTACTTCCTTTAAAATTTTAAAATGAAATTCATTGAAATCATGCTTTTTTTTCAATAAATCCAAATAACTTCTCTCATGAATAAATATTTCAAATAGTCTTTGATATAATTTCACATCTTTTGATTGTAACACAACTTCCTCAAGTTTGTCATTTTCTTTTTCAATTTTCTTTACATATTTCAATTCCTTAACTAAATTCGACAATGACAATCCTGTTTCTTCAGAAACCCTTTTTACATATAACTCATATTCTATAGTATTATTGATTCCATTAAACAATGACCGAATACGATCAATGTACTCGATGATATCAGATTTAATCGAAAAATTTAAACCTTCCTTATAATAATTAAGCATATACTCCATGGCATCCTGTGCACTATCTATTAATTTTTGCAATTCATCTTTTCCATATTTCAATACATATTCATCAGGATCCAAACCATCTTTAAGTGAAAGCACCTTAACTCTAACAGAAAACGGTCTCAATACATCAATCGCCCGTCTAGTCGCTTTTATACCGGCTTGATCTGAATCATACAAGAGTACGACTTCTTTTGCATAGCGCTCTATGAGTTTACCATGACCTTCTGTCAATGAAGTTCCAAGGCTTGCCGCAACGTTGTAAATACCCTTGTCATATAGAGAAATAACATCCATGTAACCTTCTACAATTACAATCTGTTTATTATCTCCTAAATAGTTTTTTGCATAATTCATACCATATAGATTAAAGCTCTTATTGAATATCGGGGTATCTGGAGAATTGAGATACTTCGGCATAGTGTCATCCATGACACGCCCGCCAAAACCTATTACCCTTCCTCTTATATCAAAGATTGGAAACATGATGCGATTTCTGAATCTATCATAATACCCATTTGAATTATCACGTTTAATAATCAATCCTGATTTTTCCAAAATAATGTCAGTGAATTTCTTCCTTAGATTTTTCAAGATGAAATCCCACTCATCTGGTGCAAACCCAAGACCGAACTTTCTCATGGTCTGAGGCTTGAGATTTCTATTGATGAGATATTCATAAGCGCCCTTATTATTCTTTAAATTATTATAAAAACCTTTTGCCGCAACTTTATTGATTACAAATAATTGTTCTTGTTCTTCATGGCCCTTTGTATCATATTTTTTTACTAGATACTCGTCAAGATCAATTCCGTATCTATCTCCGATTTGCTCGATTGCATCGATAAAATCAAGATTTTCTATCTGCATCACAAAAGAAATCGCCGATCCAGATGCTCCACATCCGAAACAATGAAAAATCTGTTTCTCTTCAGAAACTACAAATGATGGAGTTTTCTCAGAATGAAATGGACACAGCGCCTTGTAATTTCTTCCGGTTTTTTTTAATGGCAAATACGAATTAATCAAATCAACTATATTCACTTTCTCTGAAACTATATCTGCTATGCCATCAACATAGTGTTTACCCATAATTCACCACCAATACATACACAATCCTTATAACATATTTTATTCGACAAAAACTCGTATAATCCTCTAATTAAAACAAAGTTTAAATTTTCTGACAACTTAACCAAATAACTAAGAATTCTAAAACTCCACTCCGTTTTCTGTCTATTTCCAGAACTTGGGTACAAATACATCAAGATATTTTTTGATAGCATATCTATCTGTCATACCTGCAATATAATCTCTTATGGCATCATCTTTCTTGCCACTCTTATAATCCTCATATCGCTCCAAACTCATTTCTTCTGGCTGCTGTTGAAAATAATGGTATAAAGCGTTAACAATATGTTTTGCTCTTCCTTCTTCTGATTTTGCATTGGTATTTAAATACACTCTATCAAACATGAAATCTCTCAGTTTATTTGTGTATTCAAGTATTTCAGGACTCATTGAAATACTATCCTTATCATTGGAATAATTAATAATATCGTTAATCATCAAATCAATTCTCTTTGAATGAGTATCGCCTAGCACACTGATGATTTCTTCCGGCAAATCTTCAGGTTTCAGTACCTTGGCTCTTAACGCATCGTCGATATCGTGATTTATATATGCAATTCTATCGGAAATTTTTACAATTTGCCCTTCTAACGTAATTGGAACATTAGGCCCATTGTGGTTTAATATTCCGTCTTTCACTTCAACCGTTAAATTCAACCCCTTAAAAGGTTTATTTGTAACTTCTAAGTACTCTACGACTCTCAAACTTTGCTCATTATGTGAAAACCCACTGGGTTTATGTATTTCATTGAGTTCATATTCGCCACTATGTCCAAAAGGAGTGTGCCCTAAATCATGCCCTAAAGCTATGGCTTCTGTTAAATCCTCATTTAATCCAAGAGCTCTTGCTATAGTTCTAGAAATTTGAGAAACTTCCAAAGTATGAGTCAATCTTGTTCTATAATGGTCTCCCTCAGGTGATATGAAAACTTGTGTTTTGTGTTCTAACCTTCTAAATGATTTAGAATGTAAAATACGATCTCTATCCCTTTGGTATTCCGTCCTGACATCACATTTCTTTTCAGCGATTTCCCTGCCTTCTGTATTCTCGCTTAAGGCAGCATATTTAGATAAATACTCTCTCTCGAATTTTTCTCTCACTTGTCTATAAGTCATAATTGCACCTCCACATTATTGATTATACCCAATTTTTGCATGAAATTAACTATACAGATTACTCTTTCCCAATCAAAGATTATCAAAATAGGAAATACTAGAATATTATCCTTTCTTTCCTTTATATGTTATTATATCTTAAGTAGTAAAATTTTTATATAATACTAATTGAAATCATTTAAAGGGGTGTACATTAATTTACACTAGTAACTTTCGCCCATAAGATTGTGTCCATGCTGAGCATACCACAAAAAACACACCAATTTATTTTTGGTGTGTTTTTAATAGAAACCTATCTTATTTTTATTCTTGCTTTATCTTCGCCTGTGCAGCAGCTAATCTTGCAACCGGAACCCTAAATGGTGAACATGAAACATAATCTAGTCCAACTTTATTAAAGAAATCTATAGATTCAGGGTCACCACCCTGTTCACCGCAAATACCGACTTTAAGATTCGGTCTAGATTTCTTGCCGTTTTCGGTTGCCATTTCAACAAGTTTACCTACACCATTTACATCTATTGTTTCGAACGGGTCTTTCTCAAAGATATTTTTCTCTTTATATACGCTAATAAATTTACCAGCATCATCTCTTGAAAATCCTAAAGCCATTTGAGTCAAATCGTTTGTTCCAAATGAGAAGAACTCTGCTTCTGCAGCAATTTCACCTGCTGTTAATGCAGCTCTCGGTATTTCAATCATTGTACCGATTTTGTAATTCATATCAGTTAAATTATTATCTTCAAGAATTTCATCAGCAATTTCCTCAATTGTTTTCTTAACAATCGTAAACTCTTTAATAAGTCCAACTAACGGAACCATAACCTCTACATTTGGTATAAACCCTTTATTTTTATAAATATTTACTGCACCCTCAAAAATTGCTCTTATCTGCATCGCATAAATTTCTGGATAACTTATTGCCAAGCGAACACCTCTATGCCCAAGCATTGGATTAAATTCACTTAAATCATTAATAATATCAGTTATTTTTTCTTTATCAATATTTAGATCCTTACTCAATATTTCAATATCAGATTCTTCCTTTGGTAAAAATTCATGAAGCGGAGGATCTAGTAGCCTAATTGTCACTGGTCTAAATTCCATTACTTCAAATATCTTTTCAAAGTCTTCCCTTTGGAAAGGCAATAACTTATCAAGTGCAATTTGACGCTCCTGAACATTTTGAGCAAGTATCATTTCTCTAACATGAAGAATCCTTGATTCATCAAAGAACATATGCTCTGTACGGCAAAGTCCTATACCTTCTGCACCAAAATCAACTGCATTTTTAGCATCTTTTGGAGTATCGGCATTTGTTCTTATGCCTAAATCTCTAATTTCATCAGCCCATTCTAAAAGAGTATTGAATTTTCCCGTAAGAATAATTTCAGTAACTGGTATGTTTCCTTCATAAATCTTACCTGTACTTCCATTTAGAGAAATCCAATCTCCTTCTTTATAAACATTCCCAGCTGCTTTCATTTCTTTTTTACTTTCATATACCATGACTTCACTACAACCAGCTACGCAGCATTTACCCATACCTCTTGCTACAACAGCCGCATGAGAAGTCATTCCACCACGTGAAGTTAAAATTCCTTCGGCATTGATCATGCCTTCTATATCTTCAGGTGATGTTTCTTTTCTTACTAAAATCGCCTTTTCTCCTCGTTCTTTAGCAGCGACTATGTCTTCAGGGAAAAAGTAGATTTTACCTGAAGCAGCACCAGGAGAAGCCGGCAAACCACTACCTATCAACTTAGAATTCTTTAATAATTCTTCATTGAAGTTTGGATGAAGCATTTGATCGATATGGGTAGGTTCAACTCTCATAATAGCTTCATTTTTTGTTATAAGTCCCTCTTCAAACATATCTACAGCAACATCTATTGCAGCCTTGGCAGTCCTTTTACCCGTTCTTGTTTGCAGTAAATATAATTTTTGGTTTTCTATTGTAAATTCAATATCTTGCATGTCTTTATAATGTTCTTCTAATATTTCACAAATTCTTATAAATTCATCATAAACTTCCGGCATAACATTTTTCATATCATGAATAGATAAAGGCGTTCTTATTCCAGCAACAACATCTTCACCTTGCGCATTTAGCAGAAATTCACCAAATACTCCACTTTCACCAGTAGCTGGGTTGCGTGTAAATGCAACACCTGTCCCAGATTCTTCTCCCATGTTACCAAAGACCATAGACTGAATATTTACAGCAGTTCCTAAATCATCAGGAATTCCATGGGCATTTCTATAAATAATAGCCCTTTGATTATTCCATGAATCAAAAACTGCATCTATCGCCATAAATAGTTGCTCTTTTGGATCAGTTGGAAAATTAATACCCACTTCTAATTTAACTACCTTATAATACTCGTTTATAATCGTTTTTAAATCTTCTTCAGTCAAGTCGCTATCGTTTTTAATGTTTCTAAATTTCTTTTGGTTATCGAATATTATATCAAAATTATGTTTATCAATGCCCAATACGACATCTGAAAACATTTGAATAAATCTTCTAAAACTATCATATGCAAAACGTCCATTTTGAGTAAGTTCCTTTAACCCCTCAACAGTTTCTTCATTCAACCCGAGATTTAGAATGGTATCCATCATCCCCGGCATTGAAACAGCAGCTCCTGAACGAACTGAAACTAATAAAGGATTCTCCTTCAAACCAAATGTCTTCCCAGTTTTGATTTCCAACTCTTTTAATCTATCCGCAATCTGCTGAGAAACCTCTTCATCAATTTTTTTATTATCATCATAATACTTTATACACGCTTCAGTAGTAATTGTAAATCCTTCAGGTACAGGCAAACCGATTTTTGTCATTTCTGCAAGATTAGCACCTTTTCCCCCTAATAACAACTTCAACTCTTTCTTACCTTCTTCAAATGGATAAACAAACTTCTTCATAACGACACCTACCTTTTAGATTGTATAATTTTTGTTATAATATTTGCTGTCTCTTCAACAGCTTTATTTGAAACATTTATCACTGGACATCCAATCTTCTTATATAATTTATCTGCATATTCAAGTTCTTCTAAAATTCTTTTCATATCTGCATAAGTCGCGTTAGTATTCCCCAAACCCAGTGCTTTTATTCTCTCAATTCTTATTTCATTAAGTTTATACGGATCCGTAGTCAAACCGATAATTTTATCTTTATTGATCTCAAAAATTTCCTTAGGAACAGGAACTTCCGGTACCAATGGAATATTGGCGACTTTTAGATTTTTATGGGCTAGATACATACTAAGTGGTGTTTTCGATGTTCTAGATATTCCAAGTAAAACTACATCAGCTTTTTTTACTCCCCGTGGATCTTTTCCATCATCGTATTTTACAGCAAACTCTATCGCTTCAACTTTTTTAAAATAAGTCTCGTCCAATTTTCTGATTATACCCGGCTCGTTTATAGGTTTTGAACCAAATAACACTTCAAATTTATTTAATAACGGCGTCAAAATATCAAAGTTCAAAAGATTATATCGATTTGATAATCTTATAATTTCTTCTTTTACCTCTTCTATTACTGTTGTAAAGACTACCAAAGCATTTACATCCTTGGCATCCTCTAAAATGACTTGAACTTGTTCAACAGAACTCACAAATGAAAACTTTTTCGTTATATATTCATTTGGTTTAAACTGCTCTGCAGTTGCTTTGATTACGGATTCCGCAGTATCTCCCAAAGAATCAGATAGTATATAAATCACTTTTGGTTTCATTCATCATCCCCCTAATTGTCCGTCTGCTAATTCTACAAATATTTTTGTAATTGTAGTTTTTGAAATTCTACCGAGAATCTTCAACTGTTCTTGTCCATCAATTATCGTTTTTTTAATAACTGGTAAGGAATCAATCTCGTGACGAATTAATTTTGTTGCTGCTATATAGATACTCTCTTCTGGGTAGATATAAACAATATTAGGCATTCTAGTCATAATCATTCCCAATGGTGTTGCTCCAGCATCAATATTTCCGACCATGCTTTTTAGCAAATCCTTACGTGAAACCACTCCTGCCAAATGTCCATCAGAAACAACAAACAACGTTCCAACATCCTCAATAAACATTGATACTATTCCATCGCTAATCGATGCTTTTTCATCCATAACAACAGGTACAGACATAATACCTTCAACCTCGATATCCAATAACAATTCTTTTAAATCAGTTGAAATGGGCATTTCTTTATAAAAGTACCCGACATTTGTTTTAGCCTCCAATAAGCCCATCATCGACAATAAACTCAAATCATTCCTAAGTGCCGACCTCGATAGATTTAAATGCATAGCAATACTCTCGCTAGTTATAGGCTGGTTTTCTTTCACTATCTCTAATATCTCGTGTTGCCTTTCAGTTATCTGCATTGATTCACCTCGTTTCATTATTTACATCTGCCACATTAGTGTAACATATTAAACTTATAATGCAATACTAATCAGAAAAAAACATTATAAAAAAACGCCTTACGATGTAAGACGTTCTTATTGATAAATACTTTTATAAAATTTCAAATTTCCCAGTTGCAATATCGTAATAACCTCCGATAAAAGCAATTTCACCGGATTTTAATGAGTCATTTAGAATCTGCGAGGATGTAGTAAGTTTATCTACCATCAATTCAACATTCTTTCTTATCACTTTATCTAAATAATCGGTTTCATCAACAGAAACCGCATCGATTGCAGGCTGAATTTTTTCAGCGATTACTTCGATATATTTAGACTCTTCAACACCGGAGATTGCCGTTTGAACAGCCCCACATAATTTATGTCCCAAAACCATCACAAGAGGAGTTTCCAACTGCTTTACAGCATATTCAACACTTCCTATAACTGCATCGTCTATAATATTGCCGGCAACTCGAATTACAAAGAGATCTCCAATGCCTTGATCGAATAAAATTTCTGGTGGAATCCTCGAATCTGAACACCCTATAACAACAGCAAATGGATGTTGTCCATTCAAACCTTCCAAGCGTCTTTTGGCATCTCGGTTAGGATACTGCGATTCACCGCTTTCAAAGCGCTTATTTCCATTAATCAACAACTCTAAAGCTTGTTCTTTATTGATGTCTTTCATTTCTTCACCGTTTTCAATCAAAAATTCTTTCCATAGAAAATTTCTTCAATTTCTTTATTGACCTTGCTTGTAATAATTTCAAACATTTCATCACTAAGATCATCTTTATTTAGATTGAAGAAATACTCATCTAAATCAACTTCAGTTCTCATCATTTTTGTATGAAATATGTTTTCCTGAAATACATTTACATCGATTGTATTATAATTCTCAAGAATATCGTCATCGATAAAGTCTTGAATAGAGTTGATTTCATGATCAATGAAGTGTTTTTGACCATCTGTATCCCTTGTAAACCCTCTTACGCGATAATCAACTGTGATGATGTCAGAATCAAAAGATTTAATCAGCAGATTCAATGCGCGAAGTGGTGAAATCGTTCCACAAGTCGAAACATCTATATCTACTCTAAAAGTGCTAACTCCCCCATCTGGATGACTCTCAGGATAGGTATGAACAGTAATATGGCTTTTATCAAGGTGTCCGACAACGTGCCTTGGAACAGGTAAATCACCTGAATTACACGAAGAATCCAATAACGCAAACGGAACTTCCTCTTCTGATATCAATATCGTTACGCTCGCACCTTGAGGCTCATAATCTTGCTTTGCAATATTCAAGACGCTGGCACCGATAATCTTAGTAACTTCCTTCAATATATTAGTCAATCGCTCTGAGTTATACTGTTCATCAATATAATCAATATAACTTTTACGATCCTCTTCAGATTTTGTATAACAAATATCATAAATGTTGAAACTCAAGGTCTTAGTCAAATTATTAAAACCATAAAGTTTAATCTTTTTTTGATGTCTATCGACCATTTCAAACCCCCTAAAAAAATAATCAATTCATGATACATCATTTAGAATCCAATTTCAATATTTATTTTTTTTTACTAATACATTAATTTTTCTCTAAATATTTCTACTAATTCAGATATAGAATATCGTGATTGTTCCATAGTATCCCTATCTCTTATAGTCACTGTTTCATCTTCTAATGTATCAAAGTCTATTGTAACGCAAAATGGTGTGCCATTCTCATCGTAACGTCTATATCTCTTACCTATGCTACCTCTATCGTCGTAATCGACATTAAAGTGTTTTGATAAAAGCGAATACACTTCTTCAGCTTTTTCACCAAGTTTTTTAGATAATGGCAATATTCCAATTTTTATCGGTGCTAATGCAGGATGAAATTTAAGTATTGTTCTTGTTGTTCCATCTTCCAATTCTTCTTCTTTATAAGCATCCAACAATATTGCCAAAGTTACTCTGTCGGCACCTAACGATGGTTCTATGCAGTATGGAATATATTTCTCATTCGTTGCTGGGTCTTGATACTTCATATCGACGCCAGAATGCTCAATATGCTGTTTTATATCATAATCGGTTCTATCTGCAATGCCCCATAGTTCTCCCCATCCAAAAGGAAATAGATACTCGATATCTGTTGT
>LGOV01049428.1_pt1 | contig 11463 bp, 11 predicted proteins | sample 469881 | NCBI WGS metagenome assembly LGOV01 (sample SAMN03857199, study PRJNA290197) | marine sediment metagenome | biome: marine cold seep biome; feature: cold seep; material: marine sediment; isolation source: sample #5579, elevator 3A push core 41 containing 12 cm of sediment... ...
CCAATCACCGCAAACCAGAAAAATGTTCCTAATCCAAAAAGAAGAAATTTCTTTTTGATAGGTAGATTGACAAAGGTGATAAATTTAATAAATTTAGTCCATATATTTGAGAAAAGTTGCATTCGCACTCCTGTTAAGTAAAACTTTTTTTAATAAAGTATAAAATATTTTACAAAAGTATACTATTATTAAGTTTTTATGTAACTTAAAACTTTACATGTAGAGTTATTTAGATATACTATTTATATGAAAAATCAAACTTTAAAATCAAATTATGACGTTATTATTGTTGGTTCAGGCCCAGCTGGGCTTGGTGCAGCTTTTAAGATTGCTGAAAACTCAAATCAATCTGTTTTGTTAGTTGAGAAAAAAAAGATAAGCTCAGGCGGGCTAAGAAATGACTGTAAACAAAACTATACATATCCTGTTGGATTTCCTTATGAGCATTGGAAAGAAGAAGATGTGGAAGTACTGCTTGAAGAGGTAAAAGTTCATCTAAATCCAAAAATGGAAACAAGACTCAATGTCGAAAAATATCAAAAAAGAGCTAAAAAGATAGGAGTAGAAATCCTCTCAATAGACCAAGCTCACGTAGGAACAGATAAATCTTCAGAACTTATAAATGGACTTGTTGAAAAACTAAGAGCTTTACATGTAGAGGTCGCTTTGCATACGGAAGTAAAAGAGTTAGCAAAAGATAAAAAAGAGATTACGCTAGTAGATGGGCAAGTTATATCGTTTACAAATCTTGTACTAGCCGGTGGTCGTGCTGATTATGATTGGGTTCAAGCTCAAATGGATAATATAGGTGTGACCTATAGTGATAACATCGTAGATATTGGAGTAAGAGTAGAGACAAAAGAAGAGAACTATCCTATAGTAAAAGAGTATTATGACCCTAAAATCCTTTTTCCTGGGAAAGTAAGAACATTTTGTACGAACTCAGGCTGTGCTCACATAGTTAGAGAAAAGTATAAGGGTTACTACTCTGTAAATGGACACTCACTCTCTCGTGAGAACAAACCAAATAACCTAGTGAATTTTGCAATGCTAAAGACTATTCGGCTTACAGAACCAGTTGTAAGTGGTCAACAGTTTGGAAAAATACTAGGAGAGATGGTAATGCAGCTTAGTGGTGGTTCAGTGATTATGCAAAGAGTTGGTGATTTTAGACTTGGAAGTAGAAGTAAAAAAGAGACTTTTAACTCTGACTTGTATGATTTTGAACCAACACTTAAACATGCAGTTGCTGCAGACCTATCTTTAAGTATGCCTGCAAAGATACTAAGAGATATATGGAAATCACTTAAAATGTTAGATACTATCATCCCTGGGATTTTACATCCATCGACTATTATCTATTATCCTGAGATAAAAACGTACTCAAATAGACCAGCTTTTATAGATGACAATTTTATGGTTAAAGAGGGTTACTATATCATCGGAGATGGGGCAGGAACGAGTAGAGGCATTACGGGAGCATGGGCTTCAGGAATAAGAGCTGCAAATGGGATTTTGAAAACTCCTCTGAAGGTTTAATCTAATTTATGAAAAAATTTCTTTTATTTGATAATGATGGCGTACTCGTTGAAACTGAAAATTGGTATTATGAGGCAAATGTAAAAGCTCTTGCTCAAATAGATGTTGAACTCACATTTGAGGTCTATATGGAGATAATGGCAAGAGGAGGAACCGCTTGGGAAGTGGCAAAAAAGAAAAATATTTCTCAAGCAATCATTGATGAACAAAGAGTAAAAAGAGATATTTACTATAGAGAGTTTATTTCAACAAAAGACATAGAAATAGATGGAGTATTGGATACTCTGGAGAATCTTAAAAAAGATTATAGAATGGGAATCATAACTACTTCAAGAAGGGTAGATTTTGATCTTATTCACAATGATAGGGATATTATAAAGTTTATGGATTTTTCATTATGTGTAGAAGAATATCCTCGTGCAAAACCCTATGCTGACCCATACTTGGCAGGTATGAAAAAATTTAATGCCACAAGAAGTGAGTGTTTAGTTATAGAAGATTCTCAAAGGGGTTTAAGTTCTGCAGTAAATGCTGATATAGAGTGTGCCGTAGTTGAAAATGAGTTTACACTTACACATGATTTTTCAAAAGCAACTTATAGAATTAAGAAATTTTCTGATTTACCAAAACTGCTTAGAAATACAATATAATATATCAAAGCTTTACATGTAAAGCCTAAATTTAGATAAAAGGTTAAATATGGAAATTTTATCATTTGTATTTATACTTACCTCGGTTGTTATTATCTTAACTCCGGGACAAGATATGATTTTAGTTATGTCTCGCTCTATTGCACAAGGACAAAGTGCAGGAATTATGACAGCTTTGGGAGTAAGTGTTGGTCTTATGGGACATACTGCTTTGGCAACCTTTGGGCTTGGGGCTTTACTTCTTGCGTCAGAGACACTTTTTAATATTATAAAATTTATTGGTGCGGCATATCTTATTTATATAGGAATTCAGTTACTCAGGAGTAAAGACCATAAGCTTGCTATGAAAGATTTACCTAAGGTTTCTTATAAAAAAATGTTTCTACAAGGTGCTTTTTCAAATATATCAAACCCTAAAATCACTATATTTTATTTTTCTTATCTTCCTCAGTTTGTAGTGCCCAATGGGGGAAGTGAAACATTGCAACTTTTTATACTAGGCACAACTTTTGCGGTAGTAACTTTTATGATAAAGGGACCTATTGGATATATCTCTGGAATATTATCATTTTGGATAAAAGCCAGACCAGTAGTCTTGAAATGGATACACAAAACAAGTGGAGTTATTCTTATAGGCTTAGGTTTAAAATTGGCACTGGAAAAAAGATTTTAATGTTTAAATGATATACTATCTGTGTTGGTTATATTATTCTAAGGTGTAATTTTGGAAAATGTTGTAGAAAAAAAAGATAATTATTCAGATATTTTAAAAGATATCGAGAGTTTTTTAAGTACGTTAGATAGCTATAAAATACAAGAAAATTTATATAAACTGCAAGGTGAAAAGCTAGATGTTATTTTGGCCTCTTTGGACTCTTGTCAATTACCAAATAAAAATTTCACATATAAAGATACACTGAGAGAAAAATTTGAAAAGGCACTGAAACTAGGTGCTTTAGATATAGTTATATTTGTTGATAACACTATATATATAAAACACTTTTTACAAATAGAATCAAAAGAAGACAAAGAAAGACGTGCTTGTGGTATATCTACAGAAGAGTTGGACGGATATAAAAACGAGTATTTTGAGGATGATTTTCATAAAGAAATAATTAAAGAGTTGTTGATTTATGTTATGGATGATTCTTTGAGTTATAGAAAACTAACGCCATATGATTTTAGAAAATCATTCATCTCAACTTTTATAAATATGGTCGAAATTGTGGTGATAGAAAATACACAAATAACAGATTTAAAAGTGATAAAAGGTTTAAGTTTACACCTTTTAAGAGAGGTATTTGATGAACTTATGCTTCATATCTCAGAAGATATACTTTTTAATTTTGCAAATCAAGATAAAAAAGCGATAGAGTTTTTAAGCTTTTTTGGTTTTGATGAAAAAATAGATGCAAAAGGTGTACGGTATAAACCACTCCCTATCTTAGATGAAAATAACAACGCATGGAATATGACCACAATAAAATCAGCAATGATTCAACATAAAAAAGCAAAAGAGATACTTTACAATAAAAAGAGCAATTTGATTGTTATGAAAAAGAGTCTAGAAGAGCAATATATGGAGCAAACAAAGCTTATAAACCTTCAAGAGAGTAAAGAGCTAGAATATAAAAGTGCAGAAGAAAGTCTTAGTTCTACACAAAAAACACTAAACAAACTACAAACTACAACTTCAGAAAAAGTTACCTATTTAGATAATGAAGAAGAAAAAACATATGATAGAAAACCACTGATAAGAAAACTTCTCAAAAAAGAGGATGATTTGTTTGGACAAAAAAAATCAACAAAAAAAGAGTATGAAGACTTAGAGATAAAAGTTTCAAATAGACAAAAAAATATAGATCTTAAAATTAAAAAATACAATGAAGAGAAAAATTTAGTGAACGATATAGAAAAAAAAGGTCCCCCTGCCGATAAACTATATAACAAAATAAAAAAAGCATTAGCAAAGACTTTGGTGAAAAGATAAATCAAAGTAAAGCAAAAAAGTGAACATTATGAAAAAATATTTTGAAGCTTTAAATATAAATAAAAAATTGACCAATTTGGAAGATGTAGAACAGCTAATAAAAAAGCATGTTAAAGAGTTTCCTTTTACAAGTATACCCGTACTTTTAAAAAAAGAATTATCTTTAGAACTTTCTCAAATTCTTGAAAAAATAGTCAAGAGAAAAGAAGGTGGCTACTGTTTTGAACAGAACAAACTCATGTATGAAGCTTTGTCATATTGCGGATATGATGTAGAGTCTTACTTTGCAAGAGTACTTAACAATAGAGATGTTATAGTGCCTTTAACTCATCGTTTTACAGTTTTAACTTTTGAAGGCTCGCGTTATCTTGTAGATGTTGGTTTTGGTTATTTATCACCTAGTAAACCTATAAAGTTTGGAGATGAATACACAGAAACTGAACAAAAAAGAGCATACAGAATTAAAGAGAATGAGGACAATACATACTCTTTGCAAATAGTCAATGAAGATAATTTTTATACCTTGTATAAGTTTGATTTGCATCCTTGTTATGAGATTGATTTTGAATTAGGTCACTTTTATTCACATAAACATCCGAATGCAGCTTTTGTAAATAACCTTGTTATCTCTTCTATTGCAAAAGAGGAAGTACTTTCAATCGTAAATAACAACTTTCGTAAAATATATCCAGAATACACAAAAGAAATAAAAATAGAAAATAAAAAACAGTTTGAGGATATATTGCTTACAGATTTCAATTACCCTATAAATGATGAAGATATTAAGTATTTATATGATAATTTTGTGGTTACATGTAAAGAAAATAACAAGGAATAAAAAATGTCAAAAATAGGAATTTTAGTTGCAAGTTCTGGCAATAATCAAAAACTTGCACTAAAAATACAGCAAATCGCAATTGAAAACAGTTGCGAAGTAGAGCTAATAAATCTTGTTGATTTAAAACTACCTATATATAATACTATCGAAGAAGAAGAAAATGGCATTCCTCAAGTAGCCGTTGATTTGGCAACAAAAATTTTAAGTTTAAAAGCTTTTATCATCATAGCTCCTGAGTACAATGGTGTTATGCCTGCTGTTTTAAATAACGCAATAGCTTGGACTTCACGAGCTACCAAAGAGTGGAGAGATGCTTTTGAAGAAAAAGTAGTTGCACTTGCTACTCATAGTGGTGGAGGCGGTACTAAGGTTTTACAAGCAATGAGAATAATGTTCCAACACTTAGGTGCAAATGTTTTAGCAAGAGAGATTTTAACAACCTATGAAAAACCACTAAATGAAGAGTCTGTACAAAATATAGTAAAACAATTATCTAAACTTTCAGACGCTTAAATATTAGAAAACTGGATATTTATAAATGTCCAGTTTTCACCCAAATAATTGTTTCATCTTCGACAAAAGGGTAATGTTCACTTAGATGTGGACTTCTTAACCAATGCCCAGTTGGATATTTTCCATGTTCATCCATAAAAGTACCTTTTAAAACAAAAACTTCTTCTCCTCCCCAATGTTTATGAGGGATAAAGCGTTCATTTTTAGGCCATTTAACTAACGCTGTTTGATTAAATAAGGAGATAACTTCCAAATTTCCTTGACCATGTAGCCAAGGGAAAGACTCGGTCGATATGATAACTTCTTGATTATCTTCAATATAGTTTTTTAATCTAAATATTGTGCACCCTAAATCACTTCTCACATAAGACTCACTCTCTTTTGGTAGTCTTAAATATGTACCTTGTTTGAATTCCCCAAATTCATTTATGTAGGTACCTTCAAGTACAAAAATTTCCACACTATTTATAGTTTTAGTATTTCCAAATTTTGAATTAATATCAAATTTCATAATTGAAGTTTCTCTGTTTTCATCTACACTTAGAGTCTTTTTAAAAATACCTACAGTAGAAGTTTTTCCCCAATCTAAGCTATTGGTATCAATTGAAACTCTTTTATCGTAATTTTTGTTCATATTGTCCTCATTTCGTAGAATATAAAAATGAAATTATTTTATCAGTATATCCTAAATATAGTGGCTACTTTAATTACATTAATTATAGATATCAAAAGCGTTATATTCAGCTATAATTCGTTTAAAATACAAGGAACAATCCACATGCCAATTAAAACAGATAAACCTGATACAACAGAAACAAAAAAATATTTCGACTATATGAGTGTCGCAAAAAGAACTAAACAAGTTGCTTTCATTGTGGAACAACACGATAAAACTGCAATGTTTGAGCAGTTCATTAAAAATAGTGACAAAAAGCAAATAGTAGTTCTAATGACAACTAAACGTAAAGCAGATGAAGTAAGCAAATATCTTAAAACAAAAGATATACCGGCTACTGCGGTACATGGAAATCATAGAACAGAGCAAATAGAAGCAGCAGCTAAAGCTTTTAATGCATCAGAAATAAATATTATTATTACAACTGATATGATTCTAAAAACTCTTAATTTGACCAATATAGAGCTAATTGTAAACTATGAACTACCTCTTGATGTACAGGAGTATTTTGTGCGTCTTAACTATGTTGATGAGATTGGAGAATCTATCTCTTTTGTTAGTACAGATGAAAAGAACATACTTGAAGCTATTGAATTTATGATGAAACAAGATATGCTAAAAGAAAATGTTAAAGATTTTTCTCCAACACCTGCTCCACAGGAACCAATAGCAGGAAAAACTGCTAGAAACAAAAATAAAAAACCACGCCATAAGAAAAAGAAAGCAAAAAAAGATACTGAAAAAGATTTATAAATATATTAACTGTTAAAGTTTTAGAAGTCTCTTCCGAAAGGGAAGAGGCTATTTTTCTATGTTTGTGTCTTGAGATGCATCTGAAGGTGCCTGTGTCTCTTCTTCTTGTGTTTCACCATTTTTTTGAGCTAGTTTTTTCAAACGTTTTTCTTCTTTTTTCTTCTGTTTTTCTAGTTCACGTCCTCTTTTTTCATAACTGTAGTTTGTTTTCGCCATTAATAATCCTCTTTTTAATATTCATTTATATGAGTAAATATTATAGCGTAGTTTTTATTACATCTATTATTTAGTTATAATCTTATATATTAATATAGGAAATCAAAAAGATGATGAATAGAAATGATGCTGTATCTATGGATATAAAAGATCCAAATATTTTAAATGATGAAACAACTATTGTGATGATGAAAGAAATAGATGATAAATTATTTTCATTTAAAACTGAAAGTGTTTATGAAGTTCAACCAGCAGAGGGGATTGACCCAGAAAACAAACATCCTGATACTAGTCATACATATAAAAAAGTCTTAGATATAGGTACTAAATCTCCATACTTAGCAAGAGTTATATTACAATTTGAACCTATCATAAAAAGTGCTATCGTTGATGAAAATATTCAAAACAGATTAATTAAGCATATTTGGGAAATGAATAAAGAGTTAGTAACTTGTTGTAAAATATTTGAATCACTTAAAGAAGAAGTGAACATATTAGCTCCTAAATGTAATGATATTGTACAGCAGAGTAAAGAAAGAGCAACTACGCCAGCATTACCTCAAGTTATAGATTTAGAAAATAGAGTCAATACATTTTTTACTTCAGGTAAAAAGTTTTTAATAGAAACATTTAAAATCTTTGTAATATTGTTTAACATGACTGTTGCAAAAAACAAAGAAGCTTCTTTTAAAAGTCATTCTCGCTGGATAGGTAATCATTTTGGAACAACTCATAACTTAGCACAAATAATAGAGCAAGATATAACTTGGATAAGATTATTGTCAGAATCTAGAAATGCATTAGAACATCCATCACAAAAGAATAGAGTAGAAATAAAAAACTTCACTTTAATTCCAGGAAATAAATTTATTTTTCCTGCTTGGTCATACAATTTGAGTGATAAAAAATTGGGAGAAGTAAATAATTTAAATTTAGTGAATGATTTAGATGTTTTTCTAGATAATATGCTTTGCTTTTTTGAAGAGATTATGCTTCAAAGCATTCAACAAAAACTAAATGAAAACAACAATACTTTGTTATATCTAGAAAAACTTAAAGAAGAAAAGATAGATGCTACTTGTCCTATTCAATATGGGATAACATATAAGGTTTTAAATTAAAGTTATTGGTATATAGAAATAAATGGCTGGAAGAGGGAGAAACTCTATTTCAATTCAACATAATATAGTACCATTTTTAGTTCGAAATGGCACTATTTAATATTTTAATCTGAAATAACTTTATTTTTCCCATTATTTTTAGAGTTATATAAAAATGTATCTATTCGCCCAAAAATTGAATCTTCAGAGTCCTTAGAATTAATTTCAGTTATACCTATACTTAGTGTCAATGTGTAATTTTCAGCAACTTTAAAATCAGTTTTAACTTTTTTTCTAATCTCTTCAATGACTACTTTACTTTTAGCTAAAGTTGTATTTGGAAATATAACTACAAACTCTTCTCCACCTATTCTATATAGCATATCACTGCTTCTAATGGAAGATTTTAAGACTTGAGCCATATCTTTTAATGCAATATCTCCAACACTATGTCCATAGGTGTCATTGACCTTTTTAAAATCATCTATATCCAAAATAGCAATAGAAAAAATAGTTTTGTACCTTTTATATAAGTTAACAAGTTCTTTCAGTTTTTCATCATAGGCTTTTCTATTTTTGATTTTTGTTAAAGAATCAACATATGATATATCTTTGTTGATTTTTATTTGAGTATTTAATTTTTTCAACATTTGATTATAGCTATTTATTAAAACACTAATATCTTTGAAAATGGAGCTTTCATTCTCTATCATTTCATGATTTTGAATTTTCTTTGTTATTGTTATTATTTTTAGTGCTACCTCTCGCCTTCTAAAGTATTCAAAAATAGCTAAAATCAAAAAGACTAATACTACTACAAATATAAAGGTATTTCTATTTTCTTCTAAATTTTTATCTAAAGTCTCTAAAGGAAATGATGTTTTTATAAACAAAATAGTATCACTACTCTCACCAAATAAAGAACCTGTTGAAGAGAAAAAATTAACACTATTCTGACTCTTATTTACATAACTCACGAGTTCTTTATTTAAAGGGAGCATTTTTGTTAATTCTCTATTTAAACCTATTTTCTCTTTTTGAAGATCTATTTGGGATAATCTTTTTATGTCTTTGTTCTTCAGTGCAAGATTGATTTCAGATAAAAAGTTTTTTGTAGAAATTTTACAATATTCTAGAAAATTATCAATTTTCATAAAATTTTTAGATTTGAAGTCTATTTCTTGTATAAAAAACTCTGTTGCTATATACAAATTTATTTTAGTAGAATCTGAAATTAAATAATCAAATTGTTCTTTTATCTCATTATTATAGTCCAAAGAAAAAGCTATTTGAAGAATATATTTTTCATCATCTGATAGCTTAATTAAATATCGCTTTAACCGAGAATCAGAGTCAATTTTAGGTGAGGATATATCAATCAGAATTTTTTTCTCATATAATTTGTTAAAAAGCTCTTTTATTACTTCAAACTTACCTAAATCAAACCCTATTTCATTTTTTAAAGATGCTTTTTCAATAATATAATCTTTATTGATTAAAAGAACTTGATATTTTCCAAAATTGACATCTTTATTTAACTTTTTTTCAATACGAGTTAAATCTAAATCATGTTTTTCATTTTTATACATTTCATAGAATTCATCAAGTTTTTTAAGATTTTCATTTTCTGATTTGATAAACTTGTATTGAAGTTTATCAAATATCAATCTAAATTTTTCTCTAATTGCGAATGATTTGTTGTAATTTGAGTTTTGAAAGTTTTCTAATGTGATTTTGTTGAAAACATTGTATTGATAGTACATACTTACAACAACAATTGTAAAAATAACAAGAAAGAAAAAGACATTGAAGTTTTTTAAGCTAACTTTAGTTTTCATTTAAGAATATACTTCCTTATGGCAAATTGTATCATCATAATATAAAGTTCTAAAAAAGAAAGTATACTTTGACAATCAGGCTATATCTTGCACTAGGCCCTTTGATTTTCTGTCCTCATCTCGCGATAAGTTTTGTTTATTAAAACAATTAGTATAAATAGTACTACTATGGTAATTAAATTATACTTAAGTCCTGCATTCAACGAATAAGTGCAACAAAATTTAGAAAATCCCTGTGACTAAAATCATGAAAAACTATAGAAATTGACCAGAGAGGTTAAAAATATAAACATAAGTGTAAATTATCAAAAAGTTCTGAAAGTATCATATATAAGGGGTTTGTAAAATAAATGGCCGGGAGAGGGAGATTCGAACTCCCGGAGGTATGACCCTCGCTGGTTTTCAAGACCAGTGCATTCAACCGCTCTGCCATCTCCCGACAATAGTAAGTTAAAACAAATAATGGAGGCGACACTCGGATTCGAACCGAGGATCAAAGCTTTGCAGGCTCGTGCCTTACCACTTGGCTATGTCGCCAAAAATACTGTTATGTTAGTGGTGCCCGGGGCCGGACTTGAACCGGCACAGCTGCAATAGCCGGGGGATTTTAAGTCCCCTGTGTCTACCAATTCCACCACCCGGGCACAATATGGACACCACATTTGTTATTATAAAAATTATGGAGCGGGAAACGAGGTTCGAACTCGCGACCCCGACCTTGGCAAGGTCGTGCTCTACCGCTGAGCTATTCCCGCAACAAAATTGAGATGGAATTGTACCATTTCTTTTCTTAAAAGTAAATAGGTATACGAAAAATAAATAAATTTAGTTATAATAAGAAAAAAATCAAGGAACATATATGCGTAGTGATCAGGTAAAAAAAGGACACGATAGAGCTCCACATAGGAGTTTGTTTAGAGCAACAGGCGTTAAGAGTGAAGATTTTGATAAACCATTCATCGGTGTAGCAAATTCATATATAGATATCATTCCTGGTCATTTTTTCTTGCAACAGTATGGTGTAATCATGAAAGACGAGATAAGAAAAAACGGTTGTGTGCCATTTGAGTTCAATACAATTGGTGTTGACGATGGAATTGCGATGGGTCATGATGGTATGCTTTACTCTCTTCCAAGCCGTGAGTTAATCGCAAACTCTATAGAAACTGTTATGAATGCTCACAAGCTTGATGCAATGATTTGTATGCCTAACTGTGACAAAATAGTTCCTGGTATGATTATGGGTGCTTTACGTGTCAATGTTCCTACGGTGTTTGTTAGTGGTGGACCTATGAAGAAGGGTTATACTAAAGATGGTGAGCCGATAGACCTTGCAACTGCATTTGAAGC
>LGOV01011481.1_pt1 | contig 11460 bp, 10 predicted proteins | sample 469881 | NCBI WGS metagenome assembly LGOV01 (sample SAMN03857199, study PRJNA290197) | marine sediment metagenome | biome: marine cold seep biome; feature: cold seep; material: marine sediment; isolation source: sample #5579, elevator 3A push core 41 containing 12 cm of sediment... ...
TTTTACGACTGGAGAACAGGATGGTCAGAACAGCCCCTTCGGCATGGAGATGCCAGCGCCTTGAAAGGTTTCTAGACTTTAAACATTAGTCGTTGTGCGAAGCATGCAGGCCTGATGTCGCTAATGTGTAGTGATCACGATTTGATCTGACAGTTACCCGTACCCGCTTTGAAGCATACGACTGTCAGGTCAAATTCAGCTGTTCAGTGTGGTGATTTGATTGCGATCAAGCTGAATAGCCACTGATCGGAGATTAGTGACTTCATGGGCGAGGGTTAAGTGATGCCGACTATCAACAGATGCTTGCAGGCGAATACTGACACGCTTCTCAGTAACCGCTTTCTGCGCTATCTCAGGGCAACGATTTTCGAGAACGTCTGGCGGTACTTTTCGATCAAGAGCGTCTCACCGCGCCGGAAAAGCGTGGAGAGAGGTACTTCTGTGGATATTGAAGAGTTACAGACATTTGTGGAAGTTGCTGAGGCTGGGGATCTCGTCGGCTGCAAGCTAGCTCAGTGTTTCCAAGTCGATCGTTAGCCAAAGGCTTTCCCGGCTTGAAACGGAACTTGGGACCCAACTTTTAGCACGAACCACTCGCGGCGCTGCGCTCACAGAAGCCGGAGTCACGCGCCGCGACTAATGCAGATAGAACTTGCGCCGAAATTGGTGTGGCCAGAGAAACGATCCTTCCCGCTGGTAACCTACGTGGTCGGTTGCCAATATCTGTGCAGCTATTTTATGCAACTCACTTCGCGCCTGTGGTCGCAGAAATGGCACGCCGTCACCCGCACCTTTCAACGGCTGCTGCGATAAGGGCTGCGCCGTTGTCGGCCTTGAAGCGCCTGGCCCTCATCATGACCTACCCTTGAGCCGGATGACTGGATGGGAGCAAGTGGCGTTGAAGCCTGCCTACGACGAGGAGTGGTACCACTATAAAGTTTTCGCCAGGTTTGCGGCGACAAGCCCGTTTCGCGTTTGAATACCCGGCAAAAGTGCGACTGGTCGCAAAAACCGTGACTCTGCGCTATCTCACTTAGGGAGCTCTCCGAACAAAGCATATATTGCCCTGCAGCCTCCACTCGTCTCGCAGCGACATACATCAGCGGAGGCATCCCCATCGTCTGTTTGAACAAGTGCGAAAAATAACTGGTGCTTAGGCTCAATAGCGAAGCGAGTTCTTTTGTTCGGATGCATTGACCGAGGTTCTGCTCTATGAAGTCGTCGATACGAGCAACTTGCCACTGGGCTAACCCACCCGTGACTCTGTGCTGCGGCTCGCTGTGACTATCAGCGGTAAGCAAGGTGATTGCCTGGCTCAGGTGCGTTGCAGCTGCGTCGGGATTGAGATGAATGGTTCTTTCCGTCTCCAATAACAGTGTCAGCATTAGCCTAGTCTGTCTCAAGCAGTCGGCCCTTCGGAATAGGTTTTATTTAATGGCTTTGAAATCGTCGATAACCCATCGGACTTAAAGTAGACATCGCCAGAGGTGTCGTTGCCTCTGGTTAGTACTATGCATGTTCAAATGTTCGTTTCGGTAGTAGTGGCCGATGATTAGCTTTGTCGCGCAAAGGGGAACGCTAATGAGGGATGTTGTTAGTTGGTCAGCAGGGCTATCGAGTTCTTGCGCATGACCCCGGGGCCATAGAAAGGTGGGGCAACACTGGATGGCAATAACATGGTTCTCTAATAAGGACGACCTTGTGTTCTTGGTATCTGAGTTTTTGCTGCGCCTGAACGGTCTTTGGGGGACGCTCATCACACACGCATCCAAATTGCGTGCCGTCATCCAATAATAAGCGTCGATTCTTTGTGATAGTGACAAGTCATTTCACAAATTTCATCGCGCTCGTCAAGGGTGAACAGCACTGTTATTCGCTGATGATCAAGCATGGCCTACTAGAATGAGGACTTATGATGGAAATCGGTATCGACAGTTTCGCGGCTATTTTCCCTGACCCGGTGACAGGGAAGCTTCCCTCAGCCACCGATCGCATGGCCGGTCTTCTCGAAGAGGTCGAAATCGCTGACCGGGTCGGGCTCGATGTATTCGGTATCGGCGAGCACCATCGCGCCGAATTTCTCGATTCCGCACCCGCGATCATTCTTGCTGCTGCCGCTGCCCGTACCGGTCATATCCGATTGACGAGTGCAGTAACTGTGTTGAGCGCCGCCGACCCCGTGAGGGTCTTCCAGGAGTTCGCCACCCTCGATCTGATTTCCAAAGGGCGGGCCGAAATCGTCGTCGGCCGAGGCTCTTTCGGCGAGGCGTTTCCCCTCTTTGGCCTCGACACGCGGGCTTATGATGAGCTCTTTGCTGAAAAGCTTGATCTGTTTCTGAAACTGGGCGAGACGACCAATATCACCTGGCATGGGCGTTATCGCCCAGCGCTTCGCGGAGAGGGTGTCTTTCCGCGCCCCCATCAGCCGAGATTGCCATTATGGGTTGGCGTTGGCGGCACACCGGAATCCTTCGTTCGGGCTGGCACACTTGGCCTTCCATTGATGGTCGCCATCATTGGCGGCAGTTTCGAGCGTTTCCGTCCGCTTGTTGATCTTTACCGAGAAGCGGGCATAAGGGCGGGTCATCCTCCCGAGAACTTAGTGGTAGGCGTCCACGCGATGGGGTTCGTCGGCGAAACAGATGCTGAAGCCAGAGACTCCTTCTTTCCCGGCTGGGCGCACCTGACCGGGACGATAGGGCGCGAGCGCAGGTGGCCTGCTCCTACACGCCACCAATTCGATGACATGGCGAGCCCCGAAGGTGCTTTCCTGATCGGCGACCCAAAAACAGTGGCAGCGAAAATGCTCAAGGTAAGCGAGACGCTCGGCGGCGTGTCTCGCATCACGTTCCAGATGAGTACCGCGGCGTTAGACACGGCGGCGATGAAGCGTTCTATCGAGCTCCTGGGTGCCGAAGTCGCGCCAATACTGCGGGCCGCCTATGAAACGCCTTGAACCTTATGGCCTGAGCGTTGACGGGCAAGAGCGATGTGCCGGAAATCGCTGCAACTCGCCGCAAGCGTTTGAGGACTTGGCGATGATCCGCGGCAATACCGAGATACCTAAGCCCGCCCCCTTTTTCAAGACGCGATCCACCAGTACTGGATAGGCACGGTAACTTCGCTATCCCTCATGCAGCCTGCTACAGGAGAATTCCACCATGACCAAAGCATCCGATCTGTTCATCCAGTGCCTAGAGGAAGAAGAGGTAGAGTATATTTTTGGGGTCCCTGGCGAGGAGAATCTCGATATGCTGGACAGCCTCAGCCGCTCGACCAAGATTCAACTGATCCTTACCCGGCACGAACAGGGGGCAGGCTTCATGGCCGCAACCTATGGCCGGCATACCGGCAAGACCGGGGTGTGCATGGCGACGCTAGGGCCGGGTGCGACCAATCTAGTCACCGCCGCCGCCTATGCGCAGCTTGGCGGTATGCCGATCCTGATGGTCACCGGGCAAAAGCCTATTAAGAAGTCGAAGCAAGGCCGCTTCCAGATCCTCGATGTAGTTGACATGATGAAGCCGCTGACCAAGTTTACTCATCAGCTCGCCAGCGCCGACAACATCCCCAGCCGGGTGCGTGAGGCGTTCCGGCTTGCCGAAGAGGAGAAACCCGGCGCGACGCATATCGAGTTTCCCGAGGACATCGCCGACGAGAAGACCGAGTCGATGCCGCTCAAACGCAGCCACACGCGACGGCCCAGTGCCGACGGGAAGTCGATCCGCGCTGCGGTGCATGCGCTTGAAAAAGCCAAATCACCGATCCTGGTGATCGGCGCAGGTGCCAACCGCACTATGACCTGCCGGATGCTGAACCAATTCATCGAGAAGACTGGCATTCCGTTCATTACCACTCAGCTCGGCAAGGGTGTGATAGACGAACGCCACCCCAAGTTTGTCGGCTGTGCGGCTCTGTCATCAGGCGACTTTGTCCACCGCGCGGTCGAGGCCGCCGACCTGATCGTTAATATCGGTCATGACGTGATCGAGAAACCGCCGTTTTTCATGCTGCCGGGCGGTACGCAGGTGATCCATATTTCGTCCAAGACCGCTGAGGTTGATCCAGTCTATTTTCCGCAGATCGAGGTTGTTGGCGACATCGCCAATGCGATCTGGCAGATCAAGCAGGACATCGTTCCCAATGGCGGCTGGACGTTCGACGCGATACTGGCGGCGCGCAAGCGCCAGGTCGAGCACACCGCGTCGATCTCGGGCGATGCACGCTTCCCTATCTTCCCACCATATCTGGTCGAACAGGTTCGCGGGGCGATGCCTGAAGACAGCATCATCTGCCTCGATAACGGGGTGTACAAGATCTGGTTTGCGCGCGACTATCCGGCTTACCGCCCTAATACAGTGCTACTCGATAATGCGCTCGCTACGATGGGCGCGGGCCTGCCTTCGGCCATGGCATCGGCGATGGTTTATCCCGATCGCAAGGTGATGGCGATCTGCGGCGATGGCGGCTTCATGATGAACAGCCAGGAAATGGAGACCGCCGTTCGCTTAAAGCTTAATCTCACCGTGCTGATCCTCAACGACAATAGCTTTGGCATGATTCGCTGGAAGCAGTCGAACATGGGCTTCAAAGACTGGGGTCTGACTTATGGCAACCCCGATTTCGTCAAGTATGCAGAAAGCTATGGCGCTATCGGGCATCGTGTGGAAAGTGCAGAACACCTTAAGCAACTGCTCGCGCACACCCGCGACACGCCGGGCGTCCATCTGATCGACTGCCCAGTTGATTATTCGGAGAATGACCAGATCCTCAACACCGACATCAAGTCGCTGTCGAAAGAATTGCAGTCCTTTTCCCCAGCTTCGCCGAAAAGTGGGATGCGCCCCGGGAGTTTCGAATGACCAAGCTCAAGTCCATCTATCCGCTCTATCTCAACAACGTGGCGCAGCAGCCGAACACCGATCTTGCCGTGACCGACAAATTCACTGGTGAGGTCGCGTTCCATGTCGCCCAGGCCGATGCCACGACGATCGACGCGGCGATCGCCGGCTCAGTGGAGGCTGCAGAACCGATGGCGCGGATGGCGAGCTACGAGCGCCATGCGGTGCTCACCCATTGCGTTACCCGCTTCACTGAACGATTCGATGAGCTCGCGTACGCACTGTGCGTCGAGGCGGGCAAGCCGATTAAGGACAGCGAGGGGGAGGTCGGCCGGTTGATCGATACCTTCCGTATCGCCGCCGAGGAGTCGGTGCGGATGACGGGAGAGGTACAGTCACTCGATATTTCGCCGCGCGCTAAAGGTTATCAGGGCATCTGGAAACGGGTACCCATCGGGCCCTGTTCGTTCATCTCGCCGTTCAACTTCCCGCTTAACCTAGCCGCCCACAAGATAGCCCCGGCGCTTGCGGTGGGCTGTCCGTTCGTGATGAAACCAGCGAGCCGTACCCCCTTGGGCGCGATCATTATCGGCGAAGTGCTTGCCGAGACCGACCTGCCCAAAGGTGCATTCTCGATTCTACCCGCCAGCCGCGACGGTGCTGACCTGTTCACCACCGATGAACGACTCAAGCTACTCTCGTTCACTGGATCTCCCGATGTCGGCTGGGATCTCAAGGCGCGCTGCGGCAAGAAAAAAGTGGTGCTCGAGCTCGGCGGTAATGCCGCGGTGATCGTTGATGCGGATGCCGATCTCGATGATGCGCTGGAGCGTGTCATTTTCGGCGCTTTCTACCAGTCGGGGCAGAGCTGTATCGGGGTGCAGCGCATCATCATCCATGCCGATGTCTACGACCGTTTCCGCGACATGCTGGTCGACAGAACAAAGACGCTGGTGGCGGGCGACCCCAAGCAGCGCGACACATTTATCGGCCCGATGATTCATATCAAGGAAGCGACGCGGCTCGAAACCTGGGTCAAAGAGGCAGTCGCCTCTGGTGGGAAGCTACTCTGCGGCGGCAACCGCGAGGGTGCGATGCTTGCAGCCACCCTGCTCGAAGCCGTGCCTGCCGACACCAAGATAGGCACTGAAGAGGCATTCGGGCCGGTCGCTGTGCTGTCACGCTTCACTGATTTCAATGCTGCACTCGCCGAGGTCAACGCCTCTAAATTCGGGCTGCAGGCAGGCGTCTTTACCCGCGACTTGTTCAAGATGTTCGATGCCTGGGATCACCTCGATGTCGGTGGGGTGGTGATCAACGATGTGCCCAGCTATCGCGTCGACAACATGCCCTATGGCGGGGTCAAGGATTCCGGCCTGGGCCGCGAAGGCGTGCGTTTCGCGATGGAAGACATGACCGAAATCCGCAACCTGGTGATTCGCCGACCCTGAGGTTCGCCTTTGGGGCGACTTTTAAGGCCTCAGGGGGTAACCCCTGAGGCTATCCCCAAGGAAGGAACAGCCTTTGACGCTTTACCGTGATTTCGGTTAGAACCCGAGTCTTCCGTGCTGGGGTCCTGACCTGGCGAGGGGAGTACGTGCACTCCTGCGGAGGGTGGTAGGCGAAATCCCTCCAGCGTAAGCAACTTCCACGAATGTCTGTAGCTCTTCAATGTCCATTTCAGTGTTTCTCATCTAGCGCTAAACGTTCTTGCCAAACGCTACTCCCCGATTGAGAAGATAAATAGGACGCTACTGCTACCTCTATCCGCCGCCGCAGCATAGAGCACCAAGGCAAATTCCCAACCCCCGCAAGAACTCGGATTTTCCGTGCAACGCCTGGTAATTGTATTCGCCGAATAGTCGACAATGATTGAGATTTTCTCGCTCGCAGGTGATCACACGCTCATCCAAATCCCCGGCAGCCATCCAATAACAAGCGACGGTGCTTTGCGACAGTGAAGGCGTTTTACGAACCTCTGTATTTCATAGAGGTGAGCACAATGCCGATTGGGTACGGGCGAACATCTCGCGGAACGGCAACGCCTGCGAGCCCTTTCCACTTTTCAACCAGACCCGCAGGACTACTTATGACCACTAAAGCTCGCGCAGCCGTGATCGAACGAAAGGATGCTCCGTTCGTGATGCACGATGTCAGCGTTGAAGATCCCCGGCCGGACGAAGTACTCGTGAGNNGCGACAGGTATTTGCGCAACTGACGCGCATGTCCGGCAGCAGCTGTTGCCAACCCCGTTGCCGGCAATTCTGGGTCACGAGGGCGCGGGCATTGTTGAGCGCGTCGGTTCAACGGTGACGCACTTGAAGCCCGGCGACCACGTAGTGCTGTCCTACAATTCTTGCGGGCAGTGCAAGCCTTGTCTGTCTTCTCACCCGGCCTATTGCGACAAGGTCCTGGAGGCCAACTTTGCAGGCGCCAGACTGGATGGCTCCATCGGTGTCAATGCGCAAGAGGCGGGCGATCTCCATGCCCATTTCTTTGGCCAGTCCTCGTTCGCTACTTATGCGCTCGCCCACCAGCGTAATACCGTCAAAGTGCCAAGTGACATTCCACTGGAAATCCTCGGGCCGCTCGGCTGCGGCTTGCAGACCGGGGCAGGTGCAATTCTGAAAGCGATGGAGGTACCGGTCGGCGCCACTGTTGCCATATTCGGAGTCGGTGCGGTCGGTCTTGCCGCGATCATGGGTGCCAAGGTGGCTGATGCCGCCACCATCATTGCCATCGATGTGAATGAGCAAAGGCTGACGCTTGCCATGGAGCTTGGTGCGACGCATGTCATTAACGCCTCGGGCGGGGTAGACGTCTCCGCCGCCATTCGGCAGATCGAGCAGCGGGGCGTTGAGTTTGTTCTCGATACCAGCGGGCGGGCGTCGAACCTGGATGCTGGAATTAGCGCACTAGCGCCTCTGGGGTGTTTCGGCTTCGTTGCATTCAGTGCTGATTCGGGGGCAATGGTCGATGCGTCGCGCCTGGCTGTCGGGCAGACGCTCCAGGGCATTATTCAAGGCGACGCCGTGTCTGCGCTGATGATTCCTCAGCTGATCGGACTCTATCGCAGCGGTCGATTCCCGTTTGACCGGCTCATCACCTTTTACGATTTCTCGGACATCAACCAGGCATTCGACGACGTTGCCGCAGGCCGCGTCATCAAGGCAGTGCTGCGCTTCTAAGCACTGGCAGAGCGATTGCTCATCCCTCAACACTAAACGCAACGTTTAACAGAGAAAGGAAATAAATCATGTGTGACAACCATCAGAAGCCGATTACGGCATCGGACACGCCCGCCTTCTTCGGCATCGACCGTTACGGTTTCCCAGAAGCGGGCGAGCATCCCCTAGATCCAGCTGAATACTACCCCCCGTACTTCTGGAGCGAGCGCTTCAAAAGGCTCGGCTATCACTGCGAGGAGCTGCGCGGCGGTTTCTACTGGGTGACCAGTGGCGGCTATGATGCCGCGTTCGTGGTGACAGACGAAGGCGTGATCGCGATCGATGCTCCGCCCACGCTTGGCGAGAACATGCTGGCCGCGATCGAGGAGGTCACCGACAAGCCGGTGACGCATGTGATCTACAGCCATTGGCATACCGACCATATCGGTGCCGCTTCCGTCTACGGACCGGACGTCGAGATTGTCGCCCACGAGATCACCAAAGAACTGCTGGAGCGCTTCCCGGATCCGGGTCGGCCGTTGCCGACAGTCACCTTCGCAAAAGACTACACATTGATGGTCGGCGGCGTGACCCTGGAGCTGTCCTACAAGGGTGAGAACCACTGTCCCGGCAACATCTTCATCTACGCACCAGTCCAGAAAGTGCTGACCTGCATCGATATCGTCAGCCCTGGCAGCGCCACCTTTATGCATTGTGACGCCTCCCAGAACATCACTGCCTGGTACGAGGCTCAACACCAGATCATGGAGTACGACTTCGACTTCCTCGTCGCCGGTCATCATATGAAGTACGGCACGCCCGAGCTGGTCAAGGAGGCGATTGAGTATTTCGCCGACATTCTCGAAGGTGCGCAGGCCGCCATCGATATCTACTCGCGATCCGACCGGCTGATGGACATTATTCTGGAGCCAGGTCTCGACCGCTTCTGGGTCGGTAGCGAAAACTGGATCAACTCGATGGTTAACTACACGACCAAGTACGTACTCGAAAAAAAGACCAGCAATGGCAAGCTCTGGTCTGAGCGTCTGGCGGGGGTGACCACGCAAACCAAGTATCACGCCTATACCGTGATGGAGTCGATTCGCCTTGAGCGGCCGCGCCCCAACTACCGGCTGCGCGGTGAGAACCCACCGCCGTTCCTCGCCTGAGCCTGACGCCTCCCGCTGGCCGGAACAACGTCGATCGCGGTTTCAGGACATCGCCCCAATGTCGGGGCGGTGGCGAAACGTGTCATGCCATACAAAATTAGGAGCAATCATTGATGACGACTTACTCNNTCTGCTAGTAATTGGATCGATGGCCGCTTTGTCTCTTCGTCGCAGCGCGGCAACTCCATCAATCCAGCGACCGATGAATCCATCGGAGACTACGCCGATGAAGGCGGTACCGCTGCCGCTGCTGCTATCGCCGCCGCCTCTCGCGCTTTTCGTGGCACTGGCTGGGCGCACGACACAGAACTGCGCGCCAGGGTTCTCGACCAGATGGCTGAGGCGATCGAAAGGAACCGGGATCGGCTGATTGACATCCTATCGCTCGAGAATGGCAAAGTCCGGGGTGAAGCTGCAATGGAAGTCGATGGGAGCCCGAGCAAGCTGCGCTACTGGGCTGCAATGGCGCGCACGGAAGCGGGGCGTGCCACGCAGCCGCGACCGGGCAGCCTGTCGGTTATCCTGCGCCAGCCCATGGGAGTGGCCGGTGTTATCGTGCCTTGGAACTCGCCGATCATTCTGGGGGCCAGATCATTCGCCCCGGCCCTGGCGGCAGGCTGTTCGGTGGTGGTAAAGATGCCCGGCCAGGTTGCACAGACGGCAGCCGTGCTTGCAGAGGTTTTCTCCGAGGTAAAAGATCTTCCAAATGGCGTCATGAACATCTTCGTGGAGAGCGGATCAGAGGGCGCAGCTCTCATGGTGGAAAGCGCGGATGTACCAACGATCAGCTTTACCGGAAGCACTAAGACTGGCGCTGCCATCGGCGCGGTCGGCGCGCGACGGATGAAGCGTTTCGGACTCGAACTGGGTGGCAAGGCGCCGATGATTGTCTTTGATGACACTGACGTTCCCCCCATGCTGCCCGTGCTCGAGAAGGCTCTAACGGTTTTCGCTGGTCAATTCTGCATGACGGGTTCTCGGCTGCTCGTTCAGGAAGGGTTGTACGATACGGTTCGGGATCAGCTTGCCGAGCGGCTGCGCGCCGTGCGTGTGGGCCCAGCCTCCGATCCAGCAAGTGACATGGGGCCTTTGATCGACAAGGCGAATGTCGCCCGCGTCGACGAGGTCGTCAGACACGCCTTGAAGGTTNNCGTCAGAGGGGGGCCGTTTACCGATGGTCCGCTCGCCAAAGGAGCCTTCTTTCGTCCTGCCATGATCGAGGTCAGCGACAACAGCCTGGCTATTGTTCAGGAAGAGACCTTCGGGCCCGTTCTTACCCTCCAGCGTTTCGGCAACGAGGCTGAAGCCATCGACCTTGCCAACGACAGCGACTACGGATTGTCAGCCAGCGTCTGGACGCAGGATATCAACCGCGCCCTGCGTGTTGCTGGGGCGCTGGAGGCGGGCAGTGTCTTCGTCAATGATTGGGCGAAGGTGTATGACGGCACAGAAGAGGGCGGGTTCAAGCTGTCCGGCCTGGGCAGGCTTAACGGACATGCTGCACTTGATGACTTCATCGAGTACAAGCACATAGCGTTGAATCCTGGTCTGGCTGGTCACTCGGCAGGGTCGGCGCGCTAAGACGGCCCTGGCATGCTGGTCATCCGCACTGCGGCAGCGGCGACATTCACGGATGTCAGCCGCTCTTGTCCCCGGAGTAGGGAACAGGCCGCATCGTGCCAGCTTGGGGGAATTTCCCTTGGCGATAAGCGGCATAGTAGCCGGCCATTTCCTCGTCGGACCCAGCGATGAAGGGCCCCTTGGCAACCACCGATATACTCTGCGGCTGGCCGGCGTATAGCAGCAGGCGAGCGCCATTATCACCCGCCCGCAACGTAAGCAGACTGTCGCCGTCGCCCATGGGGCCTGTCCAGCCCACCGTATCTTTAGCAAGTATCTCGGCTGTGGCGCCGACCTCCACCTCTCCATTAATTCCCACCACAAACGCGTTGTAGGAGCCGGGTAAATGAGGTGCGAAAGTGGCCCCAGGCTCCAATCGGATGTCGATCAACGTTACCGGGACTGCGTTCATCGTAGGCGCCGCCGCGTTCCCTGACTTGCCGCTGTAGACCGTCGCCAGGACGCCAGGCTCAGTGTGCACCGGCATCTCTGCGCGACGTAGGATCTGCACCCGTGGCGGTATGTTGCGCTGCGCTTCGGGCAAAATCAGCCAAAGCTGGAACAGGCGCATCCCGGTGGAGACCGTAGAGTTCTCAGCATGGACGATGCCGCTGCCAGCCGTCATCCATTCGACATCACCTTCCTCCAGCCGTCCCCCGGTAT
>LGOV01057478.1_pt3 | contig 11460 bp, 14 predicted proteins | sample 469881 | NCBI WGS metagenome assembly LGOV01 (sample SAMN03857199, study PRJNA290197) | marine sediment metagenome | biome: marine cold seep biome; feature: cold seep; material: marine sediment; isolation source: sample #5579, elevator 3A push core 41 containing 12 cm of sediment... ...
TATATTTCTGAACAAATTTATAGAAATTTAACTGATGAAGTATCTGTTCATTTAGCAGATTATCCAAAAGTCGATGAAGAATCAATCGATGAAAAAATAGAAACTAGAATGGACTTGGTTAGAACGATAGTAGGGCTGGGTAGAGCCGCTAGAGAATCAGTTAAGATCAAAGTTAGACAGCCGATCCAAAAGGTATTTATAAATGGCAAGGACAAGGCTTTGATTGAAGATTTATCACCTTTGATTATGGAAGAACTGAATGTAAAAGAAGTAGGCTTTGTGGATAATGTGAAAGAGTACATGAACTTTTCATTAAAACCTAACTTTAGAGCCTTGGGACCAGTATTGGGTAAGGATATGGGGTTATTCTCCAAAGCACTGCAAAATGTCGACCCTGGTGCTGTTGTAAAAGCTTTTGATGAAGGAAAAACTGTTACTATCAAGCTTAGTGATGAAAAGTCAGTGGAAGTAGATAGTGAGCAATTAGTGGTAAATATCTCGTCAAAAGAAGGATTCACAGTTGAAATGGAGAATAATGTATTTGTCATCCTAGATACAACATTGACTGATGAATTGGTAAACGAAGGATATGCTAGAGAATTTATTTCTAGGGTTCAACAAATGAGAAAGAGCAACGACTTTGAGGTTTCTGACAACATTAAGATTTATTATGATTCTTCAGAGGAATTCTCGAATGCATTAAAATTATATGAAGATTACATCAAAGATGAAACTCTTGCTGTAGAGATTAATCCTTTAGGCGATAAAACATACGAAGAACACAATTTAAACGGTCATGAGACAAAATTATTCCTTGAGAGAATATAGTCATTTAATATAGCTGGGGAAAACCCAGCTATATTTTTAGGAGAATGAATATGGAAAAATTTGAATATTATATTGAATCAAATCATGTTGATGAGAGAATAGATAAATTTATTACTGAGCAGTTCAGCGATTATTCACGTAGCTTTGTTCAAAATTTGATAACGAATGGAAATGTGAAAGTCAATGAAAAAATCAGTATAAAAAAGAATTATAAATTATCATTGGGTGATGAAATAGAAATTGAGATACCAGAACCAGAAATACTCGATGTGAAACCGGAAAATATTCCAATAGAAATTATTTACGAAGATGATGATATTTTGGTCATCAATAAAGAAAAAGGTATGGTCGTGCATCCGGCTCCAGGAAATTATACCGGGACTCTAGTGAATGCGCTAATGTATCACAGTGAAAGGCTTTCTTCAATAAACGGCGTAATACGCCCGGGAATTGTACATAGGATAGATAAAAACACATCAGGTTTGCTGGTTGTTGCAAAAAATGATTTTGCACATAATTTTTTATCGGAAGAGTTGAAAACCCATAACATTGAAAGAATTTATTATGCTGTTGTACATGGGAAAATCACTTCTAGTGGAAAGGTTAATAAACCAATCGCCAGAAATCCAAAAAACAGACTGAAAATGGCCATTGTTTCAGGGGGAAGAGAAGCTATCACCCACTATGAACCAATAAAAAACTATGGAAATGATTATACTTTACTAAAAATAAGGCTCGAGACGGGAAGAACGCATCAGATCAGAGTGCATTTGCAGTCAATCGGGTATCCGATTCTAGGGGATCCCATGTACGGAGTGAAAAAGGAAAAGATAAAAAACGATGGACAACTCCTTCATGCTAAGGAACTTATATTGACCCACCCGAGCACTTTAGAAGAGATGCATTTCGAATCGGAATTGCCAGGCTACTTCAAAGATATTATTGGTAAATTAGAAAGGATTTATGATAGAGATGGAATTTAAAGCTTTGTTATTGGATTCAAAAGCAATGAATCGTTCAATTATGCGTGTTTCGCATGAGATTATAGAAAAAAATAAAGGTGTTAAAGATGTCGTGCTGATCGGTATTCAGACAAGAGGGGTGCCGTTGGCTAAGAGGATATCAGATAAAATCGAGGAAATTGAAGGAAAAAAAGTACCTTTTGGTACTTTGGATATTACTTTGTATAGAGATGACCTGACAAAAGTCGGCGATGGTCCTGTTGTTAAAGAAACTAAAATAGATGTTTCTTTAGATGATAAAATTGTCATTTTAATCGACGATGTAATATTCACCGGAAGAACTGTTAGAGCCGCTATGGATGCTATATTTAAAAAGGGAAGACCAAGATCGATACAATTAGGGGTGCTGGTAGATAGAGGACATAGAGAACTGCCTATCAGGGCGGATTTCATCGGTAAAAATGTACCGACTTCTTTAAAAGAAGTCATCAAGGTAAGACTTAGTGAAATAGATAATGTGGATGAAGTTGTAATATATAAAAAATGATATAGAATGATTAAGTGGCTTAGGAAATATTTCTTAGGCCATTTTTATATTTAAATTTAATCGAGTGGAATATGATCATACGAAGACTTTTATTGAGGACGGATATTTAGTGCAATACTTCTATCTATTACAAGACAAAAAAAGTGGAGAATGGACTATTGTAGATAATTCAAGTCCTTCAACAGTCAATAGGGATTTGTCGTATCTGGATCAAGGTGCGATTGATGGAAGAATTCATATCGACAAGATTGATGAATTGTTCGATGAAAACGATATTGATGGTTTAGAAGAGTATATGTCGTCATTGAATTTAAAAGGGCTGCTGGAAACAGGTGCAGAACTTGGAGAAGAAGGCAGAATCAACAATGCTGGAATGTTCTTGGCTGAATACATCGAAGATAAAATTGTTATCGAAGAATTGGATATGCTGATGAGTGTAATATCTAATAAAAGATACGATGGCGTGTATCGAAGTTTTATATGCTGTAGACTGCTCTGATTTTTACGATGCAGAAAAAGAGAGGATTAACTATCTTAAGCTATCGATAGGCGCAGATAAGGAAGAAAGTGAAGATATCAGAAGATATGCATTACTGTCGCTTCATGAGATGTGGACGTATTCAAATGATGATAGTGGTGAATCTATCCTACTTGAGATATTCAATGATATCAACACACCATCGGAGGTAAGAAGTGCTGCTCTTACGGCTATGAACAGAACTGGCGATCCTAATTTCAAAGAGGCTGTCGAGAACGCGTTGAATAATTTCGAGGATTATGATGATCTTACAATCAGATATGCGATGATAGAATTGGCAAAGTATGATGGTGTAGATCCTTTAGAGTATGTAGTTAAGTATGGTGATATTATAAGAACGACAGATAATGAAGCCAACTATAAGAGTGGCATCTATGCGTTGGGACTATTAGGAGGAGAAGAGTCGATTGTTGTGATAGTTTCAAATTACGGCCGGTTTGGCAATAATCGTATATGTGATTATGCTCTGAAGTCTAGTTATAATGATATTAAATCGATGATTGATTTAAATAAGCCTAAGGATACTATTTTGATTGGAATCGAAGCTGCAAGACTTGGGAAAATAAGTATAGCACTAGATGCATTAAAGATTCTAGAAGACAATAGTGAAGATGAAGATATTATGAACAGTTCAAGAGAAGCGATAGAATATATCAAAGCTAATCCTACAGTTGATAATTATGAAAAATTTGATTAAGAAAAAACAGAGACTGATTTTGAACAAATTCATAAGGAAAAGGATAAAATATCGGAAATTGAAGAATCTGAACTTAGTGAAGTAAGTATTGACATAAATTTAAAAAGAGAAGAATTTTTTAAGTATCTGGGGGAGAATAATCCACAAATTGATATTGAGAGGGTTAAGAGTTCAGATTCTATATTTCCAGTTGAAATACTAGAGTATGGGGATAAAAATATCTTGATTTCTTTGCTTTTAACCCCATTAAATAATGATTCATGTATGCTGGCTTATTTATATCCATCTGACAAAGGCATAGGGATTGATGATGTAATATGGATAAACTATGATCAACCTATTGATGAGGTTATGTTCGAAATAGTGAATGAAAATGAACAGATTGTTGAATATTCATATAGTGATGATATGAATATATATATTTTAATCGATGGAACGAATGTCTATTATAGTATAAGGCAAGATGACTTGGCAGAATATATTAGTAGATACCACAATTTATTTAGAGTGCATATTGATAATAATCAGATAAAGACACTTATCAATGCTTACTTACCATAGACAGGATTAATCCATTTCCATTCATGTTCGATGGTACAGTGTTACAAGATAAAGATGTTTAAAGATAATCATTAAGGGTAAAAAACATATGCTAAGCAGAATTTACCAAGCATGCTTTTGTTGTAAAAACTATCAATGAATAAACTGAGAAAGAGAGTTTGATTTTTTAATATATTTTCATTTAGGAAACGATGATATATGTTCATTGTATGGGCACCTAGAACATATGGAGTTAGTGGTGCAACCGACCAGTTATAATAAAATATATCTGGTTTTTTATTTTTTTGGGTTAATAAACAGAATTCTTAGTCAGCGGATTAATTGCAATTAAGTTTTTTTACATATAAAAGAGAGGAGGGGGCATTATGAGAGTAATAAGGAAATTACTTCTTCTAGGTTTATTGCTGACTTCACTGGGTCTATTATTGCAGGTAAAAAGTTATTCGGTTGTGTACATTCAGAATTTATCCGAGTTGGGTATCTATTCTTCAGAAAATGCCCTTATCGGTATTCCTGAGAATATAACATTGAAAGCCATAAATAATGTCGTTGATAAAAATAAGATAACACTTTTTGATGAAGTTGAACCGGGTGTTCCCAATTTTGATTTAGTCACTGAAAGCGATTCAAATATGGAACTGGACTTCAATAACTTCACCATCACGAACAACATGAATCAGGATATTGAGGTTAGAGTGTTTTTAGAAGATAATCAGGATGAAAAGAATTTTGTTTTCGTAAGAAGCGGTAACATGATTATACACCAAGGCGAATCAAAAGAGGTTGTATTGGAGATTGATGATGCGGCTGAGAATTGTGTGATTAACGTCGTGATTTATGCAAGTTGGGACGGTGGTTCGGCACAAATCCAAAAACAGATAAATCTTGAAGTACAGACTATTGTTTCAATACAAGAAGAAGTGATTGATCTGAGAACTACAGAAGGGGATTTTTAAGAATCGATTGATGAAGAGGTATTGTATTTCAATATGTTTGATCAAGATGTGATTCGAGAATACTAAGAAAAACTTATAGGAATTCAATAAATCAAATGGAGGATATAGATGAAGATAAGAGAGGAGAGACTAATCCAAAGAATAAACAAGAAATACAGAGGTCTTTTGTTTATGGCAATCATTTTAGTTGGTGTCATCTCAGCTATTCTAGCGGTGCGAGCACTACAAATGCCAGTCGTGATTGAAGAAAAAGTGAAAGTAAATACGATAGAAGAAACAACACGATTCAACTACAACGTTGTCGCTTTGGAGAGTGTTCTTTACCCCTCTGGTGGAGAGGTAGAGGCTGATCAAGTTATTTTCAACAGTCTTGCTGAAGCACTTATAATAACTATAAATGATACTATTGATACGGTGAATCCTGTAAGTGTCGTTGGCATGAGCGCAGTCACTTATCGCCTGGAATCCGAGAATATGTGGAAAAGAGCATTTCCGTTGATTCCACAAAAAAACATCAATTCAGAGGGAATTACACATGAATTATTGAATGAAAGGATAAGTATTGACACAAAAGAAATTTATAATTTTCTTAATCTCGTAGAAACGGAAACATTTGCGAGATCGAATTATCTTCTGGTAATCATACCTGAAGTCAAAGGAAAGGTTTACGACGATGAAAAGAATTTTCTCTATGAAATTGATAATAGACAGGAATTTGTATTTGAAATAACAGGGCAGTATTTTAGATATCTCGGAGAATCGAAAGGGCTCTCGCTTGTGGAGAGCAAGATCATCGAAAAAGATAAAAGTGTAGCCATGGCATTCAGCATTTTCAATATAAAAATGAGGATTCCTTTGGCAAGATATTTATTTGGAAGCATAGCCTTGATTTCTGCCGTATTAATCGTTATTGGCATTTATGAGCGATTTAAGGTAGAAAGAGAGAAGGCCAAAGAAAAAGATTCGATTGAGAAAAAAAATAAAGACATTATTATTTCGATCGATAAAAAAATCGATTTGCAAACTATGCTTCATGTAGATGTGAAGAATTTAAAAAATCTCATAAATCTTGCAGAGAAAAATGAAGAAACCATATTGAAATATGAAGATTGTTTAAAAAATAGGGCTTATTATTATATAGTTGGACCAACTTGTACTTATTACTATGAAACTTCTATTGAAAGTGAGTAGATATGATGAAAGAAATAAAATTATTTTTCAATCGATTACTTGAAAAATTAATTAAATCCAAAACTATCTCAAAAGAGATAAAAATTATCTATATCTACCGCTATATATCATTGGCATTGACATCAGGTGTTTATTTGAGTGGCAGAGACGATAATGTGCTGTTTTTCAAGATGATGGTCATTGTATCTTTGATTATCTCATCAAAGTTGATTACTGATTTATACATACGAATGAAAGAGAATCAGAAAATGTTAAAAAAAATCATATTGATCGAAACGGTGGGAATCGCTGGCATATTGATACCAACTGGTGGACTCGTGAGTCCATTCATATGGTATGCCTTGAATCCTATACTGGTGGCAACTTGTTTTTTACCCTACTATTTTAGTTGGTTCAATCTGATTTTTTATATCCTCTCAGGAGCGATGGTGACCTATACTCTCTTCAATCCACAAAACAATGATATCTTTGAAATTTTCAACGACAATTCGAATCTGATACTCGTCTTTATGCTGATTCTCTTATTGTTGCAACTTTTTTCGAAATTAGCGAAAGAGTTGGAATTAGCTAATAGAGAAAAGCAAAAATCTATTGAATACATCATGGCACTCTATGAAATGGTGGAAACATTCAACAATCATAACAGTAAAGAAAAATTATTGGAAATATTGGTAGATTATACTGCTAAGTTAACCAAAAGTGAGTGTAGTCTTTTTTGGATGCCCCATTCAAGTGAGAAGAATGAGCTGATAATATCAAGTGATAACATGGATAAAACAGATCAGCAAGAATTGATTTCAGAATTCAAAATAAATTGGTTTAATAAGAGCAAAGGCAAGAGAATCTATACAATCAATTTATCTCCAAAAGAATATTATGTTCTTCCGATGGTCTTTTTTTCAACTTATTTTGGAATGCTTGCCATACAAAAAAACAAATGTGCCAGCAATGATGAAGAAGAGCTTAATATAAAATTTCTAGAATTTATATCCGAACTTTCAGCTGTGCTTTTAGAGCGATTCAACTTGGAAGAAAGCGAAGAGCTATTAGCGGTGATAGAAGAACAGAATCGTATCGCCGATGAGATTCATGACAACGTGTCACAAAGAATTTTCAGTATTTTTTATGGTGTTCATGGGGTTATCGGAAGATGGGATGACATAACTAAGGCTGAATTAAAAGAATATCTTATAGAAATAAAAACCTCTTCAAATATCGCTGGACAAGAACTAAAAAATTCTATATATAAACTGAGTTCAAAGAAGAAAGGTGAAAAACATCTGCAGACATCAACTAAGTCATTTTTAGACAGTATCGCCAAGCTTAATGGTATCACAATCGAATTCAGTATTCATGGAAATGAGAGCATCCTGTCCATACAACTCATGAAAGCAATCAATCGAATTATCCGCGAAGCTTGTAGCAATGCTGTCCGGCATAGCGGATGTCAAAGAGTCAGTATCAACTTAGCTATCGAGAATGATATGGTTGACCTGTCGATTGAAGACAATGGAACCGGATTCGAAGTCGATACAATCGATAATGATAATCGGGGAGGACTTGGTATTACAAATATGAAGAATTTGGTCAATCTCTATGATGGAAGAATAGAAATATCAAGTTATGATGGAAAGGGGACAGATATTTCAGTTGCTATTCCCATCAAACGATTAAATGAGAATGTAGAAGGAGCTTAGCTCTATGAAAATAATTTTGATTGATGATCATCCGCTAGTCCTAAAAGGGTTGGTTTCGGTACTGTCGTTAGAATCTGATATCGAAATCATTGGAGAAGCAGGTAATGTTGAAGATGCCCTCAGTGTAATCAAAGAGAGACATCCTGATATTGCCTTGCTCGATATTCGTTTGGGGAATGAAAACGGACTGGAAATAATTGAAAAAAATATATCTGAAGGTATTCAGTGTAAATTCATCATACTGACTTCCATGATGAATAAAGCTTATTTTGAAAGGGCAAAAAAACTTGGAGCGATGGGGTATGTTTCTAAAGAAGCTCTTCCTGAAGAGCTTATTTACGCCATGAAACTTGTGATTAGAGGAAGAAAGTATTATGATCCCGCTATTTTGGAGCATTTCATTAATACTTCAAATCAGATAAAGTGGTTAGAATTGTTGACCAACAGAGAGCAAGAAGTCCTGTTTGAACTGGGAAAGGGAAAATGCAATAAAGATATTGCCCATAATCTGTTTATCAGTATAGATACGGTAAAAAAACATGTCAGCCAAATCCTATCGAAACTAGAGTTGGCTGACCGGACGAAAGTTGCTTTATATGCACAATCGATAGTCTATTCAGAGAGAGAATCAGATATGAAATGAACCTCTCAATCGACGATAGAATTGTCGGTTTTTTTTTGTCATTTTCTTGCGCATCTGTTTATTTAAGACAGGATATAACATCAATGGAAGACCAGGGACTAAAGAAACGATAAAAACAGTCATAAAATAACTTTTTAAAGCTAAACGCCGAATGATTCCTTTCGGTAAGAATGGATAAAAGATGGAAACATGTATAGTACTATTATAAATTCCAATTTTTGAGGCTTTCACATGCATCTCGGTCTTTACGCTGTTTTTAGGATTCAAAAGCAGAAGATCATGACTGAAAGTAATCTGATCATCGTCTGAAGTGATTGTCGCAATAATAGGAAAAAATCCTTTATTGGAGAGTTCAGACAATGGAATTTGTATCTCATCACCAAGTGTAAGAATACCTATGCGACTTTCGAGCAGTACACCAGGGGTATTTGAAACCTCATAAGGAAATTTGAGACGCTGTGAAATGGTGAGCATGGATGTAGCTATGATAATGATAATAGTGAGTCCACTGAAGAAATAAATAAGGTGTAGTTCGAATCCGCTCTTTTTTTTCTTTTTTCTTTTTTTATTGCTGAAAAATTCACTGAAGCCTAGAACAAGAGCCAGAATAATAGTAATCATAGGAATGATATAGAAATTAGTTTGAATGTTTTCAAACCAAAGTGGCAAATAACCAATCAAGGGAATCTTAAGTGGATGATTGTGAAATACTAGAACTTTGTTATAAATCCATTCTTTTTTGAGAAGAGGCATTTCTCCTAAATCCTGATCGGAAAAATCGTTGGCATCCCCTTTAGTGATGTAGCCATCGTTTTGATTTCCACCGATAATACGGTGAACGATATAGCCGCTTTCAGCATAATGTCCTTCTGTAGATTTGAAGATGACAATATCATTGATTTCAATAGAATCTCTTTCAATTATACGCTGAATCAGCAACATGTCACCTCTTTTAAACAAAGGGCTCATGCTGTTTGAACGTACAGCAGAAAGAAGTACAGGAGCATCCCACAGTGCTGAAGTTATCGCTGCAGTGATTACAACGCCAACAAGTATATATAAAAGGATATCGATTACCTTGGATAACTTACGCAAAAAGAACACCTCCTTGATTATATAGTATTTTATCTGTAGAAAAATTCAATTACACATAAGTATAAGAATAGATAGCACTTAGTACTACCAATAAAATGGCACTCATTGAAGTATTCTGTACACTTGTGTGTGATGATAAATTCTGAGGTTTCTTTATAATTTAATTATAGGTAATTGCCTAAATATAAAGAATTGGGAGGTATCAAGATGAGAAAGAGTTTATTGATTGTTATCGTACTGCTTTGTGTGGCAACGCTAATGGCGTCAATGGCCTATAATACAGCAACGATATCCAATGCGGCAGAACTAAAAATCAGCAATACCAATGTTGCTCTTTTGGCTTTATCACCACTTGGAGGAATAGGTAATTTGGATCAAACATCATATGTTGAAGATGGTAATTTGGTGTTTGAATTTGGACGTGGAAATAACCCTTGGTTTGGAGGAGATATGAATTATGGTCTCCAAAAGAACAGCACCTATGAATGGTGGAATGGAGGCGCTTCCAATACAGGATTATTCGCTATTCAGAACAGATCAGCAGAAAAAATAGAACTTTATATTAAAATTAAAGATATTCCTGCTGGTGTAACAATTAAAACTAATCAATCAATGGGTGATGGAGGTAATGGATGGCAAACTGCTAATGGTACATGGAAAAAGTTACCTAGAGTTTTGGCGAGTGGATCTACTTGCGATATAGGTTTTAAAATCATAATTGATGATACAGCTGTTTTAGGTCTTTATGGTATGGAAGTAATGGTCAAAGCAGTAGCAATTCCATAACTTAAAAAATAATCAGAAGATGTATACTAATGGGGTGTAAAGACCGCGTTAAAAATTGGAAAACCAAGGGTCCAGATATCAACAAATTAACATTTGTAAATGAAGGGATAATTGGTGTCGTGTGAATAATTGAGAAGTGTAATATAGGGAATTGATCATTTGGGTTGATTCTCTTTATTTGATTTTAATGCTATGGTGCGGGGCATCAAGAAGCGAAATTTGTTAATAATCAAAACGGTTTGGGAAACATCTTCCAAACCGTTTTATTACTAATTAAGCTCTGTGCTTGAATTCGAACCACTTAAGTTCGTTTTCTTCGTCTTTAGGGAATGAAGCATAATTTTCAGTGAAATTCTCTTTTAGATTGTCTGCAATCTTCTTTGCTTCATCCAAGTAGTTCTTGTATAAAACTTCCTTATCTTCATATTCTCTTTCAACGTCTTTTCCGATGAAGTCAAGACTGGNNTTTGATTCCAAAGTTGTCCACCAGGCTCAAGTCCTCTTTGTAAGTCATGTGAGACCAAAGTCCTGAGTGAATATCGATTTTGTATTCGTCGAGGAACAGGTATCCGGATTCAGCTATGAATTCGATTGCATCCATTATGAAGTCCACTTCTGCCTCAGTCATCGTGAAGTGGAAGTTGACTCTTAACCAGCCTGGTTTCAGAGATATAGTTCCATTCTTTACTACAACTCTATATTTTTCAGATGTAGTTCTGTCGATATTCAACAGTCTGTGTCCATAAGGACCTGCACATGAACAACCGGCTCTTGATTGTAGACCGAAGAGGTCGTTGAAAACTCTTGCTATGAATCTAGGATTCAAGTAACCCTCGCCGTGCCTGATGTTGAATGACATGATGCTGACTCTTGCAGCTGGATCATGTGATCCGAGAATATCGACTTTGTCGTTTTTGTTAAGACGGTCGAACACTCGTTTCATATATTTGTGTTCTATT
>LGOV01009376.1_pt1 | contig 11453 bp, 7 predicted proteins | sample 469881 | NCBI WGS metagenome assembly LGOV01 (sample SAMN03857199, study PRJNA290197) | marine sediment metagenome | biome: marine cold seep biome; feature: cold seep; material: marine sediment; isolation source: sample #5579, elevator 3A push core 41 containing 12 cm of sediment... ...
AGTTGAGAACTTCTAAATGCTTTAATTGTTGTTTCTCTTTGATTTTGCTCCATGTCTCCATGAAGTCCCTTAGCTGTATAACCTACTGCCATTAGGTGAGTTGAAAGACGATCAACTTCTCTTTTTGTTCTACAAAATATTATTGATTTAACAGGGTCAGTAGCGTCTAGTAATCTTACTATCGCACTATCTCTCTCATACTCGTTAATTACGTAGTACTGTTGCTCAATATCTTCATTTGTTGTATGGTCTTTTGGAGTTACACTTACGTATTTTGGGTCTTTTAAAATTTTCTTTGCAAGTTTTTTAATTGGTTCTGGCATAGTTGCTGAGAAAAGTAGAGTTTGTCTCTCTTCTGGTAAGTAAGAAAAAATCTGCTCAATATCTTCTAAAAATCCCATATCTAGCATTTCATCAGCTTCATCAAGAACGATGATTTTTGGAGCGAAATCTCTTAGTCTATTGTTTTTAAGAAGATCAATTAGACGTCCTGGAGTTGCTACAACTACAGAAGCACCTTTGTCTATAAGTCCAATTTGGCGAGAGTATGAACTACCACCATATACTGTTACTGTTCTTATTCCACTTTCTTGACCAAGTGTAAAAAGCTCATCACTTACTTGAGTTGCAAGCTCTCTTGTTGGAGTTACTACTAAAATTTCTACTTTGTTAGAACGAGCATCTATCATGCTCATTGCAGGTAGTCCAAATGCTGCTGTTTTTCCTGTTCCTGTTTGTGCTTGTGCTACTATATCGTGACCTTGAAGAACTAAAGGGATTGCCTCTTCTTGAACTGGGCTTGGTTCTGTAAAACCAGCTTTGTTAATTGCCTTCATAATGTTTTCGCTTAGTCCGAATGATTCAAATGTTACTGCCATTTTGTATTCCTGTGTTTTGATTTTATTCAAAACTTCGGTGTGAAGTGAGCGTAGGAAACTGTCCTACTACATAAAAAATTAGTTAGTTTTCAAAGTGTTTGAATAAACTGCACAACTAGTATGTAAAAACCTACTAGCTTGCTGAAATTCGTTTGTCAGTCTTGAGTAAGTTTTGAACTTCTTAATGAAGTCTTAAATTTGACCGCATTATACTTAAACAAACATTAAAATAAGCTTAGTTTATGATTACTCTGTTTCCGCCTAAGCTCACTGCCTCTTCGAGTGCTTGAAATACTTTTTCAAATGTACTTTGTATTTCTTCGTCTAAATGAAGTGGAGTCGCACCAAATGAGCAAGTAATTCTGAACATGCCGTTTATATTGAGATTATCTAAACTTGCTCTTAGTTTTTCCAAAATCATTGTTGCTTCATCTTTAGTTATGTTTTTTAACAAAAGTGTAAATTTTTCATTTTTTTCTCTTGCAATTATGTCGCTATCTCTTAGCTCTTTTTTTAATATTTTAGCTACTTTTTGAAGAGCCCTATCTTTAGCAAATCTCTGTTCTTGTGAAACAGAGTTGAAGTTATCAATCTGAATAGATACTAAAATAGAATTTATTTCAGTTTTTCTTCTATATTTTTTAATTGAGTTTATAATTTCAACGAAATGCTCACCAGTGTGAAGATTAGTTAGTGAATCTATGGTTTTTGCTTGTTTGAAATTTATTAAGTTTCTATCTTGCACAGATTTTTTCATTCTGTAGTTATCTGCTATTATGAACCCATCAACAACTCCATAGCGTTCGTTTACGCTAAAATCAAAGTAGCGAACAGCACCTTGTTCATATAGTTCAACATATTGCTTAAAAAGAGTTGGAACAACAGTACCTAAGCTTTTTAGATATTTTTTAAGAATAATAAAACCATCTTTGTATGAGAGTTTTGAAAATAGATTGTCAAACTCTTCTCTATCTTCTTTAGAGAGGACGTAAGGGTTTTTTGCAGTCATCATTTTTGTATTACATGCAAAGTGGTGCATGTAGAAGTAAGCTAGTGCTGCTGTTGCTTTTGGTGGTGTGCCTGAGTTTATGGTTATGACACCATAAGAGTACTGAATGTGTGTATTGTGTGCCAAGTATACAGTTACTGCTTGCCAAAGAGAATCAAATGCACGTGAACCCCAGTATTTTGGTTGAACAAATCCACGACCTAATTCAACAGAGTGATTGCAACATTTATCGAAGTGTTCATTAAAATAGCACCAATTAGAGCTGTAGAGTGCATTTTGACCTTTTTTCTCTACAATGTCTTTACACTCACCAATTCTGTATGCTCCAATGATTTCAAGATCTTCATCGTCCCACAGAATAAGGTGTTTATAGTAGTCATCATATATGTCGTTGTCTCTTGCATTTCCTGAGCTTCCACCTATGGCTCTATAAGATAACTCTCTAATACGACCTAGTTCACCCAATATAAAAGGGGATTCTTTTGCTTCTACTAAAACAATTTTTTTATCGTTGTTAGTAAAGCCTAAAAATTGACCTTTTTTTATCTCCTCTTTTATATATTTTCTATTTTTTGCATGACCTATTGTGACTTCTGTTTCCAGTATCTCTTGCTTGTATGTTCCTAGTCTATATAGATGTTTGTAAAATCTTTCAATGTACTCATTTTTACCTGTTTTTGGATTGGAAAATGAGATTACAGGTACAACTCGCCCTATGTTAAGGTGCAGTGGTCCTCTCTCATGTGCAGTTGCAAATTCGTGAGGCAAAAGAAGTCCGGTTACTCTTTTTGGAAGAAACAAAGATGAGATATAAAACAGAGTAGAGTTTCTTCCTTTTACTCTTATAGGGAGTATAGGAGTTTTTGTTTTTTGTGCAATCTTTAAAAAACTAGCTTTCCAAGGAGTATCTTTAATCCCTCTGAATGAAAGTCTATTGACTATACCAGCAGGGAAAATAATTACAGCTTCATCATTTTCTAATGCTTCATTGATTGCTTTTATACTGTTTTTTGTTATGGCTCCATTGATGTTATCAACAGGGATTAAAAGAGGAGCAATCTGTTTAATGCCCATAAGCATACTATTAGCTAAAAGTTTTACTTTTTTGTTCTCTCTCGCTCCTGAAATTGCTTGAATCAGGCTCATTGTCTCTTGTCCCCCATTTGGGTGATTCGCTACTATAATGATTTTTCCAGTTGAGGGTATGTTTCTTAGTTCAGTTGGTTTTACGGTATAGGTTATATTTAGATTTTCTAACATACTATCAACAAATTCTAAACCTGATAAGTGGTGATTCTTTTCATATATTTTTGAGTACTCTTTTTCGTGAAAAAGTTTTCTCAGCAGGTTTATAAAAACATCTAAAAGAGGTTTTGGTGTAGTTTGAACTACTCTTGGCATATGTTTGTGAACAGCTACACTAATATCAAGCATTTAGTTTCCTTCTTTATTTAAAAAACTTTTGTCTTTTCCATCATATAAACAGAGTATGGCAGGAAGCATTACTAGGTCTATAAAAACAGCAATAACCAAGGCAATAGCCGTAACTATTCCAAAGTTTACATTTGGGTTAAATTGTGAGAATGCAAAAATCATAAATGCACAACTTAGAATTATAGTTGTAAAAATAATGGCTGAACCAGCATATTGCATTATGTAAGTTAACGAGTCTTGAAGATTGTAACCTCTAAGTCTTGCCTCTTTGTATTTGACTAAAAAGTGTATGGTATCATCAACAGCAACACCAATTATAATAGCACCAGAGATAGCCACTCCAATGTCTATAGTAATGCCAAACCAGCCCATAACTCCAATGACCAAAACAATAGGCAAAACATTTGGAATAATAAAAAGTGGAATCATCTTAACGCTTTTAAATATAAAAAACATCATAATAGAGACTACTGTTAATGCTAAGATTATTGATTGAATTAGAGTATTTGTAACATCGTGTTGCATGTAAGCAAACATGACTGTTTGACCATTTGTAGTGGCACTATATGGTGTGCTTTCCCACCAATCTTCAGCCCACTTTATCATCTCTAAGTCTAAAGAGGTGTCAACTATGTTTACTGAAGTACTTAGTCTTAATAGTCTTTCATCTACGTCCATTTTGTCGTTAATTTCCATGCCTTGTGGAAGTGAAAATGAGTAGAGGAGTAGGTATTGGGCAATAAGGTTTTTGTCATTTGGAATCTCTTTAACTCCTGTGATAACTTCTCCAAATTTTTTTACAATATCAACTAAAGATGAAGTATGTCTAATGTCAGGGTATTTTGTTTTGTACTCTTTTTCAAATCTCTCTACAGTTCTCATAAACTCTGGCTTTTTGATTCCATCTTTGCTTTTAGAATCAATGACAATTTCATAAGCCATAGGTCCTGTCAAGTTTTTTTGTATAAAGTTTACAGTCTGTCTAAAAGGTACATCTTCGGCAAAATAACGAACGGTGTTTGAATCAACTCTTAGTTTAGTAAGTCCAAATCCTATAATGAAAACTGTAATAATTGAAAAAAGTAGGATTTTTTTATCGTGCTTGATGATAAACTTTGAGTATGTTACGGCTAAATAATTTGGTTTTTCTTTGTGTTTGTTAAGCTCTTTAGCATCTATTTTTGGATTGATTATAGCAAGAAGAGCAGGCATAAAAAGTATAGTTAGTATAAAAGCCAAAATAGCTGCATTTGCAGTGGCAATTCCTAAGGTTTTAATAGGGACAATCTCAGAAATTCCTAAAGAGGCAAAACCTACAGCAGTGGTAAGTGAAGTAAGAAAAATAGGCAAGAAATTTTTGTTTACACTGTAGTGAATAGCTTCGTGGTTATCTAAGCCTTTTCGTCTTCCAATAAGATATATCCAAAAGAGGTGCATGGCATCTGCAATTCCAATTGCAACAATAAACACAGGCATATTTGCAGTAAAGTTGTTTAGTTTGTAGCCTAAAAGTACTTGCGTGGAGAGAACAATAACAAATGTAAAAATCACAATCGCAATGCTTAAAAGCATACCAGAAGGTCGTTTGAAAATAGTCCATAAAAGAAGCATTGAGATGAGGATTATGATAGGAGTAAAAACTAAGGCATCATGTTGTCCTAGTGTAGAAAAAGTTTTATTTAGTATAGGTCCACCAGCAAGGTGAAAAGCATAACCACTGTTTTTTTCCTCTTCTATGTACTTTTCAACCGCGGTATTGATTGTTTTAACTGCTCCAAAAGTTTTACTGGCTTTTGGTACAATTCTTGCAATAATCATAGTGGTTTTTCCATCAGCACTAATGATACGGTTTTTTAGCATATCTTCGCCAAGAGCAATTTTCTCTTTTTGTTTTAAATCTTTGGGATTTAGAGCATCTATATTATCTATGAAATTTTCTATTAAAATATCATCAGGGTCTTCTTGGCTTGCATGAACATACTGATAATTAGTTAAAGAATCTACTCTTGCAACAAATTTGGTTTCCCAAAGTTTGTTAGTAAGCCTATCTATGACTCCTAGTGCTTTTTTGTTCATAATGCCGTTTTCGTCTTTGAAAACTATAATTAGAAAGTTATCGCTTCCAAAAGTTGCTTTAAAACTGTCATATTGCTTTAAAGATTTAGACTCTTTTCCAAACCAAATTCTATATGACCCATCAAACTCTATATTTTTTAGCTGAAGAGAAAAAATAACAGTTACGAGAGGAATCATAAGAGCAATGAACCATCTGAATTTTATGACTAAATTTACAAATTTTTTCACTTTTATCCTTAAAAATGATAACCGAGATTAAGACTAAATCTCTGGTGACGTTTTAGTAAATTGTAAACGGTAGGGTGGTCATGTGAAGGTTCAATATATCGGTAATCAAATTTTAGTTTAAAACTGTTGGCAATGCGACTTTCATACTCAATGTAGTAAGCTTGTTCATTATAATCCAAATCTAAAATCACACCACTTATGATACTTGCATCATTCCCTTCGTTGAAACTGTATCTTAGTCCCAAAAATAAGTCATTTTGAAAAACTTCAAAAAGTTGTAAATCATTTCGTTTATCTTTTTCAAATGTTCCATACTTGTAGTACTCTGCAATTAGTCCCAAATCTGCTTGGTTGTAAACTTGCGATAGAGTATGTTCCACTCCTAATCCAAGTTGATAATAATCAGATATGACATTATCATTTTTTACATCTGTATAGAGAGCTTCTACTTTAAATAGAGTTGAGTCTACTACTAAAGTGTTGTAAGTCATGAGTTTGTTTACTATGTAAGCATTTTCTTCAAATGAGCCATTTAGCATATTTGTAGTCATATATCTTTGTGAGTCATAACCGTTTTGGTATATAATGGCATAATCAAGAGGTAATTCACTATCGGTTGAGCCAGAGTATTTCAAATAAACAGTAGGGCGATTTTTTGACTCCTGTGTTTTTAAACTACTATCATAGTTGATATGTTCTGGAAAGTAGTAATAAACATAAGGAAAAGCACTAATATCTCTGTCTTGCTCGTCTAATTTCNNAGCACTTATGTCTCTATCTCGTTCGTCTAGTTTCACTATGGCAGAAAATTCTCCACTGTCGGTATAGTGAGTGTAAGCAGCATTCCAAACACCTAGTTTGTCGTTTTTAAAGGGGTCACTACGCATATCTTGGGGATTAAAACCATCTGTAATATTGCGAAGTTCCAATGAACCCCAAAAACGGATATTTTTACCGAACATAACTTGGTCATCTTCAAAATCATAAGTTCCATAGAGTTCATCTAAACGAATAAAGCTTCTGTTGTTTTGTTCATCTGAGCTTTTAAAGTCATGAGAGTCTTGTTGTGCGTAGAGAGTTCCTATCGCTTTGAAGTCATCTTTTTCATATTGCACTTCAAGTTTTGTTGAAGCTGTTAAGTTTGATTTGTGTTTTCCATCTGGTTTGTTTAAGTAGGCTTGAGCTTCAAGATTTACATTGCCTTGAAATTCAAAGTTGCTCTCTTGTGAGATTTGAGGTTCTATCTCTACTGGTATAATCTCTTTGTTTAGATTTTTAAATCGATATTTATATGTTTCAGCCAAGATAGCTTTACGATAGGTTGGTTTTAAATCTTCTAGTGCATTAAAAGCATCTTTTGCATTGTCATAACATCCACATCTAAGTGCTCTCATATTGGATATGCTCATCAGCTCACAACTTTCAGGATATCTGCTTATATCAAAAAAACCAGCTTCTTTTTTGTAAAAACTTGTAATTTGAACAGAGTAGCAAGTCTCTTGGTTTTTAGCAAAAAGTGAAACCATTAAAAAAGAGACAATTAAAAGATAACGCATACTACTTCTTCAAGACACGTTTATGGAAGCTTTTTTCTTTAAGTCCATTTTTTACACGTTCATTTGTCCATATCAAAATTGTCTTTTTATCATTTTGGTGGTTTACCATGGTCATTTTCCCAACTCTCCACACACCTGAAATCTTTTTATAATCTTCAAAAGTAGCAGTTTTTAGAAGTTCGTGTTTGCGGTCATAATACTCTACTTTTAGAGTAAGGAACTCTTTTGAATCTGTCCAAAATAGCTGTTTTGTATAACCAGAATTTTTTGTTATGGGATTTCTTTGTCCCATATAGACATCTTTGTCATTGAGTTTGACTAATTTTGCATTACCTTTGTATGTGTACTTATCTACATCAAATGAACTCAAGTCTTCATAAGAGAATTCTGAACCCATAAATGAACCAGATTTGTTTTTAGAAGCGATTCTTTTTACGCGTTTGAGAGCCGGTAAGTAGAGCCATTGATCATCGTCTTTTTTTATGTGCGAGTAAGATAAAAACTTAGTTCCTTTTACATCAGCTGGTGAGATGAATTCCATCAAAGATTTATCTCCTCCATCTTTTTCAAGAACCACCATTTTCATTTTCCGTTCTCTTTTTTGATTATTTGCGTTGATAAGGGTCATAGTCATATTTGATTTTGAGTCTTTGAAGCCTCTCATTGTTTGGTCTATTTTGTTGGCTACCTCTTGGTTAGTTATAGCGTATATATTTCCAAATAGAAGAGAGATAAATAAGAGTGATTTTATCATAAAAGTTTCCTTTATTATTATCTTAAATAATTTTTATATTTAGATAATAAAATGTAAAAATTATTTTACTTAAATAAACTTAAAAGGAATTTTATTTTACTTTAAATTTAAATTAAATTGTATAATTCAACTTAATTTAAAGAATAGATATGAGTAAATCTTTTTGTGCGTGAAGTTCTTCTCGTATTTGATGTATGTTTTTGCAAAGACATATAGCATTTATAAGAGTGCCTTTGAACATATTTGCAAAGAGTTTTGCAATAAGTAGAGTATCTACTTGTTTGAATTCATTTAAGTGAACACCCTCTTTTATGATTCTTTCTAAATCCTCCAACTCTTTTAATCTCTCAATTTTGAAGTTTTTTACAAGTCCACTGTGAGATAGATTTAGTATAATTGACATATTCATAGCGAGTATTTTTAAAAGTATATCTATAGAGTGTTTTTCTTCAAGTATAGAAAAATCAAAATAGACTATAAGTTTTTCAGATGCACTTGAGCAACTTTTAAATTTTTCTTTTCTATTTTCATCCATAAGTTCATTGACATAGTTCCAAATCTCTAGAATAATCTCTTCTTTAGTTTTAAAGTAGAGATAGACTGTTCCTTTTGCTACATTTGCCTCTTTTGCAATAGCTTCTACTGAAGTTTTTACTAGCCCTGATTTAGCTAAAAGTGGTATGGCTGCGAGTGCAATGGCTCTCTTTTTTTCGTTTTTATCAACTTTTCTTAACATATATTTTGAAAATATTCCTATTTTTTTGTCTATTATACTCTATTTTCATGTCGTGAAGCTTTATGATGTTTACCGTTATAAAAAGTCCAAAACCTAGTCCTCGTGAACTTTGTTGTTTTTTACCCTCTAAAAAGTACGGCTCACTATACCTTTCAAGTGGAAATTCTAACTCTTTTCCTCTGTTTGATATTATGATTTGGTTTTGGGTTGATTCAATCTCTACATGTAAATCATCAGAGTAGTTAATACCGTTATCTAGTAGGTTTTTAAGGGCAGTACCAAAGAGTTCAAAGTCTACATGTAAATGCATTGAAGTTAGGTTACATGTAACAGACTTTTTTTCATGGTTTAGTATGTCAAGAGAGTAATCTACTATGTCTTGTAGTGAATAGTTCTCTTTATTTAAGGCTATCTCATTTGCACTTAGCTTCTCAATACGAGCAAACTCATTGAGCAAAACTTCTTGTCTTTTAAATACATTTTTTAGTATCTCTTGGTAGCTTGACTCTTCTATCATTTCACATGAGAGTTTACCTTTTGTGATAGGAGTTTTAAGCTCATGCATTATATTTCTTAGAAAAAGTTGTCTTGAATCTCTTAATTTTTTAATTTTTTTGACACTACTGTCAAACTCATTTGAGAGAATTCCTATCTCATCTTTTTTATCACTTTTACAATTTATATCGTAGTTCCCACTCGCAAACTCTTTTACTTTTTGCCTTAAACTGTAGAGAGGCAGAATACTTCGTATAGTAGCTATATATAAAAAAACAATAAATAGAAGTGCACTGATAGGAAAAATCATTTTTGGGAATATATCTTTTTTATGAGGTGCTTGAAAAACTAAATCTCTTCCAATAGATAGGAAAAAATCTCTCTCATGCTCTATAACTTTAAACTTAAGTCTTTGGTTGTTGTGTTTGTTTCCCATCTGTCTTGAAGATGAAGAGAATCTTTTTCTATCTATAATAGTTTGTTTTAAAGAGGCATTTTGCACTAAAGTAAAACCAGCTTTTTTTAGTACTTCAATATCTGTTTTTCTGTCATTATGGCTATTTTGTAGAATTATTTTGGCCAATCTATGAATATTTTCTGTTTCTGTTTTTTTTATTTGAGTATGAATGATGTATAAAACAGCCACAACTCCTATAAAAGCTAAAGCAAATATGAGAGTTATTTTGGTTATAAGTGAGTTATACCATTTCATAGGTGAAGTCTATATCCTATGCCTCTAATTGAAATGATATGCTTTTGTTCTTTTGAACTCTCCCCAAGTTTTGTTCTTATTCGACTTATAAGAACATCTAAGCTTCTACTGTCGCTTTCGCTATTTAATGAAGGGGCATTTCCGATAAGTTCACTTCTAGGAAGCACATAGTTGTCTTTTTTTATCATGTATGAGAGTACTTCAAATTCTGCTCTTGTAAGAGAGAGCTCTTTTTCATGAAAAAGGATAAGGTCTTCATTCTTACTTAGTTTTAAATCACTATATTTTTCAATTTCAATTGGGTTTGAACTTCTTTTAAAACGTCTTAAAACACTCATAATCCTAGCATATAATTCTTTAGGCTCATATGGTTTTGGTAGATAGTCATCAGCACCAAGTTCAAGTCCTATTATTTTATCATCAACATCACTTCTTGCACTTGAAATAATGATTGGTATATCATTTTTCTTAGCTCGTATCTCTTTGCATATCTCTAAGCCGTCCATACCAGGAAGTGAAAGGTCTAGTATGAGAAGGTCATACTGTTTTAGACTTAAAGCACTAATACCAAGATATGGGTCATCATAATTCTCTACATGTACATTGTATTTTGCTAAAAAGTCAGTCAAAATTTGTGCTAATTCTATATCATCTTCTATCATTATTATATTTGGATTCATGGTTGTATCTTAACTTTTTTATGTCAACAGTTTGTTAATTGTCATATATTTTATAGCAGTTTTTACCATTTTGCTTTGCTTCGTACATAGCACTATCTGCAAACTCTAATAACTCTTTTTTATCTGTTGTCTGGTTTGGATATGTGCTTATACCTAAACTTACTCCTATTTCACAATTTTTATCATCTTTAAGTTGTATAGGTATCTTAACTTCCGTGATAATTTTATCTGCAATATATGAGACATCTGAGAGTTGGCTAACTTTTTCTAGAATAATGACAAATTCATCTCCACCAAGTCTTGCTACCGTATCACTATTTCTAACTATGTGAGTTAATCTCTTCGCAGTTTCACTAAGTACAATATCTCCTGAACTATGTCCTAAAGTGTCATTAATTATTTTAAAGTCATCTAAATCAACAAAAATTATACTCAACATAGTGTTATCTCTTTGGGCTCTTTGCATAGCTTTATCAAGTCTATCATAAAAGAGAGTTCTATTTGGTAAATTTGTGAGTGCATCATAATGAGCCATTTTCTTGAGTTGGGATTCAACTAGTTTTTGACGCTCAATACTTTGGAAAATTCCCACAAAATTAGTTATTTCATTTTTTTCATTTTTGATTGTGCTTATGTTCATGAGTTCTGGAGAGATGGTGCCATTTTTATTTTTGTTGAGCATCTCTCCTGTCCATGAACCTTTTGTAAGCAAATCTTTCCACATATTTATGTAAAATGTTTTATCGTGTTTTCCAGATTTTCTTATGCTTGGATTTTTTCCTATGACTTCTTCGCCTACGTAACCTGTTACTTCTTTAAAGGCGTTGTTTATAGCAATTGTTGTACCTTTTTCATCAGTTAAGATTATTGCTTCGTTTGTATTGTCAAAGATTTT
>LGOV01060506.1_pt1 | contig 11438 bp, 6 predicted proteins | sample 469881 | NCBI WGS metagenome assembly LGOV01 (sample SAMN03857199, study PRJNA290197) | marine sediment metagenome | biome: marine cold seep biome; feature: cold seep; material: marine sediment; isolation source: sample #5579, elevator 3A push core 41 containing 12 cm of sediment... ...
GACAACTAGTCTACCACCTAGGGAAACTAATAAGATAACATCTCTATACGCCGTACTTAAAAATTAAATATGGTGTTGACTAAATTTGTAATACTTTGACTTAATATTTTTGAAATATGACGGTATTCAAAAGGTATTAGTCAATTAATAAATGTGTGTGGTTTGATGTGGTTATACCATACAAAGGCAAACTTGTTTTTGATCTTCCTTTTATTTGGAGTTTATTCAATTATTACATAATCGGCGGTTCCGCACGAATAAATTCTAACTCCTGTAAAATACTTTCTTTTTCTCTTTGAAGACTTGTCTCTGAAATGTCGATTGCAGGCTGAAAAATATTCATATTTCCTTCAAAATGATTAAACTCATTTAATAACGTTTTTTTTGACATGAAAAATACTCGTCTACTTTGGTTTTCATTTCCATCTAATGCATTCCTAATGATATCACCTAGCATTTCAAATTTATGAATATCTACATCATATTTTTCAACTAACGTCTTTTCAACAGACAACCGAAGATAAAGGTATGTTAACGTATGTTTAAATACTCGATTTAAAAGCGGAAATCTTGTTTTATCAAGTATATTTAGTTCATCTAGGTCAATTGTTAATATATCGGCTACAGATACTTGATAGCTAGCTTCAAATTTCAATTTAGTACCGAATAAAGCTGAGTAAACTGCTGATATATCTATAGATTCTTTTTCATATCCATGCATAAGCTTTGTTAATTTATTTTTCATTTCTTTGTTTCCAATAAATTGGGCATAACCCCTCATAAAAGGAATAAGTGAATATAGAAATAGTTTTACATCACAGATATCTATCGAACAATCGCTTCTTAAATATTCCAATATTTCATTAGTGTAAATAATTTTCTTTTTCTCATCTATTCCTACTGAGATAAATCCGTTTTCTTCGCCAGAAACATTATTAAAAATATAGAGATTATAGCACCCTTGGTGTTGAACTTCGAGAAGTCGAAGCAGATCTGTGTTATGAGTTAAAATAAGTTGCTTTTTGTTTCCAAGCACTTTAATTAGAGCATATGCAATTTTATTTTTGAATATAGAATCAAAACTCGATATTGGATCGTCTACAATGATAATTTCATTTTGTAAACTTTTAGCTTTAACAAGCTCAAACATTAAAGATACAAAATTTTGCTCTCCAGTACTGAGATATAAATTAGATCGATCTTGACCTAAAAAATCTTTTTCATCTAGAAGTAATTTAATTTCTTTTGAATTCTCATCACGTTTTAAAGTAATTTTTTTATCAAGACTATCATTTAGAAATTGCTCAATAAATTGCATATCTTCACCATTAATCTCTAATTGTTGCACAAGCAACTGCTGATATTCTTTCCATTTTTTCGCTATTGTTGTTTCATAAAACATACTAATGTATAAATTACAAACTTTGTTTGAATATATTATTGTGTATCTATTTATTTCATGAACTAACGTTTTAAGCTTCTCAATATTGCCTGTTGTGATAGCTTCTAAGAGTGTGTTTTTAACACTAAATGGATCAGAATAACTCGGTTTATTTATAACAGCATTAATGAGATCTTTTGTTTGTGGGTCTAAAGTATTTAAAATAGAATCTTTATTTAAAATTTTGTGTTCTAGGATATCTTTTGGATTTATTTTATGATCACAAACTATACAGGAGCTTTTATTTATATATTTATTTAATAATTTAATTGCATCGGTATTTTCTTCAATCTGATCTATATGCTCATTACTGCATAGAACTCCATCTAAAACACCATTTAACAACGCAATAATGGAATTAGATGCATCTGTATCTTCAATTATAAAATTTATTTTATCACAATCTACATCTTGATCTATTTTTTTAAGATCAGTTATAGAAGCAATGAATTCATCTAAAATTATATTCTTGCCTTTTGATTTTGCATTAACCAAATCGGATGTATATACTTCAATTGTTTTAATTGAAAGGTAATTAAGTAGTTTGCTACTTTTTTTTGATATCCCAAAATCTTTTTTTAACTTCGCAATTAAGTCGATTCTTAATTTCCCAAATTCGGAATCAATTGCAGATTTTAATGCTCTTTCTTTTCTAATATCATCTGCCATAATGAAATCTTCAGTGTTACCCTCGATAATATTACGACTATTTTGATCCATAATGACATGAAATATGCCATTATCACCTCTAAGATCGGTAATTTTATTAAAGGTGCCCGCAAATTCCGATTCAATTTCATTGCCCAAAACTTTCGAAATACTTGTTTTTCCAACACCATTTGGGGCATATATTGCAACAATACTCTTTTTGCCAAAGTTAATTTGATTGTTAAATGTTAAATCTTCAAAATCCTCGCAAAATACTGTAGAACGCTTCATTTTATCAATTTGCAGTACATTCATCTATCTTATTACCTCCAATTTAATTATAAATACAATACCAAACATAGATGTAAATTTTAAATTAGTAATTATGCTAAAAATTCATTATTTTCTGAGTAACACTCGCTTATAAATTCATTCAAAAGGCTTTTTTCTGTCGATTCTAGCCTTATATTATCTAAGATCCATAAATGAATAGCTTTTCCAATAGCATAAGAAAATTTTTCTGCATCACTTTTTTGTACGTTATTTCTAGACACATTAGGTATTATTCCTTTATTTTTAATATTGAAAAGCGCAGATTTTGCGTTTATTCCATAAATGATATTTGGAATCGAAATTGCAAATTCAGGAATGAAGACATTTTTAATAAATATCTTATCGGATCTTCTCCAACTATAAGGACCAATGCCTTTTGATTTTTCATATTTCAATACTTTATTACTGTCATTATTTATAACCCAGCAGCTAATCTTTTCTGTACGAGTTGGGGAATTATTGGAATGTACATGTTCCTCACACAAATCTTCAAATAAAAATTCTCCAATTATTTGATCGGAAGGATACTCTACTATATTTTCTTCCATTACAGCTTCATCTGTGCAAAATATTTCTAAATAATCGACATCATTTAATTTATTTAACGCCTCGTCAAAGTCTTCGAGAACTTCTAGAAAGTTAGTAAAATCACCTGAAATATCATCTGAAATGATCGGAACTTTAAGATAAACTATCTTTCCATCATAAATAAAATTATCTATATTTAATTTTATCTCAGATTCCTCGATAATAGTGCCTCGTTCGCTCTCGTATATGTAGCTTGTGTCACCTTCAAAATCCTCCAAACAGTTGACAAAGCCAATCGCTTTACAATTCAACTCAACGTAACCTTCAATGTTATTTAAGTATTTATCAAGCCTCGCAATAGTGTCTGAATTTTCTTTTATGGTAATTAATTTACATGGTGTTTCTATAGTATCACCATTTTCATAGTTCAATATTTTCATGGGGACACTGCATTCAACAAAGTTATATTCTAAAAACGTCTTAATTTCATTAACATCAGTAAAAACTTCTTTAAACTGTGATAAATTTAATATTATATCGGTCCCTTGCATTCTAGTGCTTTGTTTTTGTGTTAGACAAATATATTCGCTACTTATTTCAAGTTCAATTTTATTTTTCTTTTGATCATCATATCGCCTAGATTCGACGATAACATTATTTGAAAGCATAAAACATGAAAGAAAGCCGATGCCATAATTGCCAATCGGTTTATAATTATAACCTTTATACTTGTACTCTTTTGAAGAATAATAAGATACTCCAACATTTAAGAAGTATTTTTTTAAAATATCCAACGACATACCAACGCCATTGTCTGTAATCATTAATTCGCCTTTATCCTTATTGAAAATAATATTGATGTATGGTTTATATTTTTCATACTTATAGTCTTCACGTTCTTGAGCTACTTCGCTCATAAGCATGCAAGCATCTATTGAATTTTGAACAAGTTCTCTTAATCCATATTGTTTTTCTCCATAAATATGCTCACCCATAAGGAGCTTTGTTACTGCATTATAATCTAAGTCAAGTCTAAAATCAGAAAACGTAAATGTTTTAGTTTGAATTTTATTTTCTATATTTGATTTGAATAAAATAACATATTTTTTGTCTTGAAAAGTATCCGATAAATTTATTGCATTCTGTAATTCCTGGTTTATATAATCTATGTGTTTCAACAATTTTCTATGTATTTTAGGATCAGTACTTTCACCATAGAATCTAATTACTTTTTGATTTGTTGTTTTAATCTTATATATCTTTTTAGTATTTGCAATTACAAAATGTTGACTCCATTCCAAATCACCATAACCTTCTGGATTGATTAACTGATACAAATGCATTGGAGTTCTATTTTCGTCGATATCGAGTAAATCAGACAATCTTAATAATGATGCTATAAATTGTGCGTTATAAGAATAAGTACCAATGCATTTATCTTGTTCAATTTCACTTTTTAACCATTGAAATGATTCATTGTGTGAACGACAAATCTTTTGCACATCTTCAGAAAAATTTATATTAGTACTACTTGGAAGTACAAACCAACTCTTATTGTGTTCATCTATATTTGCAATATGATAAGCTGATCTCTTTCCATGAATAGGTCTAATACATTCTTGTAAAGCTAGCTTATCATCCTTTAGTTCTTCTAAGACAAGTGAATATTTGCATTCGATAATTTCCGGATCATCTTGTCTTATTTTTATGATTTCTTCATCTGTTACAACCATTCCAATATCATGAAATAGGGCAACATATATCATAATAGTTATTTCCAAATCATTCATTTTAGTAATGTCATCAATAATATCATACATATAATTTGTAATCATAATTGAATGGTCTACATCATGTTGAGTATAACTTGAAAAAACATTTATCACTTGTGGTAATAAATCTTCAGCATAATTAAATACACTCACAATGTTTGGTAAAAACTCACTTTTCTTTTCCAGAAGTATTTTATACAACTTTGAATCATTAATATCCATATCTTTCTCCTTTTTTTTAAGGTGGAATTTCTTTAAATTTTTGTCAAATCTTGTTATATATTTGAATTTTATTCATTTTCACTGTTTTAATAATTCAACATAATATAATTTATAACAACATTGTTATTTTACTACTACTAAAATTTTATTACTACTTATTTTTCTAAAAAACTAATATAAGTACAAATACACATGATAAAAAAAGACAATGTTTGCTTTGAATCTATTATTCAATAACTTTTTAAAAAATTTGTATTTTGATTTATCCATTTGAGTACTAATCATCAATGGACAATTTTACATTTTTTTATCTGTGTAATAAAGCAAATACTGTAGAAAATTATTGATTGTACTGACTCCTGACCTTGTATTAATTTTGGCTGAGGGGGGACTAACCATCCGAAAAGAAACTGTTGTTAGGATCACTATATCCTCGTGAAATCAGCTCCTAGTTGTAATACTCAACATATAGTTAACATTTTTCTTACCAAATTGGGGGATGTGTATCAATAGATTCACCACCCGAATTTAATCAGTTATATCAAAAATCTTTTATATAGTGGTAATTCTAAATTTCTGATTAATGATACTAATAAACAAATACTATCTATATTTGAGAAGAGACATTGGATTTCAAGCTTCAATATTGATAAAAAGAAGCCAACCTATTATTGTGCAAATAGTCGAAGAGTTTTTTTGAAAAATTGAGACAGAATATTTATAGATTAGAGGGACGGTTGTATTGTGCAGATACCATTTGTTTAAATACGAAAGAACCTTTTCTTTGACTTCTATAAGCTTCTGAAAAAAGTGTAGCAGATTATGAAAAATGGAAGGAATGACTGAAGAATAATAAGTTCGTGTATGATTTGTAGGAGAAATAGAAAACCGGTCAAATGTAAAATCAATTATTTAACACCATACTCTCAAGCAGATTTATAGCTCAATTATATCACCATAGTGAAGTCAAACTGTCAGATTAAACCATTAGATCTGACAGTTTTTTATTTCACGAAACTTAAAATTTTCTTGATTTATATATTGTTAGTTATTTTTTTAAAAAATTGGATAATAAAAAGATAACTGCGATTAATAACAGCTAAGTGTTGTTAATAACAAAGTCAAAGGAGTATCATATGTTAAGTGAAAAACCAATTGATATGAAACGTTCAATGAGTTATGGGTCAAATTATTTTATTTGCCATAGCCTAAAATTGAATCGTCGTGTTTGTTTTTATAGTAATTTGGAGTACGCAAATTTTCTGTCAGTTGAATTGAACCCTCAAATTATTAAATACGTTGAACAACCACTCCAAATAACTGGAGTGAATGATGATGGAAAAATATGTAAAACTGTATTTGATATGGAAGTTCTTTATGAAGATAATATTAATGAATTATGGGAGATTAAATATTCTTGTGATTTAACCGGATACAATCAAACAGCAGTTAGAGCAATGTCTCAAATTTCAATTCAAAAGAATTGGTGTTTAAAAAATAATGTACCATACTGCGTGCGTACTGAAAAGGATATTTTTAATGGCTTAGAGCATTTGAATAATATGAGGTTTATGTATCATTGTATTTGTAGAACTGATGAATATTTACTTATAAATTCTAAAAAACGAATAAAAAGACTTATAGAACAAATAGGCAGTACAACGATTGGACATATCTTAGAATGTGATCCAGAGCCATCACTGATATTCCCTAGTCTGATATATTTATTAATACATGGCCAGATCGATGCCGATATATTTAATCAGGAGTTAAATTATGATACCGAGGTGAGCTATGTCAAATATTTGGAATAAAAATATAGCAAAACTGCTTGAAGAAAGTAAAAAATGGAGTATTGTAAGCACCTATAATATGTCCGAATCTGATAAAACAATCTATGAGTCAAGAAAAAAAGCAGTTGATATGTATCTAAATGGTGAGTCATTAAAAATTATAGAAAAAATGTCAGGCATAAAGTATACGCATGTCAAAGAGTTTGTTGATCGATGTGCGAGCCTTGATTCAAGTGGCCAGCCAGTCGGCTATATTGGGTTAATAAAAGGATATCAATTAAAATCAAGAAAAGGTTCTTTTATTCAATTATTGGAGGATCACCCTGATATTAGAGATCAATTATTATTAGATTATTATAATAATAAAAAATCGAAATGGGATAAATTACCTTCTTTCAAAACAATACATAAATCATTTATAAAAAATCTAATAAAAAATGGTTTCAAAGAGACTGACTATCCTTTTAATACTCAATCACGAGGCTATCGATCAATGATAAGATTTCTACATAATATTGGTGACAAAAACCCTTATAACTCATTGAACCGGTATGGGAAAGATGCAAAACAATTATTTAGGAATACATATAGCTTGCAACCAAATCAAACTAGTCCTAAACGTCCTTTTGCAAAAGTTGAATTAGATGGGCATAAAATCGATGCTTTATTTACAGTAGCAGTAGAGAATGAAAATGGTGATATATTCCATGTTTTAGCAAAACGTATTTGGATTATTGCAGTAATTGACGTAGCAACTCGTGTTGTTCTTGGATATACTATTTCCGTCAGTCAAAATTATAATCGATTTGATGTACTGGAATGCATACAAAACGCAATAATTCCTCATAAGAAAGTGGAATTTAGTCAATTCAACCCTCAAAAAAGTTTTGAGGGTTATCATTCAATAGCTATTCCAGATACGAAATGGGCACTTTTTGATGAGATTTGTCTTGATAATGCGCTATCGCATCTTTCACGAGATGTCTTGGACAATCTAGAAAAAATAGGTGTCAGTTTAAATTATGGACCAGTCGCAACACCTCATAGAAGACCTTACATCGAGCGATTTTTTAAAACATTGGAAGAAAAAGGTTTTCATCGTATGCCCTCAACAACTGGAAGTAATTCTAACGATCTCAGGCGAATAGGAGCTGAAAAGGATTCTGTAAGATATCAAATTTCACTTAAAGATATTTCCGAAATTGCTGAAATAGTTATTTCAGAATATAATATGCAACCGCATGAAAGTTTAGGCGGCTTTTCACCATTATCGATCATGAAAGATCGAATGGACAGAGGCTTAATTCCGTCATCATATGTGCCTGATAAGAGTAGAAAGGATTTTTCGCTTATGAAATGTTATCAAATTAGAAAAGTTCAAGGAAACAAAAAAAAGGGAATTCGACCATATGTTAATTTTTCAGGATATAAATATGCAGGTTCAGTATTGTCTTCAAGTTATACACCTGTCGGAAAAAATATTGTGATAGAATTTGATCCCCTTGATATTCGTGAATTAGAAGCATATCTTGAAAATGGCGCCCATATTGGACGTTTAGTAATAAAAGGCAAACAAATTGGAACAGCCATTTCCTTAAAAACAAATAAATTACTTCGTGATTTTATGAATGTTAATAATATGAATGATCGTCACGTCGAAGATGCAATAGGAGAATTCGCAAATAACCTGAAAGAAAAGGCTCTTTTCAGTAAAAAGGCAGCAACTTACTTGGCATCTGTTCGAAATGATGCGGAAAAAAGAAGTCCTAAATCAAATATTTTGCCTCAAAATAAAAGAAAATGTGGAACTACAGATAAAATTATATCCGAAAACGAAAAAAAATTGTTAAGCGATGAAGAATTAATGGAAAAATGGTCAGATCCTTCCAAGAAAACTTGGTAATAAAATGATAGATATGAGGTAATAAAATGAACAAAAATCAATTGAAGCGAGAAAGTTCAAAATTATTGAATAATCATCCTATACACACTGGTGATTACAAAATAAAAACCTCAGTAGTTGAAGAAACAATAAAAAAAATTGATGAAGCAATAAAATTCAGAGTACAGGGGCTAATTATTTATGGGCCATCTGGTTACGGAAAATCAACAGCTATCGATATAATAAAAAATGAAATTTATGAAAAATACGACCATGAAATTTTAACATTTGTAAGTTCGATGCCTGATCCATTAAAAAACACTAATGTTTTTTATTCGAGATTATTGAAAGCTACCAATCATGATTTATATAATAAAGGTTCAGCTGAAAATAAAGCGGACAGATTGTGTTCTCAATTGGTAAATTTAGCTCTAGAAGAAAATGGAAACCGGAAAATTCTTTTTTTCATTGATGAAGCGGACGCTTTAGATAAAAATGAATACCAGTGCCTTAAGGATATCAATAATCAACTAAAAGCCCAAAGCATAGAAATGACAACAATATTAGTTGGTACTGAAGACCTAATATCACAACGAAACCTGTTTTCCGGAATGAAAGAAGTTCAGATTGTAAGGCGTTTTATGCAAAAAACACATATTTTTAATGGTATTCGAACAAAGAAAGAACTTCAAGATGTTTTAGGTGCCTATGATTTTGGTATGCGATTTCCTTTAGATTCAGACCTTACATATACAGGTTATTTTTTTCCGACAGCATTTAGTGAAGAGAAGTTTTTAGTACATGAAACTGAAAACTTATACAAGTGTATTTGTAATATCTATGGTAAGTCAGTTTTTGACAAACATGGATTATCTATGAGTCTTTTATGTAAAATGATTGAGTTCCTTTTTATTGAACATGGAATTGAAGGGGCAGGTGATGAATGGATTACTGAAGATATGTGGATAGAAACAGTTAAATTTGCAGATTATGGTCACGAGCAAGATCTGTTAAATGCTTGTATTAGTGGAAAATTACGAAAGTAGAGAAAAACTGGTATGCTAACACAATTTAATCGAAATCCTTATGAAAGCTTTTATGATTACTTAGTTAAATTGTGTTACGTTAATTCTTGCGCATCAAATATATTGTTTAAACCAATAATAATAAATAACAACATAACGAATCATTTTTTACCAGAACTTTTATTTCAATATGATAGAAAGTTAGATACTAACAAATTAAATTCTATTATTGACGAACAAGTGCTATATCAAATTAAAGAAGATGTAAAAACCTTATTAGGTCCTTTCTCAAACTCTCTTTCTCATAATCTCTTTTTTTTATTCGATCGTTTTTTTAAATATTGTCCAAAGTGCCTAGAAGAAGGGAATCTTTACTTGTTTCATCAATTCACATTTCTAGATCACTGTCTTATTCATAATGTTCCTTTAATCAAACAATGTCCTGTTTGCAAACAACGTAAGTTTTCAACATTTTCCTTCAATAAGAATCGCTATTACATTTGTCCAAATTGCAATAGTGATTTATTTCAACATTTCTCTAAATATTCGCCGGTTGAGCTTGTCGCAAAAAGTTATCGGGATAAACCGGTACTGTTAAATTTAACTCCTATTTCAGATGAAAGTTGCACAATAATTGATATTAATCCTAGTCATTTAAAAATCAAAAAAATACTTCCGGATTCAGCAGCTAAATTTATAAAAACTTATCTGCTGACTGGAGAAAAGAGTAGGGCAGTGACAATCAGTTTACCAAAAGTAAAAAAAAATACTAAATATAAAATGAGTAATCTTCAAAATTATTATTCTGACTGTGATTGTAATTATATTAATTATACAAAGGACTATAAAAAAAATGACTTATCTATGCTTTCTTCAATTGAAAACATCATAGGTAAAGTAAATTATCGGATCAAAAAATCTTTCCGTGTTGGTTATCATTGTGAAAATATAAATCGCACAAATATTAATTACAAAACGAAATTAAATAATATCTTTGTTAAATGTCTCTATGGTTATAAAACAATCAGAAAAGAACAGTATGCATATTATCTATGGCTATATTCTTGCATATTGCGAAATAGGGCAGGTAAGTGTAATCCTTCTTTTTTGATTGTTTTATATGAAAATCTCATTCAATTATGTTATACTTTTTTTAATGACACGAAAAGCACAGTAATTTCCTTTGATGTTTTTGAACTGGCTTCCAAAATTGTCGAATTTTATTTATTTGAATATTTTTGTAGATTATTGGATTTAATTGAAAATAATATTAAAAATGGTAGCTATATTAAATTAATTACAGAATATCTAATAGATTTTGGGATTTCAGATGGTCCAGCTTATAAATGTATGATTATTGAGAGGAAATTTATTTTTGATGTCTATTTTTTTGAGGATGAAGAATCGCAATTAGATAGAAATCATTGCATTGATAAAGATCATAATGAAACGTTTGTCGGGGGATATGATTTAATTGAACGCCCTAATATATCCATTCCATAAACATTCTGCTAAATACTATTTCGTTGAGAGGTGATATAGAAAATGAAAATCTATTTTCATCATGAAAACCCACCATTTTTTACGAATTATATGTCAAATTTCAAATAATTTATATTGATAAAGTAAGTAGCTCATAATTATAATTCAGCATATTATACACATAAATAGTATGTTGAATTATTTTTTACCACTTATGTGTCAAATCATGTCCGAGTTAGGTGTCAATGCACAATAATGAATAAATATTTAGCTCAGAAAAGTCATAAAAGTTTTGTCACGAAATGTAAGTTT
>LGOV01015449.1_pt3 | contig 11412 bp, 5 predicted proteins | sample 469881 | NCBI WGS metagenome assembly LGOV01 (sample SAMN03857199, study PRJNA290197) | marine sediment metagenome | biome: marine cold seep biome; feature: cold seep; material: marine sediment; isolation source: sample #5579, elevator 3A push core 41 containing 12 cm of sediment... ...
CGGGCCTCGGCTAAACGCCCAGCTAAGTTCTCCTGTTTCTGCTCAAGGTAATCATTGTATTCGATGGCGCCAAAAAATATGAAAAAAAACAGGCCGAGAATTAATAGTGTTTTTGAGTAAATGGTCATACGAAATCCACGAAAAAGACGACTATATCGCATCAGCTATTGCTCCATTGTCTGGTGTGATTCCACGGTGTTACGCTAGTAATCTGTGCTTGATGACGGTTTCTCTTTGTCAAGATAATCTCCAGACCCGACAGGACGTTGTCGCCTGTGTGGTTGCTGAACCTTCAGAGGTGAGGTGCTGCGCACGCTGATCTTGCTGGCCGATGGCGCGGCGTATTTGTCAGCATGAGTTATTCTCCGCTTCACAAAGGGAAATAACTTTGCTAAAGTTGACGCTAACTTTATTGAAACTATACATTAGACGGGGTGGTTGTGGAATCTTTTTCAGGTGCTAAACCAGTGAAAATTCTGTTTGTTGATGATGAGCCAAACGTTTTACGCTCGTTGCGTCGATTGTTTATGGACGAAGATCGTTATGAATTGCTGATCGCCGAATCTGGTGCCGCAGGACTCGAAATTATGGAGCAGGAGGCTGGCGCTGTATGCGTGGTGGTTTCCGACTACCGGATGCCGGGTATGAATGGGGTGGAGTTTCTCAGTCAGGTCAATGAGCGCTGGCCTAAGACCATCCGCATCGTCCTTTCCGGCTATGCCGATACCGCCTCGGTGGTTGAAGCGATCAATATTGGCCACATCTATAAATTTATCCCCAAGCCGTGGAACGATGATGAACTACAGGTCAATATCGCCAATGCGGTCGATACCTGTATCCTGAATCAGCAGAATGATAAACTGGCGGAGGAATTAGCGCAACGTAATCGGCAGTTGCAGGATGTCAACGCGAATCTGGAAACGCTGGTTCATGAACGTACTGCGGATTTAGAGCTGCGCACCAAAGTGCTACAGGTGGCTCAGGATATTCTCGATTGTGTTCCCGTCGCGGTGATTGGCATCGATTCTGATGGCTATATTGTTCAGGTGAATGATTATGCCAACAAGATTGTCTCTCAACACGGTTCATTGCTTGGTGAACTGGCGTCAGTTCAATTTGAACCTGGACTGCTGGCCTTTCTGGAACAGGTCAAGCTGGTGGGCGAAGTGACGGACAACGTCAACTATAATAAACTGCCATGGCTGGCAATGGGACAATACCTGAATAATAATCCACAGCAGGGGATTGTGCTGACACTGATCCCAATGGGTGGGGGTTAATCCGTATGAGCGTGAGTTTTAGCGAAAATATTCAGCTGGATAATCGGTCGATTGTGGCGTCGGTGAAATGTGAGATCTGTTTCGCTGCTGTGGCTAACGATGTGCTGCAGTTGATGAATAGCGGCAGTGGTGATGCCCGTCGTCTGGGCGCGCTTATCACCAGTGATCAATCCCTGACGGCACGCGTGTTGAAGCTGGCGAATTCACCCTTCTATGGTTTTCCGCGAAAAATTAATACCGTCCGCGATGCGGTGGTCGTGTTGGGCGATAAAGCACTGCGCAATATGGTTCTGGCCATGGCGGTTAAGGGGTTATCTGCGAACCAGGGACCCGTGGAGCGAGGCCTGTGGGAAGAATCTGCTGCGTTTGCCATTGCTGCTCGGTTTATTGCCACTAAAATTGATCTCATCCACCCTGAAGAGGCTTTTATGGCTGGCTTGATGAGTAATATCGGTGAAACTGTCTGTAATCTGGATACGCCCAAGCTCTATCGTCGTATTTTGACAGAAACTAAAACCAGCGACCTGCGCCAGCAGGGTTCAGCAGCCCTGTTGCCATACCCTTTTACCCAGCTGGGGGCGGCCATTCTATATGATTGGAATTTTTCACCGATGCTTGTTGCCAGCACTTTTTATGCTGAAACGGCTGAATTAACCGGAGATCGCGACGACGAATCATTTATGTTGTGTTGCGTGGTGCGTCTCGCCCGTCAACTGTGTAAAAGCCTGGGCTTAGGCCGCTACCCCGAACAGCCTGCGCTGCTCTCGGCAGAGGCGTCAGCGGTGGTGTTGGGTTTCGATGGTGAGGCTGTAAATGCGTTACGCAGTGAGTTTGCCGATGTTTTCGCTGAGACAGCTGCTGGTTTGATTAACTCTTAAGGTGGCCCCGCCCTAGCTATCACCGAATGTTGTCGCTATCTGATCAAATTGGTCGTGGATACGTGCGAAGCAACTCAGTATCTGTGGGTCAAAATGTTCTGGTCTTGTAAAATTATCACCCTTAAGAATTATTTTTACTGCTTCGGCATGGCTAAACGCCGGTTTATAGGGGCGTATGCTGATCAGGGCATCATAAACATCGGCAATACTCATCAGTCTGGCAGACAAGGGGATATTGTCGCCCTCAAGACCGTGCGGATAACCGCTGCCATCCCATTTTTCATGGTGGTATTCAGCAATTTCCATAGCCAGGTGTAGCAATTCATTGCTACCAACAATCTCTTCTGTGCGACGGATAGTATCAGCGCCACAGCTGGTATGGGTTTGCATAATGGTCGTCTCTTCAGCCGTTAAACGGCTAGGTTTTAGTAGTATTTCATCGGGAATCGCCACCTTGCCAATATCATGCAGGGGCGCAGCTCGGTAAAGCATTTCAATCGTCTGTTCAGATAAAATATCTGGCATCTGCGCTGACATCGCTCGTGCCAATATTTGAACATATGATTTAGTTCTCTGGATATGAGCCCCTGTTTCAGGGTCACGATGTTCGGCCATTATCGCCATACTGGCAATAATACCCTCTTGGGCATGCAGTAATTGCTCTGTTTTTTTTGTCACCAGATCTTCGAGATGATCGCTATATTGTTTAAGCTTCAACTGGGTACGTACCCGCGCCCTGACAATCGCCGGATTAAATGGCTTGGTGATATAATCTTCCGCCCCCAGACCAAGTCCCTTTTCCTGATCAGCAATGTCAGTTAACGCTGTCAGAAATATGATGCGGATACCCCGTGTTCTTTCACACTCTTTTATGCGGCGGCATACCTCATAACCATCCATCTCAGGCATCATTACATCTAGCAGAATAAGGTCCGGCAGATCATCATACTCAAACAATTTCAAGGCCATATCGCCATCGATGGCGACGCGCAGATCATATTCATCACCCAGAGTTGCAATGAGTGTATCGATATTGAGCTCATTATCATCAACAATGAGTATCTGCTTTTTCTGATTATAGTCCATTTTTCAACGATTCTTTCCGGCGTCAGCCATCTATTCATGAATGTCAGCATGCTTTGACACAGCTAAAACATCAATCTCTCAACTTCTTCACTAATTCCAATGCTTCATTGTAACGATATCGATCTATCAAATCCTGCAAGTGAATAATTTCAGTAGATAATTCGCTCGGCCAGTTTGTTTCCCGTAGCTGGGTTACCAATTTCTTGCACACCTGAGCCTGGAGGTTCTCTAACGCAGGGGCAAGGCACGTCAAGATCTCCTGCAATTGTTCCGCGTTTCCCACAATTTTAGCCGCAGCATCACTAACAATTTTGTCATCTAACATTGGCAGGGCGGCACAGGCTAACAATAACGGATTAAACAGTTGCAGCATCATGTTCATCGCCTCAGGTTTCGCATTCTCCCGCAACTGCGATTCCAGCTGAGCAGCAGCAGCTTGTAATTCAATCGCTCCGAGGGTTCCTGCCGCCCCCTTCAGGCTATGAATGTGCAGAGCAGCCTGTTGCTGTTGACCGGCAGCTAATTCCTGACGCAACAAGGTTTCTGTTTCAGCAAAGTGGGCAACAAAGCTGCGCAATAAACGGTAATATCGCTGGTGATCACCATCAGCGTAACGCAAACCAAGGGTCATATCGACTCCTGGCAGAGTTGTCGGCAACGGTACCTCCGTCGACGGCGATTCGTAGGTTAGTGTCACCTGCTTATGTTGTGGCAACCAACGTTTAAGTTCGCTATACAGCTCTGCCGGAGCAACGGGCTTGTTAATATGGGCGTTCATGCCGGAATTGATGCTTTTTTGACGATCTTGTTCAAAAGCATTGGCCGTCATGGCGATAATGGGCAACTGCTGTATATCGGCACTCCCCAGTTTTCGGATAGCTCTAGCCGCCGCGTGACCATCCATCACCGGCATTTGAATATCCATCAACACTAAATCGTAAGCGTTGTTTTTTACCATCTCCACAGCTACGGCACCGTTAATCGCTTCCGCAACCGTTATACCTACTTTTTCCAATAATTCTCTGGCTACCTGCCGATTAAGTGCATGATCTTCGACCAGCAACACGGTAATGTTTTCCCATCCCATAGACTGGTTTGTAGTAGTGGTAGTAGTGGTAGTAGTACAATTAAAGACCTGCATAATGGTATCAAAAAGGGGTGAAGGCTGGATGGGCTTAGTCACAATAGCGCCTATCCCAGCATCAAGAGCCCGAACTTTCAACTGTTGTTGTTGACGGACGGTCATCATTAAAATTTGCAGGGCTGATGAGGGATGCTGCTGCGTTAAACGCTGGGCAAGTTCCAGTCCCGACATCTCCGGCATAACAGTATCAAGTATAATTAAGCGGAAGGGATCGTTGTTTTCCTCTGCTTTTGTTACGGCAATTAACGCTTGCTTGCCGGAGCTTGCCAGCTCAACCCTGAAATGCATATGGTTAAGTATCTCTTCAAGAATCCGCTGGCCAATGTGGTTATCGTCAACCACCAAAACATGCATCCCCTGAAGTTCGTTGGTCGTTAGCAGCGCATGGTCACCTTTCTCTTCGGCAACTAGCACCTCAAAAGGGAGAGCGAAGCGGAATGTACTACCCTCACCGATGGTGCTTTCAGCAGTTAGCTCGCTTCCCATCAACCGGCACAGTTGTCGGCTGATGGTTAATCCCAGACCGGTTCCCCCCTGTTGGCGGGTGCTGGAACTGTCAGCCTGAGTAAAGGGATGAAACATCTGTTCCTGTTGCCCAGCTTCAATGCCGATGCCGCTGTCGTTGACGCTGAATTCAAGGGTAACTTCATCTTTACTAGACTGAATCACCTTGACGGCCAGAATGATATCTCCGCTCTGGGTAAATTTAATGGCGTTGCCAAGCAAATTGTTTAAAACCTGCTCCAAACGCTGCGAATCGCCTATGAGCAACCGTGGAACGGCACGATCAATATCGACATGTAATTCAACCTGCCGTTCATCAATATTATAGGTGTGTAGATTAATTACGTTACGAAATAGTTGTTCCGGTTCAAAGGGGGTGAGGTTGAGGGTCAACTGGTGACCCGATTCCAGTTTAGAGGAATCCAGTATATCATTGATAAGGGCAAGCAACTGACGTGATGAGTTGTCTATTTTTTGTAGGTACTCCTGCTGGGTTCCGTTCAGTTCTGTATCAAGCAGCAGGTTGCTCATGCCAATCACCACATTCATCGGGGTTCGCAGTTCATGACTCATGTTGGCTAAAAATTGCCCCTTAATCTGCGCCGTTTCTTCAGCGACAACACGGGCACGTTCCCGTTTGTCAGCGTTTATAACCAGGGCGGCAGCAGAGGAAAATCCTGCAACCATTTCTTTATCTTTGTTGCTGAAACCACCTGGCTTGTTGGCTAACGTGATTAAACCATAAATTTGTTCCCCTTTGGTTACCGGCATGATCAGCAACGCGGTGATAACAGGTTTACCATCGACCCGTGGCATGTTCTCGATTGAGCGGCACTGTTCTTCATCCAGAATAAGAACCTGTCTTTGCTGTAAAACCTTTGCCATCAATGCGTCATATTCAGCTGCCAACATCATTAATGCGTCATTTATTGATGCTGCCAGCGTATGATCAACGGCGTATTTATCGTTTATGGGAGCAAATATTATTTTGGTCATGGGGGTCAACTGTATTGCCCCGCCAGCGTCGATTTCACAGCTTCTATAGCGGCCAGCCTTGCCTCCGGTGAAATGCAATAGTTGCTGAATCAGTAGTTCGAGGGCGGGCTGTAGTGTGCCGTTGCGCAGGTAAAAATCACTTATTTCGCCAATAGAACTGCGCTGACGTTCCGTTTGTTGCAAAGCTTTATAGGCTTGATCCAACTCTGCGGTTTTAATTGCCACCTCAACGCTCAGCGCCTGCTGCCAATCGGCTAACCGCTCCACCATGCTATTGAATACATCGGCCAAATTACTCTCTTCGATAGAACCTCGAGCCACCGCCCGAGCGGTAAAATCGCCTTCTCGAATGCGATCCGCGGTGCTACTTAACTGTTTAAACGGTTGTGTCAGTTGTCTGGCAATAATAAATACCCCCAGCAACACCAACATAAGGCTGATTAAGCCGATCGCAATTGCCCCGTATACGCGATCCATCAACAACTGCAGGGCTTCGGAGCGATCCTGCTTAACCACCAGTCCCCACTGGTATTCACTGTTTATTTTTATACTGCGACTGGCAGCCATTACGCTTTCACCACGATAATCGACACTCTTAGCTATCAGCATATTGTTACCGGCGGCTGCCATAAGTGCCGGATGAGCGGTAATCTTAGTTTGGTGGACTATCCCTTGTGTACCGCTTTGGAGGGGGAATTTAAGGTGGGACAATAGAACGCTGCGCTGGTCCACTAATACGAGCTCGCCAGTTTGACCCAACCCCGGAACACTATGAAGAAGTGGTTGTAAAAAATCAGCGAGCCTATATGTAGCGATCAACACCCCAACAGGGTTGCCTGTTTTAGGGTCTGCCACGGCCAAGGTGAAAACAACAGTACAATCAACATGTTTCTGGCTGTGATTTATTTCAACTGCGATAACTCGCGGTTTAGCCAGTGCTGGCGATAAAGTCTTTTCTTCAATGGTACCGCTCTCAGTGATAGGGCCTGATGTCGCGACAATTCTTCCCGTTGCGGCGTTCGCAAAAACAATATTATTAACATGGCTACTGTTCGCCACAAAAAACTGGAGTTGCTGAGACAGCTCGATAAAATCTTCTTTGTGCCAGTTGTCAATATTGGCAACTGGTGCTGTAGCGGTTTCTTGACCATACAGGCACCGTTGCAGTATCATTTGCGTATTTTTATTTTGTGATAGACGTTTAAGTTCGAGTTGACGTTCCGTAAGCCAGTTTTCTAATATCGTTTGTTTGTAGTCTGCCACCACCTCTATCTGCTTTAGGGCTTGCATACGGATACGGCTGATGGCGCCATCATCCTTCATCAAGGGTACGCCAAACATCCTGATCAGCATTAGGGTTATTATGATCAGGCTGCACAGGCCGCCAAACAGTATAAATATTTTTCTGCGTAAGCTGATCTGTTTTTTAGCCATTCTTTTTAAAGCCTTCATGTTAACAACCCCCTTGGTCAATCCGCTGGATAATGTTCACCCATTACAGCATCTCCTTTATCCGGGATACAGCCTCCCGCGCCTCAACAAAGCGGTATTTGCTAATTAAACTCGTTAGTTTTTCTATCTCTTCTGCCATATGATCTGGCCATTGCTTGTTGGTTAATGTTTGAGCAATCTCCTGACAGGGTTTCGGCTGTAATTTGGTCAACGGATCTTCCAGTAGGTGTAACAGTTGAGCTATTTCGCTTAACGATCCCAAGGGCAAGACACTTGCCGTCTCGACTTTAAACGCGGTATTGTCATCCCCCGTGACCGAAGCGGACAAATCCTCGGCGGTGGGTACGACACTCTGGAGTTTTAATTGAATGGTAAAGCGGCTCCCCTGACCTATGGCACTTTCAACGGTTAACTCACCATCGAGCTGTTTGCAGATTTTTTTGGCAATGGTTAAGCCCAGTCCGCTACCTTCGTATTGGCGTGTTTTTGCTCCATCAACTTGATAAAATGGTTGAAAAATCAGTTGCTGTTGTTGCTCGCCAATGCCAATACCCTGATCGCTGACTGAAATTTTTAGCGTTGTTACGTCATCATCCATTTTCAGCACTGTTAAGGCCAAAGTTACCTCACCATCATGGCTGAATTTGATTGCATTGCCCATTAATAGATTTAGTATTTGTTCCACCTGGGCCGGATAACCATTCACCCCTATTGGCAGTTGATCTGAAAATTCAGTGTTAATCTTTACTCCTCGTTCTTTAGCTTCGATGGCAAAGTTATCGCTAACCCGGTTTAGCAACTGCGTTGGGCTGAACACTTTGATGGTAAGCTCTTCTTTGGACAGATCATCAAGTTTTGTTACCATCAATATGTCATCAATTAAATTTGACATCGTTATGGACGACAGGTTGATATTTTTGATAAACCTTTGTTGTCGATCATCCAACTGACTCTCAGCGAGGATCTGACCAATCCCCATGATCGTATTCATCGGTGTGCGTAACTCATGGCTTATGTTGCCCAAAAATTCAGTTTTCAAGCGGGATGATTCTTCTGCAGCCAGTCGGGCTACCTCACGCAGGTCAGCATGCATAATCAATGCAGCTGCAGCCGCATAAGCTTTGGCAGTGATCTGCTCATCCATGCCAAAGCCATTTTTTCGATTTGCCAAAATAAGTAGGCCCGATCCGTACTTTCCGGCAGTCATCGGAACCAACAATAGATTATTAATTGTCGGATGTCCCGGCGGTAAAATACTGCTAACAAATCCCTTGCAATCGTTGTTGGTTAGAATTACTGGCTGTGTACTTTGTAATACCTTTATTAACAGGTTACCCGTCAATTTTATCGGAAAATATCCCTGCTGTTGCATGGTGTTGCGCGCTTGCTCAGAGAGCTTTTTTCCTGACATGGTTGACCAAACCATGTCGGAGACTGCTAGTATTCGATACTCATTTCTCTTTTTTGTTGAGCTTATAAATAAACCAAAACCGGCATCTACCGCCTTGACGGCATCATCTACCTGCTCCTGGATCACCTGCTGCAATTGCAGCTGAGGCTGATCGATCGACTGGTCAATATGACTGATAACTTGGGTCGCTTTATCGCTAACGGCTTCAAGTTTACGGGTGCGTTCCAACTCTTTTTGCAACCGCTGAGTCATCAACTGTAGGCCATAAAACAACAGAATTTCGATGACTGCAAACAATAGAAATCCATAGATGATTAAATTGCGGATATTGTGGTGATGGGCGGCAAACTCTGAACTGACATCCTGCCAAATAATGATCCGACCGGCATCGGCTTGCTGTGGGTCAGTCTTTCCACGGAAGTCACGTAGAGCAAAGGAAATGAAATTGTAGTGTAGCTCCTTGTCGCGCAATATGTGGGGCTCAGAGGGTGCTGAAGTTTTGGCAAAGTCATTGCGGGTTAAAAATTTATCAATCTGGGGGGACGTGGTGCCTTCGACACGAAAACCGTTGATAAACGGCCGCTCTAGCAACATCCTGTCCAGAAATTCGGGCCAGATGTTGGCCTGAAGGTGTTTTTTGTGGAGCAGTACCGCTGCATTCAACCATGGCTGGTTCTTATGAAACAGGGTAAGACTGGTGGTAAAGGAGGTGCCGGCTTCCAGAGCACCGACATGGATTTTTTCATTGGTTTTACTGTCTATAGCGAAAACTGGGGTTACGCCGCGGATGCCCGAAACCACTCTTCCTGTTTCAAAGCCAGTAGTGGGCCTAAGTGTGCTATTCGCCGTAACAATGGTGAAGCGCACCGAGTCCATCCGGTCACCGAATTTTTCCGGCTTATGGGCACGTAAAAAACTGAGTGAACCGGGGGCTAAATGGAAATGGAGTTGTCTGAAGTTAAACTGCTGTGCCAACACATCCCGGCTTTGGCGCACATGCTCATATAACAATTGCCTGATCTGGCTGGCCCGTACGCCACCACCGCCGCCACCTTCCGACTCGACAGCATGTTTACCCTGCAAAAATAATTGCTGGGTGTGGGGGTCGTTGGCAACGAAAGTGGCAATTTGCAGCATGCGCAATTCGGTGGCATCCTGTTCGGCTCTAAAGGTATGCTCTGCCTGTTTGCCCATTTGGTTAAGCCGTGTCATTAAACGATGGTTATCCGTCCGAGCGGAGACCCAGACGTAGAACATTATCGAACAGAGTAAAATGATGCTGAGGAGCAGGAATATTTTATGTCGCACATTCATAAAGCGTTTGCTTCCTGGTTTTACCTATTTATTGTTTGGGGGGGGCTGGTTTGATGATGGCACCCATGGAACACACAGGAAAAATGCATAGGCAGTCTCTAGCCTTCACGCTTTTTCACCAATGGCAACTTGATGGTAAAGCAAGTTCCTTTAGCAACGGTACTGTCTACGGTGACCGTCCCCTGATGTTTCTGGATGATGTCGGCACAGATACTCAAGCCCAAACCGGTTCCCCGGCCAACCTCCTTGGTGGTAAAAAAAGGTTCGAACAGTCGTTGCAGATGCTCGGGGGGGATACCGCTGCCGGTGTCACAGATCTTCACCACCGCCCATTCGTTTTCATGACTGGTGCGAATGGTAATGGTTCCCTGCTGTTCAATAGCTTGAGCGGCATTGACCAGCAGGTTGACAAACACCTGCCCCAGTTGTTGCGGCAGGACGTAAACCGGCGGTAGCTCCGCGTACTCTTTTTTGACGGTGGCTTTATATTTGATCTCGTTATGGGCGATGCTCAGGGCGCTGTCGAGACAGTCGTGCACGTTGTGCGATTTGAAGGTATCACCTTCGGCGCGACAAAAACTTTTCATGTTGCGCACAATCGCCGTAATTCGCTCAATGCCATCCTTTGATTCGCTGATTAAATCTTTAACGTCGTCCAAAATGTAATCGAGTTTCAATGTGCGTTTTTTTTCCTGCAGTAGGGCAACAATTTCCGGATTATCCACCGATGGCAAAATCTGCTCGACAAACAGCGCCCATTCACTCAGGCGACCAACATATTTTTCCAATGAAACAATGTTGCTACAGACAAACCCGGCAGGGTTGTTGATCTCGTGAGCAACACCAGCAGCCAACTGACCGAGAGATGCCATTTTTTCCTGCTGGACCATCTGGTCATGGATTTTTTTTAAATCATCGTAGGCCTCGGTTAACTGTTGGGTTTTATTCGCCACCAGATTCTGCAACTTATCGCGATGATGTTTCAGTTCTAGGTGAGTGTTGATCCTCTGAGAGACAATCGCAGGAAAAAAAGGTTTGGTTATATAGTCGACGGCACCAAGCTCCAATCCCTTGGCTTCATCATTATTGCTGTCTAAGGCACTGAGAAAGATGACGGGAATATCACAGGTTTCTTTTTTTGCTTTCAGGTGGCGACAAACCTCATAGCCATCCATATCCGGCATCATTACGTCGAGTAAAATCAGATCGGGACAATAACCATCGTCAATGAGATTCATGGCGGTTTTACCATCAACCGCGACACGTAAATCGTAACGATCACCCAGCGTATCCAACAGGGTATCCAGATTCATAGCGTTATCATCAATCAATAGTAGTTGATCCCGC
>LGOV01025313.1_pt1 | contig 11367 bp, 8 predicted proteins | sample 469881 | NCBI WGS metagenome assembly LGOV01 (sample SAMN03857199, study PRJNA290197) | marine sediment metagenome | biome: marine cold seep biome; feature: cold seep; material: marine sediment; isolation source: sample #5579, elevator 3A push core 41 containing 12 cm of sediment... ...
TGAAAAAAATAGAAATAAATAGTATTATTGAAGCTAATGAGTGGTTTATAAGCGCTCAAGAAAATGATGTGGTTAAAGTTTTGGAAACTCAACCTGTACTTTCTGGCTTGGTACAAGTAATTATTGAAGAAGATTTAAAAGATAGCGAGGAGTATTCTAAAGATTTATTTTACTCGTTATACGGAACGATATTGAAAACTTACATTACTAATTTCGGAGATGATTTTAAGGAAATAACTGAAGAGGATATTGACTTTGCTTTTGAAAAACAGAATAAATTTGCTGAATTACTTAGTAAATCTTTAGGTTTTACTGGTGATTTACCAAGCGAGGCTGAAGAGCAAAAGGCTGTTGAGATGATGGAGAAATTATCTGATTTGGAAGAAAAATTCAACAATGATGATTCTTTTGATTTAGAGAAAGAAGGTTTGGGTGATTTAGCTGAACTTATGGGGCAAGTTAATGAGGAGATGAAGCAGCCATCATTAAATGCTTTTTTACAATCGGAACTTGAAGAGGCAGATTTAGAAGATAACTCAGCAGGTTTTATTAATCAACAATTTGCAATTATTGTTGATGCTATTGAAACAATGCTAGACAGAACTAATAGTGATAAAGCTGATATGAAGATTGTTTAACTATCTAAACATTTCGCTCAGAATAAGTAAATAAGCAAGATTCTGCTTCTCAAAAAATAGAAAATGGAATATATAAAAAGAGACCATCACTTAAAAGACAACACACTTGAAATAGGAGTTTATCATAAACTAACTATTTTGAGAGAAACTCACGTAGGATTGTTTTTGGGTGATGACAAAGGAAATGAAATACTTTTGCCATTAAAATACATGCCAAAATCATTTCAAGAAGGTGAAGAAATTGAAGTATTTGTTTATTTAGATTCAGACGAAAGACGTATTGCTACTACTATAAATCCGAAACTTATTATAGGTGAATTTGGATGTTTGAAATGTAATGCAACAAATAAAGCTGGAGCATTTTTAGATTTAGGTTTAGAAAAAGATTTGTTTGTACCTTTTAAGGAACAGTCCAAAAAAATGGAGGAAGGTAGATATTACAACGTATATATGTATGTTGATGAAGAAACTGACAGACTTTTAGGATCAAACAAACATAATAAGTTTTTAGAATTAGATGATATTGATTTAGATAGCAACCAAGAGGTTAGACTTTTAGTAGATAAACGTTCGGACTTAGGGATGAATGTAATTGTGAATAACAAGTACAAAGGTTTTATTTTCGAAAATCAATTATTTCAGGAACTGAGATATGGNNCCTATCAGGAGAAGAATATAGGAAGAAGAGAAAGCCAACAGGATATGTTAAAGAAGTTAGAGAAGATAATAAAATTGATATTACGCTTCAGAAACAAGGTATTGTAAGTATAGAACCAAATGCTGATTTAATAATTGACAAGTTAGAATCAAATAAAGGCTTTTTAAGACTGAATGATAAAAGTAATCCCGAGGATATTAAATCTGAATTGGGAATAAGTAAAAAACTTTTCAAAAAAGCAATTGGTGCTTTGTATAGACAACGTGTCATTGATATTAAAGATGATGGGATTTACTTGTTAAGTCATAATGCGGAATAACAAAGTAGCATCAAAAATTATAAAGCCCTGAAATAATATTTCGGGGCTTTTTTCTTATATTTCAATATTATTATTTCAGAATTTCAATATAGTATTATTTACTGCGTAATAATAATGCCAAATGAATATCGGAATGCACTATTAAAATCAAAGTGTTTTTAAGTTTAGCAATTTATAAAGATCGTTGCATAGCCGAAACTAAGAAACTATTTTTTAAAGATTATAAAGCTAAAAAGAGAAAGATTTTACAGTACATTTTGATGTTTATTTAGTATAAAAGCCAATCCTATTGATGAAAGCAAGTAATCTTAATTATAAAGAAACAAATTATTTCTCGAAGCTAATAGTAGCATATCTTGATGGAGATAATGATCTAGATGACTTTATTGAACATAAAAACTCCGCGAATGGTTTTAAAGATATTATTGCTTCTAGAAATAATACTTTTATAAACAGAGAACTTCTTGTTAATCAACTGGAGATTCAGAATAGAAACCTGAAATTAACCGATACTACACTAAATAACATTTCAATATTAAAAGACGAAAATACTTTTACAGTAACTACCGGTCACCAACTAAACTACTTTACTGGTCCTTTATATTACATCTACAAAACTGCTTCAATAATAAAGTTGTGTTCGGAATTGAAGCTTGAATTTCCTAAAAATAACTTTGTGCCTGTATTTTGGATGGCAACAGAAGACCATGATTTTGAAGAAATAAATCATTTTAGATTCAAAGACGAAATGTTTTCTTGGGAAACTAGCCAAAGAGGAGCTGTTGGCAGGATGAATATTGACAATATTAAATCGATTTACGAAGATTTATTTTCGAAACTAGGTGGAGGGAAAAGAGCTAATTACCTGAAAGAGCTGTTCTCTGATACTTATTTAAAACATGATAATTTAGCAGAAGCAACACGCTTTTTGGTAAATGAACTTTTTGGAAGTCATGGACTTGTTATTATTGATGGTGATGATAAGGAGTTGAAAAAAACAATGATTCCTGCATTTAAACAGGAGTTAACTCAGTTTATTTCTGATAAAAATATTAGCAGNNAAAATTAAACCATAAAATTCAGGTTCAACAACGAGAAATTAATCTATTTTATTTAAACGATAATTTCAGAGAACGTATAGTTTTTAAAGATGGAAAGTATAAAATACTAAACTCTGATATTCAATTTACTAAAGAAGAAATACTATCCGAATTAGAGAACAATCCTGAACGATTTAGCCCAAATGCCATACTTAGACCGTTGTACGAAGAGATGATCTTACCAAATTTGGCCTACGTTGGCGGAGGTGGTGAACTAGCTTATTGGTTCCAATTAAAAAATAACTTCAAGGAATTTGGTGTTTCATTACCTATTTTGATTTTACGAAATTCGTTGATGCTGATTAATCAAAAGCAACAACAAAAAGTAGAAAAGTTAGATTTATCAATAAGTGATTTGTTCGAAAATATAGATACTCTTATAANNAAAGTAATTGAAAATGCAACAACAGATATTGACATTTCTGAGCAAATTGAGGCTACAACAAAAATATTTCTTGAATTATCTAAGAAATATAAAAGCGATACATCAATTACTCCTTCTATAAAAGCATTGTTCAAAAAACAAATAAATGGTTTGTATAAACTTGAAAAGAAACTTCTGAAAGCAGAAAAACGAAAGCAAATAAATTTAGTATCTCAAATTGAGAAAATAAAATCAGAATTGTTTCCGAACAATGTACTTCAAGAGCGTAAACTAAATTTCGCAGAAATGTATATGGAATTTGGGGATGATCTAATAGGTGTTATCATAGAGAAAATAAGTGTTCTGAATAATCAGTTTTGCGTAATTAATGCAACTAAATAAATTATCTTCTAAAACATACAATGAAACAGCTTTTACTCTTTCTATCAATATTATTATTTACGAGTCAATCAAGTGCTCAAAATACAAACTTTAGTTTTTACCGTATTTCTGACAACCTAATATCTGAGCAGATAAAAATGTTGGTTAAAGATCAGGATAATATCTTGTGGATAGCTACTGACAATGGAATATTTAGATTTAATGGTATACAAGCAGACAACTATTCATCCGTTTTTAGAAGTCAATTTATTAAAAGTCTTACTCTCGAAAAAAATGGCAATATTAGAGTTGTTCACGATTTGGGAATTGGAAAAATATCACAGAAAAATAATAATCTCCAGTTTTCTGAAACTGACACTACTATTGTTGATTTTATAACTTCATACCGAGATACAAAAAATACACTTTGGATAGGTGGAAATAATAAAATTGTTAGAAAAAATAAGACTACTAAAACATTTTTCCTGCCAAAAAACACCCCCAATTTCAACCATAGCAGAGTATTTCATTTTAGTGAAGATGGGTTTAAAAACATTTGGGCTTGGTCTTTTTCAGGAAACATTTACACTTTTAAAAATGATGATTTCGAAATTGTTAAAACTCAAATAAAGTTAAATAACATTAGTTGGGTACATAAAAAAAGCCCTACTGAAGTTTGGATTGCAGAAAAAAAAGGAATTGTTTCAGTTGAAATAAACAGTAGCCAAACAATAAAATCAACTAGGCGTATTTTAGAATTAGAAAATACAAGTGTTGTTAAAAAAATTAATGATAATGAATACTTGATTGGCACTTGGGACAATGGAACTTTCTTGTGGAATAGCAAAAGTAACACTCTACGAAAGCTTATACAATCAAACATTAAAGATGTACTTTGGATAGAAAAGCTGAACCCAGGAGAATACTGGATAGTTGGAAGTGAAGAAATTGGCATCTTAAAAACAAATCCGTTTAAAAAAATCACAGTCCCTGAAAAGTCTGAATATATTACCTCAGTAAAAATAATTGACAATGAAAGTATTTTAGCTTCATCAGNNAGAATTGGGTAGTTAACAATAAGTTTAATATTGGCAACAACAGGGTTGAGAGAATAAGCTCGATAAATGATAATACAATTGCTACTACAAACAGTGAAATAATCCTAATAGATTGGTTATCTGGAAAAGGAAAAACCCTCCATGCTTTCAAAGAAGTCACAAACGTTTACTATGCATACGAAGACATAGAAGGTAATGTTTGGATACTATGTTCAGGGGATAATAATATAATACGAATTGATAATATTAATAATGATATAACTTTTTTTGACAATATTAAAGAACCCCGAATTATTAAAAACTCTCCTGATGGAAGACTTTTACTAGGAGGAGATAAACTTTATGAATTTGACTATAACTCAAATAAATTCGAACAAATAAGTATTGATATTAATAATGCTTCTAATTTTTTGATTGAAGATTTCCTGATAGAAAAGGATATAATAAAACTAGCTACAAACAAAGGACCTTTTAAAATTGAAATAAAGGATGGTGAAATACAAGGCAAAATAAAGAAAGTTCAACTTTTCGACCAACCAAATTTCGAAATATTTAGAGGTGTAATAAAGACAAACGACAATTCAACTTGGTGGGTTACAAACACAAAATTAATTAGAACAAAAGACGGTTTGTCGCAATATTATGATAAATCAAATGCATTACCATCAAATACAATTAAGTTTAGAGGTATAGAACAAAACAACAAAGGTGATTTGTGGATTGCTACAGAAAAAGGTTTGGTTTTATTAGAATCTAAAAATATTAGTACCCCAATAAAAACTGACATACCAAATTTAATTGTTAGCCCACATAATAAAACATTATCTGCTAATAGTGATATTGAATTTAAATACAACATTGTTTCATACCCATATTCTCATGTAAAATATCAAACCAGAATAATTGGAATAGACAGTACATGGAAGGATTTTTCGAGTGAAAACAAATCAAGTTTCATGAACTTTAAAGGAGGTGAATATACATTTCAAGTAAAAGCATGGCAAAAAGGGAAAGTAGTAAGCGATGCTATATCATATTCTTTTGTTGTTAATAGTCCGTGGTACTTAAATATATGGTTTTATATTTTTTTGGGGATATTATTTATTCTAATTGGAGTATATTTTTTCAATTATAAAAACAATAAAATACTTGCTAACAACTCTAAGTTTAATGATGAGTTAAATACTAAGCTTATTGAAAAAGAAGCCGAAAACATTAAGATTATTGAGGAGAAAAAAAATCTTATTTCGAAACATGAATCCACTATAGAACAGAATGAAACCATATATAAATCTGAAAAGGCACATAGCGAAGCACAGATTAAATACATACAATTAAAAGAAGAACAACTAGAAAAAGAATTATTAATTAAGAACAAACAGCTTGCCACATTAGGTCTAAATCAAATTAATAAAAACAATTTATTAGCAACACTAAAAAACGAATTGAAAAAGTTAGAAAAATCTAATTCTAAAGGAATTGCTAATATCCAGAAAATCCGAAATCAAATAGACATTACCTTAAAGACTGATAAAGAATGGGAAGTATTTCTAGAACATTTTCAACATCTTTATATAGGATTTTATTCTAAACTAAAAATTTCTTTCCCTGAACTTACACAGCAAGACCTAAGACATTGTGCCTTAATAAGACTTAATTTATCAAATATTGAAAGTTCAAATGTATTGGGTATTTCTTTAGAAAGTTTAAAAACTTCAAGATATAGACTTAAAAAGAAGCTTAAATTAGATTCTGATCAAAATTTACATGAGTTTATTATAACCATTTAAATTTTATTGTTCACTATATGTATACCTTGTAAATCATCGATATATCAATTAAACTGGTATACCAGATAACAATAGCATCTATTCATTAAAAATAAAACGAACAAATTGTTCACTCTACTATTTAGATAAATCAAATGCTTTTATTGAATTTTGTGGAAGAATTATAGTTGTAATTTTTTTCAGATTAATTCAATAAAACCATATATCAATGAACAAAATAATAATTTCTGCTTTTGCAATTCTTCTAAGCACTGCAAGTAATGCTCAAGAAGTTTTTTCACCTAGTAGCAACATTAAGCTAGATTTTTCTTTATCAGAAAAAGGAGAACCACAATACAATGTATTATTCAATAAAAGTGAAGTAATAAAGACATCGACTCTTGGTTTAGAATTTACTGAGTTAAACCTTACTTCAAATTTTAAAATCAGTAATACCAAAGTTACTAAAGTCAACAAAAACTGGGTTCCTATTTGGGGGCAAGAAAGCACTATTAATGATAATCACAATCAGCTAAAAGTAGAACTTGTAGATAATAATGATCATAAAATAATTTTATACTTCAAGGTTTTTGATGAAGGTTTTGCTTTTAGAGACCATATACCTAAACAAAAGAACCTAGACAAGGTTATTATAACTGACGAAAACTCACAATTTAATTTCACAGCAAATCACAAAGTTTGGTGGATACCTGGTGATTGGGATAGTTACGAGCACAACTATACAGAATCTAAAATTAGTGATATTGACAATACTCCACATCTTAACAATGCTGGAATAGCAATGTCAATGATACCAGATTTACATTCAGTAAATACACCTGTAACAATGAAAACTGATGATGATGTTTACATTGCAATACACGAAGCTGCGTTGGTTGATTATGCAGGGATGACTGTAAGTTTTGATACTAACAACTACGAATCAGTTTCAAAACTTGTTGCATACCACGATGGTGCAAAAGTAAAAACTCAAACCCCTTTTAATACTCCTTGGCGTGTAGTTATGCTTTCGGATGATGCTAAAGGATTACTAGAAAACAGAATGGTTCTTAATTTGAATGAACCAAATAAAATAGAAGACACCTCATGGATAGAGCCAATGTTATATTCAGGCATATGGTGGGAAATACATTCAGGCCTTTCAGGTTTTGGAATGGAATCTAAAGATGGTGAGGGTAATATTATTCCACATGGTGCTACTACCGAAAATGCAAAAAGATATATTGATTGGAATGCCGAACATGGAATAAGAGGTTTACTGATTGAAGGCTGGAATGTAGGTTGGGAAAAATGGATAGGTGATGATAGAGATGGTATTTTTGATTGGGTTACACCCTACCCTGATTATGATTTAGAAGAAGTAGCCGCATATGCAAAAAGTAAAGGTGTTTTACTAATTGGCCATCAAGAAACATCTGGCGATGTACGTAATTACGAAAAACAAATGCATAAAGTATATCAGCTATTTGAAGACAATAATATACATGCTATTAAATCTGGGTATGTAGGTACTTTATACCCTAAGAATACTTACCACCACGGTCAGGTAATGGTAAATCATTATTTGAGTACAGCAATCTTAGGTGCTAAACACAAAATAATGATAGATATTCACGAGCCTATAAAACCTACAGGCTTGTCTAGAACGTATCCAAATTTAATGTCAGCTGAAGGTTTCAAAGGACAAGAATTTAACAAAGGTGGTGGCCAGCCAGCTAACCATACAACTATATTACCATTTACACGTGGTTTAGCAGGCCCGATGGATTACACACCTGGAGTTTTAGTAAATGATGGATGGGTAGCGACTAACAATACAATAGCAAACGAGTTAGCTTTGTATATGATAATCTATTCGCCTATACAAATGGTTGCTGATATTCCTGACAACTACAAAAAACACCCTGAGGCTTTTGAATTTATTAAAAATGTTGCAGTTGATTGGGAAGTAACAAAAATACTTGATGCAGAAATTGCAGAATATATTGTTATAGCAAGAAAAGAAAAAGGCAATAAAGAAAGATGGTTTATTGGAGCTGTTACTGATGAAAATAAGAGAGATTTCGAAATAAAATTAGATTTCTTGGAAAAAGGAGAAACCTATGAGGCTACAATTTATAAAGATGGAAAAGATGCACATTACAAAAAAAATCAAACATCTATAGAAATTGAGAAAAAAGTAGTTTCTAAAAATGACACTCTAAACTTAAAACTAGCTCAAGGAGGAGGTAGTGCAATAGTTATAGAGAAAATTAAATAATACTAACTTAATATTAGTATAAAGCGACAACCTGTATAGTATAGTCGCACTCAAGAAGATATACAAAAAGTTTTCTTTCCATAAAAAAGAACTAATTAGGTCATTCTAAGTAGTTCTTTTTTTTGTTCAAAAATTATAATGAACGATTGTTCATTAGTAAATAAAACATATATTTGCCAAAATTTTTTAATTCATGATGAATTAAAATCAGTTTAAAGAATAAGGATTAAATCCAAAATTTATTTTTTATAACTAAACTTATCAAAAATGATTACATCAAATTGAACTAACAAGTTAAAAATCAGTATTTTTAACTACTAATACACAAAACATATCACAATAAATGAGAAAAATACATCTAACATTAATATCACTACTCATTAGTTCGGCTTCGTTACTTGCACAATACAAAATGGAAATTAGTGCTAGCTATAACGTCCCAAGTTCTTCAGAATTCAGTAATGAGTTTAAAAACGGATTTGGAGCTACGGGTGAGATTTTCTATTTCTTTGAGGATTCTGATTTTAGCACTTCAATAATACTTGGCGTAAATTCATTTAGAGGCACAGAAGAGTCTGAACAGGCATTGAAAGAAGAAAACCCAACACTCTTTGAGTATGACTACGAAATCCATTATAATACATTCCCTGTGTTATTATCAGCTAATTATACTTTTATGAGTGAGAAAAAATTCAATATTATGCTTGGGTTTGGAGCTGGGATACAATTTATGGAACATAAAAAAAAGCTAATTGGTAAATATACCTCTGACACTCAAAAAGAAACTTCTAACGAATTTGCCATTAAACCAAGTTTAGTCCTTTCATATGCTATTACAAAAGGTATTGCAATTTCCGTTAAGGGTAGTTACAATAATACGATGGGGCAGACCAATATTTCTTACTACAGCTTTAATTTAGGCATGCTATACAATATTTAGGATTTGAAAACCAATTGGTGAAATATCATTTTACTAGAACATAAAACATTAAAAAATGCAAATAAGATTACTATATATTATAATATTTCTTTCATCAGCATTAAATATATATTCTCAAACCGAAATTGTCAACCTAAGGTTTGAAGATGCTTTAGAAGAAATGACAAATAATAATTTGGCTTTGAAAGGTGCCGAAGCAGAGAAACTATCAAATGAATTTTTACGAAAAACGACAAGAGGCTTATACCTTCCTAAGATATCTTTCTCTGCCAACTACATGAAATTCGATGAAGATATTGGTGTTGATATAAGTGGCATTTCGGATGCTATAGGCGGGGTTGGAATAACTCCTAGTAGCCAACTATCACCAAGTAAACTAGTATTACAAAAAGAACAAGTAGCCACTGCTGGAATAAATATGATATGGCCAATTTTTACTGGAGGTAAAATTATGGCTGCTAACAAAGCAATGGATGCCAAAATAGATGAGGCTCAATACAAAATAGAAGAAACTAAAAGTGAGCTTAATACTGAATTAGTTGAAAGATACTATGGCTACAGACTATCAACAAAAGCAGTAATACTTTACCAAGAGGTATTAGATGCAATGCTAATTCATCAAAATAACGCACAAAAGCTTGAAGAGAATGGAATGATTGCAAAGGCTCAAAGACTTTACGCTGATTTATCTGTATCTACAGCAAAATCGGATCTTAACCATGCAATCAACCAACACAATACAATCGAAGAAGCTTTAAAAAATACTATTGTTAGTACTTCTGATGTAAATGCTATTTCAGAATTATTTTTAAATAACGAAATTGAACCTGTAGACTTTTTCATTAATTCAGCAATGGAAAACAATCCACTTCTTAAACAAGTTGAATCTAAAAAAAGGCTAGCAGAACAAAGTTACAACATTAACAGAAGCAGTTATTTACCAACTGTTGCCGTTGTTGGAAATAAATTAATTGCAGATCACCAATTAACTGAAATGATGCCAAATTGGTTTGTTGGGGTTAATCTTCATTGGACAATTTTTGACGGAATGTCAAGATCATATAAAGCAAAATCAGCAAAAGCCACTGTGCATAGAGTTGAGTTTTTAGAGAGCAAAGCTCATGAAGACATTTCAACATTAATAAATAAATTATACAATGAACTTAACTCATATGTTGATCAATTAGAAGATTTAAATTCTACTTATGAATTTGTAACTGAATATGATAGAGTAACTCAAGAGGCATTTTCAGAAGGTTTTTCCACTTCAAAAGATGTTGTAGATGCCCAATTAATGCTAAACAAAGTTAAAATTGGCAGGTTGAAAATAATGAACGATTACGTTCTTACATTAGCAAAGTTGCTACAATATTCAGGTCAATCTGATATGTTTTTAGAATATAGTAATAGACCTGATAGAGAGAAAGAGAATTTTGAGACTAACAGTGATGCTGTGAAACAGTAATACAGTGGACTGTAAGACTGTAATATAAATTGATAAATAAATACTACTTGCAGGATAATTGCAAAAAGCAACAAATAATAATCCGAGATATGAAATCAAAAAATATAATAATAGGAACTGCAGCAATATTTGTTTTAGCACTAATAATTATTGCTGGATGGATAATGGCAAATCCACCCGATGTAATTTTACAAGGACAAATAGAAGCTAAACATATAAAAGTATCTTCTAAAATACCTGGTAGAATTCAGAATATATACATAGAAGTTGGTAGCCAAGTAAAAAAAGGCGATACACTTATTAAACTGGGTACTCCTGAGTTAAATGCAAAATTGATTCAAGCTCAATCAGCTAGAAACGCTGCTAAATCGCAAAGTAAAAAAGCTCAAAAAGG
>LGOV01026670.1_pt1 | contig 11342 bp, 9 predicted proteins | sample 469881 | NCBI WGS metagenome assembly LGOV01 (sample SAMN03857199, study PRJNA290197) | marine sediment metagenome | biome: marine cold seep biome; feature: cold seep; material: marine sediment; isolation source: sample #5579, elevator 3A push core 41 containing 12 cm of sediment... ...
CGGAGAATTGCACTCAGGCGTTGCCATGTGGACATTCTGGAGCTTGCAGGAAGGCACGCTAGGCGTTGATCCCGATATGCAGAAAATGGCTAACGGCAACATGCCTCCGGTGATACATGTGGATACGGATGCGCCGTTGTTTTCGGATGTGGATGGATCGCTGGTTACAGATGAAGCTTGGGGAATTTACTATAAACCGGACCAACATTTCGGTGGCATTCAGGGCGGCGCGATGCCGTATGTAGTAGAGGCAAAACCGGACGATGTGGCCGTAGACCCCTACGGCCCTGAATCCCCCGACTTTGTGGTTGGCGATGACTTCGCCCATATGTGGTGTTCGGCGCTGGCATTCTGTCAAAGCCGTTTCGAGGGGCAAATCGGGCTTTACAAGAACGAGCCATCGGGCGGCATCGGATGCTTCACACCGGATAGCTTCCCTGTTTTCGACGTGTTCCACCAGAATTGCTATTTCATTGCGGATTCCAACCACGGGTTCAAAATGATCGGTGTAGGCAAACTTGTCGCGCAGGAAATCGTTCACGGAAAAACCGCGCTGCTGGAACCGTTCCGTTTCTCGCGCTTCGAGGCAGGCAAGCTGCATCCGGTTTCCAACAGTCCGTATCCGTGGAGCTAACGGAAGGCCTGATCGCATAGGGTAGCCGATTTCGGGTTGTTTTCATTTGCGCGATACCTATCAATGTCTGGATGGAAACGATGTCTGAAACCGGAACGCCACTTCGACACGAGGACACCAGCAAGACGATTGGGTTCCTTGTGACGCCCAACTTTTCACCGCTGGGATTTTTCAGCACGCTTGAAGTTTTGCGCACGGCCAACCGGATTATCGGAAAACCATATTACGGTTGGCAGGTGATTTCGCTAGACGGAGAGCCGGTGGAATCTGCGAGCGGAGTCACGGTTGTAGCCGACACTTCTATATCCGACGCCCGAACGCTTGATATGATGTTCGTGTGTTCGGGGTTCTACCCTGAAAAGTTTTGCGACGATAAAACTATGGCATGGATCAGGAACTTGACGCGGCACGGAACGCGGGTAGGGGCGATTAGCACGGGCGCATATATTCTTGCAAAGGCCGGGGTGATCGGGGATCGTCGCTGCACCATTCATGGTGACAACGCTGCCAGCTTCACCGAGGCCTTTCCCGATGCGAACCTGGTTGACAGTATTTTCAGTATTGATCGGGAGCTATATACCTGCGCGGGCGGAACCTCGGCCATTGATCTGTTTATCAATATTGTGTCTGAAACTCTGGGTGAGACGCTCGCCGCCTCCATCGCGCAACAATTCCAACAGGACCGCGTGCGAAATAGTCAGGATATTCAGAGCAAATCCAAACGCATGAACTTGCGCCTGAAATCGCCCAAGCTCGGTGAGGCCATTGATTTAATGGAGGCAAATATCGAGACTCCGCTCGCGCTCCCGATGATTGCCGGCGAATTGAGAATAACCCAGCGTCAGTTGCAACGGATTTTCAAGAAACACCTCGGCCGCTCGCCAAAAGAATATTACGTAGAAGTGCGGGTAGATCATAGCCGCTTACTGCTGCTGCAAACAACTCTGTCCATCATCGAGATAGCTGTCGCGTCAGGGTTCACATCGCATGGACATTTTTCAAAATGTTATCGGGCGCGGTTCGGATATTCGCCGACCGCCGAAAGATTGAAGGCTAGATAGCAAGTATATCAGAGGGCGTCGGATTTAGGCTGCTGGATCGCACCGCCGATGGTCTCAGGCCGTATTTGGTGCTAAATGCCGTCGAAAAATGCGCAGAGCTTGTGAATCCGGTGGCCATCGCGATTTCGGTAATGGACAGGGTCGATTGAGATAGCAGCGAGTGCCCTTTATCGAGGCGCAGACCGCGGTAAACCTCCATCGTGGTCAGCCCCAGCTTGCCCCGAAATATTCGGTTTAACTGGCGCGGGCCAATGCCGGAAATTCTGGCCAGATGTTGCAGCGATAGCGGCTCCGCCAGGTGGTTTTCCATGGCTTCGATTGAAAGAACAATCTGAGGATTGGTCGTCTCGTACCGCTCGGCTATTCCGGCGCGTTGCGGCCCTCCGGCGGGGCGAACTTCGGTGTGCATAAACCAGTCACTAACCTGTCGCGCAAACGTCGGGCCGTGGTGTTCCGAGATAAGAATATGCATCATATCGAGAGGTGCGACCCCACCTGCACAGGTGATGCGGTCGCGGTCAATCACGTAAAGCGAGCGCTCTAACATTAGGTTCGGGTTGAATTCCCGTAAGGCTTCGATGTGTTCCCAGTGCACCGTCATGCGGCGACGTTCCATAACGCCAGCGGCAGCCAGAATGACCGGCCCCCCCGAGACCCCGCCAAGAACCACTCCGTGTAGTGCTCTTTTTCGCAACCACTGAAAGACTTGGGGATTCTGAAACTCTGCCGGATAGCCGCCAGCGACGACAAGCACCAGATCAAAGCGGGCTTCTTCGGAAAGCGGGTCTGTTGGGATAATCGCACCACCGGAGCTAGTCGCGGTTTCACTGGTAATGGAAATATGGCTGATATTGTAAAGTGTGGCATCGGCCAGAAGATTAGCGGCCCGCAACGGCTCGACGACCGAGGAATACGACATTAACGCGAATCCGTCGATCAACAGGATTCCTACGTTATAAATAGTGAGGTCATTTTTGAATATGTCCATATTATGTATCAATATGACTGTTGGCTAAAAGTCAATGAGTAACGTGTTGCGTAAGCTCTTATCTGCATACGACAGATTCTGAACGAGGCATGATGCGGTACTCCGCTTTGAAAATATTTACACAGGCGCTTTCCGGCAACAAAGGCTGGAAACCCGTTTGGCGCGATCCCGAGCCGAAATCTGAGTATGATGTAATCATTATCGGTGGCGGCGGTCACGGGCTAGCTACGGCGTATTACCTTGCCAAGGAATTCGGTATTACCAACATCGCAGTGTTGGAAAAAGGCTGGATTGGCGGCGGGAACGTCGGGCGAAATACTACGATTGTACGTTCGAACTATATGCTGTCGGACAACGAGCCCTTTTACGAGTTTTCGATGAAGCTTTGGGAAGGGATCGAGCAGGATTTCAATTATAACGCAATGGTCTCGCAACGGGGCATTTTGAACCTGTTCCACAGTGATGCGCAGCGCGACGGGTTTTCGCGCCGTGGCAATGCGATGTTGTTGGCAGGAGCTGATGCTGAAATGCTGGACCAGGACGGGGTTCGCAAGATGTATCCGTTCCTGAACTTCGATGATGCGCGCTTCCCGATCAAGGGTGGCTTGTTGCAAAAACGCGGCGGCACGGTGCGCCATGATGCTGTGGCTTGGGGCTATGCACGCGGGGCGGATATGCGCGGTGTTGATATCATCCAGAACTGCGAAGTCACGGGTTTCAATATCGAGAACGGTGTTTGCACAGGCGTCGAGACCTCGCGTGGTTCGATCAAGGCCAAGAAAATCGCGGCCTGCGTGGCGGGCTCTTCCAATCGTTTGATGGCCATGGCCGGAATGCGTTTGCCTATTGAAACCCATGTTTTGCAGGCATTTGTTACCGAAGGGTTAAAACCGCTGATATCGGGCGTGGTCACGTTCGGGGCAGGGCACTTTTATGTTTCGCAATCCGACAAAGGCGGGCTGGTTTTTGGTGGCGACCTGGATGGATATAATTCTTATGCACAGCGTGGAAACCTACCCGTGGTCGAGGATGTCTGCGAAGGCGGAATGGCCCTAATGCCGATGATCGGGCGTTCGCGGCTTTTACGGATGTGGGGCGGGGTCATGGATATGTCTATGGATGGCTCGCCATTTATCGACAAGACCGGAATTGGCGGCCTCTATTTCAACGGTGGCTGGTGTTATGGCGGCTTCAAGGCCACGCCTGCAAGCGGGTGGTGCTATGCGCATCTGTTGGCCAAGGACGAACCGCATCCTTTCGCGACCGCGTTCCGTCTGGATCGCTTCAAGCGAGGCAATATGATCGACGAAAAAGGGATGGGCGCACAGCCCAACCTGCATTGAGGGATGTGTAGATGATCATTAACCACCCCGATCTTGGCCCATGCGATGCCGCCGAATTCACATATCTGGGCGATGCATCTTTGATTAACCGTCCCGATCCGTCGGGCGAAAATGCGGGCGCTGCATTCCACGAATACCTGTATTTACGCGACAGTCCGGCGGGTGAACATCGCGAGTTATGGTATCACGAATACGGCAGCCGCGCCTGGTTGGTCGTGACCAGAAATACCCTGACGCATGAAATCACAAATGTCGAAATGGCCCGCGATGTGGCACGGACACAGGGGCGCGGAAAATGACGCAATCCAACCGGATAAACGGCGGTCTGATTGATCGCAGAAAAACAGTGAAATTCACTTTTGATGGCCGAAGTTTCGTGGGATATCAGGGCGACACACTCGCATCTGCTCTTTTGGCAAATGGCCAGAAAACGGTTGCCCGTTCGTTCAAATACCATCGTCCTCGCGGGGTTTTTACATCCGGTTCGGAAGAACCGAACGCCTTGGTAGAATTGCACCGTGGTGCCGCCAAAGAGCCCAACACACGCGCCACCGTTGTCGAAATTTTCGACGGGTTGGAGGCTAATAGTCAAAATTATCGCGGGACATTGAAATACGATTTCATGGCGGTAACGGATCTGATGGCACCGTTCCTGACGGCCGGTTTCTACTACAAGACCTTCATGTGGCCTCGGGCTTTTTGGGAAAAGGTTTACGAGCCGATAATTCGTGTTTCGGCGGGCCTCGGGCGTTTGTCGGGTGAGGATGACCCTGACACATACGACAAGGGTTTTTTGCATTGCGATGTTTTGGTGATCGGCGCAGGGCCTGCCGGTATCTCGGCGGCGCTGGCCGCTGGTCGTGCAGGGGCACAGGTTATTCTTGCGGACGAGGACTTCCGCATGGGTGGTCGCCTGTTGGCCGAAACTTATTCAGTAGAGGGTATCAGCGGAGCCGATTGGGCCCGTCAGGCTTTGGCTGAACTAGGCGCGATGGATAACGTCCGTCTGATGTCTCGTGCTACGGTTTACGGGGCATATGACCATGGTATTTACGGCGTGCTGGAACGTGTGACGGATCATCTGGCGATCAAAGGTAACAAGCCGCGCCAGATCTTGTGGAAGGTCTATTCCAAACGCGCAATCCTTTGTGCAGGTGCCACTGAACGCCCGATTGCGTTCGCCAATAACGACCGCCCCGGCATCATGCTGGCGGGCGCTGTGCGGGCATATGTCAATCGGTGGGGCGTGGCACCCGGTAAACGGGTTGCGGTGTTCACGAACAATGACGACGGTTGGCGAACAGCGAACGATTTGGCCGCGAAAGGTGTCGAGGTCACGGGGGTCATCGACAGCCGTGATCAAGCTTCACTGACAGCGCCCAAAGGGGCGATGGTGGTGATGGGGGCAAGTGTTGTTGACACCAAAGGCCGTCATGGTATCCGCGCGATTACGTTAACGAACGGGCAGTCTATTGATGTTGATTGCCTAGCGGTTTCCGGTGGTTGGAATCCCAACGTTCACCTAACCTGCCATCACCGAGGTCGCCCCGTCTGGCGGGACGAAATCGCGGCATTCATACCCGCCGGCGAAATCCCCCCGGGTATGGTTGTCGCAGGGGCGGCGTCAGGAACTATGACATTGGGAGCAATCCTTAACGAGGGGCATAATCTCGCGAACACTGTGATCAAGGATTTGGGTCTTAAGTCGGCAAGCGGAACATCCCCCAAGGCAAAGGACGAGGCCGCGGAGGTTTCCGCATATTGGCATGTCAAAGAAAGCCGAAGCCGTGCGTGGCTGGATTTGCAAAACGATGTAACCGTCAAGGACATCAGACTAGCCTATAAAGAAGGTTTCCGTTCAGTCGAACACATGAAGCGCTATACGACGCTGGGTATGGCAACCGATCAAGGTAAGACGGCGAATATCCCGGCGTTGGCGGTAATGGCTGAATGCACGGGCAAGACTGTTCCTGAAACAGGCACCACGATTTTCCGCCCACCTTACACCCCAGTATCTGTCGCGGCGTTTGCTGGTCGGGCGAAGGGCAAGGAATTTCGGCCCGTTCGGCTTACCCCAAGCCATATTTGGGCGACCGAGAAGGGTGCAGTTTTTACCGAAACCGGCATGTGGCTGCGGGCGCAATGGTTCCCGCGCGACGGCGAAACGCACTGGCGTGAAACTGTGGACCGTGAAGTGCTGCAAACCCGTGCTTCGGTAGGGGTTTGTGATGTGACCACGCTGGGCAAAATCGACCTTCAGGGTCGCGATGCAGCGGCGTTTCTTAACAAGGTTTACGCCAACGCTTTCGCGAAACTTCCGATTGGCAAGGTCCGCTATGGTCTAATGTTGCGCGAAGACGGGATCGTTATGGATGACGGTACAGTTGCCCGAATGGCGGATGAGAATTTCGTGATAACCACCACAACTGCCAATGCGGTCAGTGTATTCCGGCACCTCGAATTCTGTCGCCAGTGTTTGTGGCCCGACATGGACGTTAACCTGATTTCCGTGACTGAACAGTTTGCGCAGTATGCTGTCGCTGGTCCTAACTCCCGCAAACTGTTGCAAAATTTGGTGGATCCGGAATTCGATATCTCGAACGAGGCTTTCCCTTACATGGGCGCTGGTGAAATCACCATTGCAGGTGGCATTCCGGCGCGCCTGTTCCGCATCTCGTTTTCTGGCGAGTTGGCGTATGAGATCGCGGTGCCAACACGGTTTGGGGACTCGTTGATCCGCGCATTGATGCAGGCTGGCGAGGAATTTGATGTTGTGCCTTACGGGACCGAGGCGCTTGGCGTGATGCGGATCGAAAAAGGTCATGCGGCAGGCAACGAGCTGAACGGACAGACTACTGCACGAAATCTTGGCATGGGGCGTATGGTTTCCAAAAAGAAAGACTGCATTGGTAACACCCTGTCGGAACGCGAAGGCATGAATGCGGCGGACGGGTTGGCGCTGGTAGGGTTCCGCCCTGTTGATCGCAGCGCATCCCTTAGGGCTGGTGCGCATTTCATTAACAAAGCTGACGATGCCAATATGGCGAATGATCAAGGCTGGATGTCCTCTGTCGCCTATTCTCCTAGTCTGAAACATTCCATCGGCCTTGGGTTTATCAAAAACGGTGGCACCCGAATGGGCGAGGTCGTTCGGGCTGCCGACCCGCTACGCGGGGTGGAAATCGACGTCGAAATCGTCTCGGCGCATTTCATTGATCCAGAAGGGGAGCGTCTTCGTGCTTGATTTCAGCTTCACCCCCCAATCCCCGCTAGAAGGCTTTCAAAAAAACTTTGACGGTGTGTCTGTTTCCGAAGTGGTAAATCGTGCAATCATATCAATTGCCACCCCGTTGGACGGCGAGACCACATTGACTGATGCTTTGTCCAGCGCATATGGCGTCGAGGTTCCGAAAGTCGGGCACTCGACTACTTCGGATGTGAAAAATTCCAGATTTCTGGGGCTGCAACAGGGTATGATGTTTCATGTCTTCGATTGTAAGCTAGCGAATGCGCTGCAATCTATCGACGCCAGACTGACAGCCTGCGCATACCTGACGGATCAATCGGATAGCTGGGTGATGTTGACAATTGCAGGTAGTAACTCCCGCAAAGCCCTTTTGCGTATTTGTTCCGTTAACCTTCATCCCGAAGCGTTCCCCGAGGGTAGGGTGGTACGCGCTTTGATGGAACACCTCGGAGTCACGATTTATCGCGATGGCAGCGATTCCTTCGTGTTGCTCGCCCCCAGGTCATCGGCAGATTCACTATTACACGCGATAGTTACCTCAATAGAAAACGTGACCGCGATACAGGTCGAGGAGTAATTAACGCAAATAAATCAAACAGGGGCACAACTTAGCATGGGAGATGCGAATGAAATGAATACCAGAATACTGGCGTTATGTAGCATTCGCCACGTGGCACCAACGCATTGATTTAATTAATGCATAATGCAATAAAGAATGTGGAATAAACATTAACTGGGAGAATAAGATGACTAGAACGCAAATAAATACAACCGCGCTACACCCTGCACTGGATGGGTATGCCACCGAGGTCAAATCCGGAGGCATGAACCGCCGTGAATTCATTTCGCGCGCATCCGCTCTGGGCGTTAGCGCCGCAGCAGCATATGGTGCACTTGGGTTGGTTGCTCCGGCAGCTATGGCAGGCGAAGCGAAAAAGGGCGGTGTTATGACCATCGCCATGGAAATTCGCGAAATCAAGGATCCGCGGACGTTTGACTGGGGTCAAATGGGCAATGTTTCCGCCGGCTCACTTGAAAATTTGGTGACTTGGGAACGTGATTTCACATTCCAGGGTGGTCTTCTGGAAAGCTGGGAAGCCAATGATGATGCGACACAGTTCACCCTGCACGTTCGTAAGGGCGTAAAATGGTCGAATGGCGATGATTTCACTGCGAACGATGTGGCCTTCAATATCAATCGTTGGTGTGAGGCCAAGGTCGAAGGTAACTCCATGGCAGCACGGATGTCTTCCCTAATCGACGAGGAAACATTGGTTGCGGCTGAAGGTTCGATTGTTGTTCAAGACGATCACACTGTTGTGCTGAACCTTTTGAACTCCGACATTACAATTATTGCCGGCATGGCTGATTATCCTGCTGCAATCGTTCACCATAGCTTCGATTCAAGTGGCGATCTATTGGCTCAGTTCAACATCGGTACTGGCCCATTCGAGATAACTCGTTGGGATGCAGGCGTAGGCGCAGAATTCCGTCGCCGCGAAGGTTACTGGGGTGGTGATGCACCGCTAGATGGCGTGATCTTTAAAGATTATGGTCCGAACCCGAATGCGATCATCTCCGCGATGGAAGCTGGCGAAGTTATGGGTATCTATGAAACCAGCGCCGACATGCTTGAACAGGTTGACGCCTTAGACGGTTGGGTTAAAACCAGCGTTAACACCGGTAATACAATTGTTTGTCGTACCAATGTTGATAATGCACCATATGACGATGTTCGAGTTCGCCGCGCGATCCAGTTGGCAGTGGATAACGAAGTCGTTCTGGCAATCGGTGTGAATGGTTTGGGCGGCAAAGCTGAAAATCACCACGTTGGCCCGATGCACGTTGAATACGCCGAGCTAACACCAATCAAACGTGATGTTGCTGAATCGCAACGTCTGTTGGCCGAAGCTGGCCAGACTGATTATGAGTTTGAGCTGATTTCGATCGACGATGATTGGCGTCGTAACACCACCGACATTATCGCAGCGCAGATGCGTGACGCGGGTATGAACGTGAAACGGACCATCATTCCGGGTTCCACATTCTGGAACGACTGGGCAAAATACCCGTTCTCGACGACGAACTGGAACGGCCGTCCATTGGGTGTTCAGGTTCTTGCACTTGCGTATCGTTCCGGCGAAGCTTGGAATGAATCCGCTTATGCAAATCCTGAGTTTGACGCTATTCTGAAGAAAGCGATGGCTGTATCCGATCCGGATGCTCGCCGCGTAATCATGGCAGATGTCGAGCAAATCCTGCAAGACTCCGGCGTCATTATCCAGCCATATTGGCGTGCTGTTTTCCACCACGCACGTGATAATGTTCGCGGATTTGAAATGCACCAGTCCTTTGCGATTGATGCTTTCAAAATCTGGCTCGACGCTTAATACCTCACTAAATTCACTGGCGGCCTGATATTTAGGGCCGCCAGTTTTTACGAAATGCTGGCGGTAAAAACTGTCCGGACTATAATTGCCCGATGGAGGTGTTATCTATGTTCAAGTTTGTCTTGCGCCGTTTAGGTGTGATGTTCCTGACGATGGTATGCGTGACCTTTATTGTGTTCGTTCTGGTTAATCTGGAACCGAACCTCGAAAAGATTGCCAAGGGTCAGGGCAATGTTCGCATGACCGACGAGCAGGTGGCCTCGTGGCTGGAGGGAAACGGCTATCGCGAGCCCATGTTGGAGCGTTACGGCATTTGGATCACCAACTTTGTTCAAGGCGACATGGGCGACAGCCTGCGGATGCAAAAACCTGTGAAAGAAGAACTGGTTAAGCGTCTGGGCTACACTGGAAAGCTGATGTTCTGGGTGATGATTGTTATGGTGCCGCTATCCCTGATAATCGGGGTTTTATCTGGCATGCGGGAGGGGACCAAGCTTGATCGCGCGCTGTCGGTGTTCTCGATTGCTTCAACTTCGGCGCCGGAATATGTGACGGGTATTGTTTTCACGGTTATTTTTGCCTCGTCATTGGGGTGGCTCAGAGGTGTAGCTTCGGTAGAAAACCTTACCTTCAACAATTTCGCTTTACCCGTCATGACAATGGCGTTTTACGGCACAGGTTACATTGCCCGAATGACCCGCGCCTCTATGGTTGAGGTAATGAATTCACAATATATCCGCACGGCCCGCCTAAAAGGTGTCAGCTTCCGTTGGGTCATCATGAAACACGCATTGCGAAATGCCTTGATCGCGCCGTTTACGGTTATCATGCTGCAGTTCCCGTGGCTTTTGACTGGCGTTGTTATCGTTGAATCCATGTTCAGCTACAAAGGTTTCGGCTGGCTTATGGTCCGCGCCTCGGAGAACAACGATATTGATTTACTGTTGGGCTGTTCGGTCGTTGCGGTAGCTGTTGTTCTGTTAACACAGTTCATTTCCGACATCGGTTACGCTTTCCTAAACCCGCGTATCCGCGTCAACTAAAGCACGAGAAAGAAGTATTATGGAAAAAGAATATATCTCGGCTGTAGACATCGTTCTGACAACAATCATCCGGTTTTGGCCGACATGGTCTGCGATTGCCGTTGTTGTTATTGGCGGCTGGACTGTGCGCGAACGCATTGGTCTGTTCGGTCGGCTGTATAGCTCGCCAGTGGGTATGGTCGGTGCGATCATGCTATTGTTCTGGATATTCACGGCGATTTTTGCGGACATGATCGCGGTGATGGGACCAGCCGAGGTATCGTTTTCGCCCGGCATCAAAAAGGGTGCTCCGGGGATCATTGATGTCCCGAACGGCATTGTGATGATTTGGGGGGCTGATAATATTGCACGTGATATCTTCAGCCGTGTTGTTTGGGGCAGTCAGAAAGTTCTGATAATCGCGCCCGCGGCGACAGCAATAGCCTATATGGTCGGGATTACGCTGGGGCTTCCAGCTGGGTATTTTGGCAAAAAGACGGACGCCGTGATCTCGTTCCTTGCCAACGTCATTCTGGCATTTCCCGTTATTCTATTGTTCTATCTATTAGTTACACCGGAAATTCGTCAAGCAACCTATTTTGATTTGGGCTTAATTACGATACCTCTTTCAATTCCCATCGGGATTGCCGGTGTGTT
>LGOV01016287.1_pt1 | contig 11314 bp, 12 predicted proteins | sample 469881 | NCBI WGS metagenome assembly LGOV01 (sample SAMN03857199, study PRJNA290197) | marine sediment metagenome | biome: marine cold seep biome; feature: cold seep; material: marine sediment; isolation source: sample #5579, elevator 3A push core 41 containing 12 cm of sediment... ...
CCGGACATCCTCCTAAGCCACCTTAAATCAAAAAGCAGCAACTCTTGAAAAAGAGCTGCTGCCATTTGCTAACGACGAATTCCCAACCGTGAGATAATTGAACGGTAACGCTCAATATCAGTTTTGATAAGATAGTCGAGTAAGCGACGACGCTTACCAACAATCTTCAACAAACCGCGACGGGAATGATGATCTTTTTTATGGCTACGGAAGTGATCTGTTAGATACGTAATACGCTCAGTCAAAAGGGCAATTTGCACCTCTGAAGAACCAGTATCGCCATCTTTGCCTTGAAATTCTTTGATAATCTCTTGTTTTTTTTCTGTAGCAAGCACTTGTGCTATCTCCTTTTGAACTCATCTAAAAACGAAGTTCAGTTTTCTGGTTTAGATTATTAAATACTGTCAGTTCTTAACACATCTAAACAGCCCTGTAAAGATCAAAGAGCAGTCTAGATCCCGCTAGGAAATACTTTCAGCAACTTAAAATCGCCTCGTGATTCTAACTCATGTTCAGGATCATAGCTAGCAATAGCCATTAATTTTTCACCATCCATCAACACAACTTGCTGTTGCGCCTGAAGATCAACAGCGCTACTCAAATCTTCAATACGTGGAGGGATCCCCTCACGCAACCGATTTCGACCACTGACTGCAACCTGAACTGCCTCGAAGCCACTTAATGCTGCACTCGGGGATAACAACTCAAAATCACCTTGAATGATCGAATCCAAAGATAGCGCCATTGACTCATCAAAGGGGCCACTACGAACACGACGTAAACTAGTCATGCAAGCACCACAACCGAGTTCCTGGCCTATGTCATGGCACAAAGTTCTAATATAAGTTCCCTTTGTACAATCTACATAGATGGTAACTTCAACACCATCGATTGATTCAACATCCAAGCGTGTTATCGTAATCTTACGCTTTTGCCGTTCAACTTCTATACCTTGACGAGCTAATCGATAAAGGGGAACGCCATTTTGCTTCAACGCTGAAAACATCGGCGGAACTTGTTCGATCTCACCAATATAGTGGGAGCAGACTTCACGAATCTGTTCAGCAGTGATCTGATCTGCTGGCTGCTCACTGACCACTTGACCTGTTATATCTTGTGAATCGGTCACACGACCAAGACGAAAAGTAGCCCGATAGCCCTTATCGGTCGCAACAAGATATTCAATCAACCGTGTACAACTGCCAACACCAATCAACAGAAGTCCAGTAGCCAACGGATCCAACGTACCCGCATGACCAACGCGTTTCACATCACAGGCACGACGAACTTTTTGCACAACGGTATGCGACGTTATCCCCTGTGGCTTATCGATGATTAATAGACCATTCATCGTCTCTATACCATCTCAGATAATAACTGATCGATGCGCTTAAAAGTATCCTGCATCACATCATTAATACAACCAGCTAGTTCAGCACCAGCAGCATTGTGGTGGCCACCGCCACCGAGTTCTCGTGCCAAGGCACCGACATCAATGGTCCCTTTTGAGCGCATGCCAAGCTTAAATGATGTCGAAGTGATTTCGCGGAAAAACAACGCAACCTCAACTCCATTAATGGAGCGGGGGTAATTAACAAAGCTATCGGCAAATTCAGCACCAACACCAACTTGATCTAACATCTGTTGGCTGACATACAGGGCGGCGCAGCGACCACATGGGGACACCTGAAGTGTGTTCAAAGCTAAACCAAGTAGCTGCAAACGCTCCACTTCTTGACTCTCATATAAACCACCCGCCACATGCCACGGATCTACACCCGCATCGACCATTTCACCGGCAATAGCAAACGACTCACCGTTAGCACTTGAATAACGAAATGACCCCGTATCGGACAAAATAGCCGTGTAAATACAGGTTGCAACATCCTTTGAAAAAGGATGGCCTAATTCTTTAATCACTCGATACAGAATCGCAGCGGTTGCACTGGCAGCCGTATCAAGATAATAAATGTCACCAAAGTCTTCTGAAAAAGGATGGTGATCAACATTAATCAACACTTTACACATTGGCCGTACATCTAATTGAGCACGACGAAGTTCACCAACATCCAACACAAAAATAACGTCGAAAGTACGACCCGTTTCAATGGTAGTGACAACACTCTCGGAACCCGGAAGAAAATTAAATTTATCGGGAACACCATCAATATTAAATGCGGTTGCCTCTTTGCCCATCTCGTTCAAAGCATTAACCAGCGCAAGAGTTGAACCTAACGCATCACCGTCAGGGCCTTCATGAGCTAAGACGAGAAAGGTCTGGCCGTCTTGAATCGCTTCAACTGTTTTACTCAGCATTGTCGCCAGTCTCAATTTTACGAATAATTGATTCAATGTGATTACCGTAGGCAATCGATTTATCAAATTTAAATAACAACTCAGGGACATGGCGCAACTTTATCCGCTTACCAAGCTCACGACGTAGATAAGCACTGGCACTCTCAAGCCCCTTTTGTGTTTCCTCGCTGTCTGACTCTTCACCCATAACAGTAAAATAAACTCGAGCCATACGTAGATCAGAGGTCACATCAACCGACATAATGGTAACAAAACCAACACGAGGATCACGTAAACCACGCAGAATAATATCGGAAAGTTCCTTCTGGATTAATTCACCAACTCGTACTGAACGTTGACCTGCCACGATTATATCCTCTTCAATAAATGTGTCAAAATTTATAAATTGATTCAATTAATATAAACTTGAACTAAAACTGCCAGTGATGCCGATTACACGGCTCCACTGGCAGAAAAATATTTTAATACTAACTTATAGTTCAGTTTTAAACTCTTCCATTTCGTAGGCTTCAATCACATCACCCACTTTAATGTCATTGTATTTTTCAAGACCAATACCGCACTCGTAACCTGTTGCAACTTCTTTCGCATCATCCTTGAAACGCTTAAGGGAATTAAGAATACCTTCCCAAACCACGATACTATCGCGGACCAAACGAACCTTCGCATTGCGAGTAACCTTGCCATCAAGCACCATACAACCAGCGATGGTACCAACTTTTGACACACCAAATGTTTCACGAACCTCAACACGACCTAGATGTTTCTCACGCAAAGTCGGCGCAAGTAAACCCTCCATCGCATCGCGAATATCGTTAACCGCGTCGTAAATGATGCTGTAGAGGCGAATATCAACACCCTCTTTTTCAGCCAATTGCGCTGCTTTCGCTTCAGGACGAACACTAAAACCAATAACAATAGCATCCGATGCCGAAGCAAGCGAAATATCACTTTCAGTGATACCACCAACTCCCGTATGAACAACAGTCAGGCGACAATTTGCGGTGGTCAATTTACCCAGAGTGTCCTTCACGGCCTCAACAGAGCCCTGAACGTCAGCCTTAACAATAACTTTAAGCTCTTCGACGTTACCCTCTTGAATACGTGCATACAGTTGGTCTAATGACAAGCGACTTGTTTGCGCCAACTCAGCTTCACGAAGCTTATGTTGACGATGCATTGCAACCTCTTTAGCCGTCTTCTCATTCTCCAAAGCATGCAGATTATCACCCGCATCAGGAACACCTTGCAATCCAGTAACCTCAACAGGAACTGAAGGACCCGCTTCGGTCACTTTCATACCAAGATCATTGATCATGGTACGAACACGGCCGAAATGTAAACCAGCGACAATTGGATCACCAACACGCAACGTACCATCCTGAACAAGTACCGTAGCAACAGCACCACGACCTTTATCAAGACGTGCTTCAACGATAGTTCCTCGACCGCGTTTTGTTGGATCAGCTTTTAATTCTAGAACTTCTGCTTGCAACAAAACCATCTCTAACAGTTGATCTAGGTTGGTTTGTTGCTTGGCTGAGACCTCAACAAAGATTGTCTCACCACCCCATTTTTCGGGAACCATCTCAAACTCAGTCAGTTCTTGCATAACACGTTCAGTGTTAGCGCCTTCTTTATCTATTTTATTCACGGCGACGATGATTGGAACACCAGCGGCCTTAGAGTGACTAATCGCTTCCTTAGTCTGTGGCATAACACCATCATCAGCAGCCACAACAAGAATGACAAGGTCAGTGACTTTTGCACCACGTGAACGCATTGCAGTAAAAGCTTCATGACCAGGGGTATCGAGGAAGCAGATCGTTTTATCATTGATCTGAACATCGTATGCACCAATGTGTTGCGTAATTCCACCAGCTTCACCGTCAGCAATATTAGCTTTACGGATCGCATCCAACAAACTTGTCTTACCGTGGTCAACGTGACCCATGATCGTGACAACAGGAGGACGTTCTACAGCGTTAGTCGACTCTACGTCTTCATCAATTTGAATATCATCGGAACTTAAGATACTAATTTCGTCAAAGGCAACGTTTTCAACTTCATAATTGAAATCCGCAGCAAGGATCGCAGCACTCTCAAAATCGAGAGGATGGTTAATAGTAACCATCGAGCCTTGACTCATGAGTTCACGAATTAGTTCATTCGCCTTAACGCCCATCCGTTTCGCTAGCTCACCAACAGTGATCACATCGCTAATTCGAATCTTACGCTTAATCGCCTTAGGAATCGTAATTTCAGTCTTCTTGGCAACTTTAGGTTGTTTTTTACCACGGCGACCACGTCCACCACGATCGGGCTCAAATACTTCCATCCGATCACGACGACGACGTTGATTGCCATCACCAGCCGGTGCTGCACCAGCATAATCGCCACCCTTGGCACCCTTCTTTTTCTTACGATTGGCGCGCTGATCACGGCCCGCATCGCCAGCAGGAGCTTCAGGAGTCATTGGTGGCCGACCAGCAGATGGCCGTGCCGGAGCACCTGATCTTGTTGGAGCACCTGGTCGCGTTGGAGCACCCGGTCTCGTTGGAGCACCCGGTCGAGCTGGAGCACCTGGTCGTGCTGGAGCGCCTGGTCGTGCTGAACCTGGTTGTGGCTTACGAGTCTGTGGTTTACGACCTCGTGCGTTACCTTCGCCGCGTAACGCGGATTGGGGCAATTCAACGCGGCCTAAAATTTTAGCACCACCAGTTGTTGGTTTTGTTACATCTTTAGCTTCAGCAGCAGTGGAAACAATTGCAGCAACATTTCGCGTTGCCGCTTTACGTTTTGGTGCTGGCGGAGCAGGTGCTTCAGCAACAGCGTCCTTAACGACTTTAGCTTTTGATGTTTCTGCTTTTACCGGTTCAACCTCAGGAGCTTCCGCAACAACAGCAGATTCAGTTTCAACCTCCTTGGCAGGAACAACCTTATCGACCACTGGCTCAACTGCGGCTTCAACAACAGCAGGAGCATCGTCTACAGTCTCTTCGACCGTTGGCTGCACAACAGGAGCTACCTCTTCAACAACGGCTGGCTCTTCAATGGCAACAACCTCTTCCACGACTGGCTGAGGTGGTTCAACCTTACGCCGACGACGTATCAATCCCGTGTTTACACGTTCTTCGTCGAAGGATACTGGGGGGGTCTCGGTCGATGCCTTCATCTTATCCAATGAACGTACCGCCTCTTCATCAACAACACTCATATGACTTTTAGCCTCAATTCCTGCCTGCTGCAAACGTTCGAGCAGTTCTTTATTTTCAACGCCCATTTGCTGTGCCAGTTCGTATATTCTAATTTTCGCCATCAGAGTTCCCCCATTACATACGTATATCGTTGCAGCTCTTGATTTAATGTTTGCGCCAAAGGACTTTTCATCAAAGCCAACACACTTCGCTCTGATAAGCCTAACGCTTGCCCTATTGCCGCTTTATCAAAACACTCAACCAGTGGCACGTTTGCTCGTGTTGTTCGCTCACGTACTTTCGAACCAACACCTTGCGTAATATCATTCGCCATCAACACCCATGCAATATCACGAGGATTTTTAAGCGATGAAATAACTAACTGGCTTCCACTACTAACCAGACTAGCCTTACGTGCCATACCCATCAGATTCAATACTCGAGCCCTTACCTGCTCCTGCAAAGAACTGATCAGTTGTTCAACATCAACATTGAGTTGAGAATTTTTTAAAGACCGTGTAAACGCTTTGCGTTGCACAGCTTGTGTCATACATTTTTTATTCAAACAAGTATAGCTTCCGCGGCCAGGAAGTTTATGCTGATAATCAACCAGCAAACTGCCATCGGGTGCTGAAACATACCGAACAAGTGTCTCTTGCGCCTCTGTTGCGTGGCAAGCGATACAAGTCCTTAAGACCTTACGTGTTTCTTTTACCAAAGAGATTTACTCCACTTGATCCATTACGGATTATTCTTCGACAACATCATCTTCGACAACATCGACACTACTCTCTTCAAGAGCCTCAGTGACATCGCCTTCAACCGGTGCAGCATCTTCTGCTTCGTCACCATCAATGAGGTCTTCTTGCTCAATTTCAGCAGCCCGCGTCTCACTTTTAATATCGATTTTCCAACCGATCAAACGAGCAGCCAAACGTACATTTTGACCCTTCTTACCAATCGCTAAAGACAACTGGTCGTCAGGAACAACAATCTCCATCGCTTGTCCATCATTGTCAACATATACACGCGAAACATCTGCAGGTGCTAATGCTGAACAAGCAAAGCGAGCCATATCATGGCTCCAAGGGATAATGTCAATTTTTTCGCCGCGCAATTCTGAAACAACATTTTGTACACGTGAACCACGCATGCCAACACAAGCGCCTACTGGGTCGACATCAGGGTCATGCGAAACGACAGCAATCTTAGCACGACTACCGGGCTCACGAGAACAGGCAATGATCTCAACAATCCCCTCTGCAATCTCAGGAACTTCAGTTTTAAACAATTCAATCACCAAGCTTGGATGGGTACGCGACATGATAATCTGCGGCCCCTTCGGTGACATCTTAACTTCAGCAATATAAGCGCGAACACGATCAGACTGACGGTAATTCTCACGAGGAACCTGCTCGCGATGAGGAAGCAACGCTTCAGCGCGACCAAGATCAATAATCAGATCTCCACGCTCATAACGGCGAACAATACCGTTTACTAACTCACCAACACGATCCTTGAATTCTTTGTAAATTCCTTCGCGCTCTGCTTCGCGTACTTTTTGAATAATAACCTGTTTTGCAGTTTGCGCAGCAATACGACTAAAAGTACCAGAGTCCATCTTCATCCCGAGGGAGTCACCACACTCAACCTCAGCATCAATCTCTTGAGCTTCCCTGAGATCGATCTCTTTGTAAGAGTCTTGGACTTCGTCTACAACGGTAACAAACTCAAATAATTCAACTTCACCTTGATCATTGTTGTAATGAGCTTCAAGTTCGCGTGTATTGCGATACTTTTTATTTGCAGCGGAAAGAACAGCAGACTCCAACGCCTCAACTAACACAGAACGTTCGACGCTTTTATCTTTTACCACCTGATCAATAACGTGGTTGAGATTCGCAACCATTATAAATCTCCTATACTTTTTCTATTCCTGACCCATTCAGGCAACGGAAGTATCAACGAGGTAAGCAACCCACCTTGATACAGATTTTAGTTTTATTTTAAAACTGAGGTTCAATATTCACTTTATCAATATCGACCTGAGCAAGCCCTACACGGCCTTCGGGCTGATCCTGTTGATCAACAATAACCTTACCCTGTTCTAGGCCAATCAACTCACCAACAAATGTCTTGCGCAGATAACCTCGCCCATCGGGATCAAGTGCTACGAGTGTTTTCACTCGAACAACCTCCCCTTTAAAACGTTCAAAGTCTGCATCTTTTTTTATAATTCGGTCCATCCCGGGAGATGAAACCTCCAGCCGATACGCGACAGTGATCACTTCTTCAACATCAAGGACAGCACTCAGTTCACGACTAAATGCAGCACACTGGTCAAGATTAATACCACCGACCTTATCAAGATAAAAGCGCAACAACCACTCAGAACCAATTTGTTGATATTCAAGATCGACCAATTCAAGTTCCTGCTCATCTAAAATAGGATCAGCAATCAACATAACCTGCGCTATTGTTTGTTCAAATACCATTTACGAACCCTGTAAAAACAAAAAAAGTGAGCTAATAGCTCACTTCCCAAATGAATGAAAAGGTTTAAATCCCGCATTATTTAGCATGCTGGAATAAAAATAACAAGTAAAAAGTCTACAGCCAACACACAGAAACGGAGAACTAAAGATCACAGTCTCGCGAAGTTATCTGGCGTAACACGGCAAGCACTTCTGTGTGTGCCGTCTGCGGAAACATATCAATTGGCTGTATTGATTCCAGTTGATAACCACCATCAATCAATACAGTCAAATCACGCAACAATGTTTGCTGATCACACGAGACATAAACGATCGATCGCGGCGTCAACTTCAATAGCGGCATCAATGCTTCCTTAGCTCCAGCACGAGGCGGATCGAGAACAACAACATCAACCTCTTCCGACATTGACTCCATAAAGTTCTCAACACGACAGCTATGAAACATCACATTCTCACACCCCGCAGCGGCAGCGTTCTTTTCAGCTGAAGCAATAGAGGGTGCATAACCTTCCACGCCGATCACGTGCTTGGCCTGACGTGCAAGTGGCAAAGAAAAGTTTCCCATACCACAATACAGATCAAGGACCGTATCATCACCACAAAGCTGAGCTTCGTGCAACACCATTTCAACCAGGTGGCAATTCTGCTTTAAGTTGATTTGAGCAAACCCGCCAACTCCGTAGGTTAATGTGATCGCTGGCGTATCCACCTCAATCGACACACCAACCTCGCCGCGTATGTGCCGTAACAACTGTGAGCGCTCATCTAGTACAAAAAGTGAGCCATCAATGTGGCCAGCGTTCTGATGCAACCACTGTGCAAAGCAATCGAGCTTATCACCTTTAAAATGGATCACAATCCGCGGCAATCCAACATCCCCAACAGCGACGTCAAGTTGAATCACCTGCCTTGCATAAGGACTGGCATTAAATAACTGACGAAGCGGCGAGATAAGACGCTCGATACGTGGATCAACCACGGGGCAGCAATCAACATTTACAACGCTGTGGCTCGCGCGACGATAAAACCCCAGCAGGAACCTATCTGCACTGACACTACACTTAAACTGAACACGACTGCGGTAGCCCATCTGTTGTGGACTCTTAACCAGCGGTTTTATCACAGCCGAATCAACATCTAATTGATGATCACAGTTGTCGCGAAAAAGGCGCTCTTTCCAGCTACATTGATCTTCATAGGAAAGTTGTTGCCAATCACAGCCACCACACTCAGAAAAATGCTGGCACGGCGGCGCTACACGACTTGGCGCAGGTTCAACTACCTCAAGCAACCGCCCCTTAGCATAGCGTTTCTTTTCGACAGTCAACTGGCAACGCACCTGATCACCTGGGATCGCACCACTGACAAATACCGCCTTACCATCCAAGCGACCTAAACCATCGCCACCATGCGTTAAGGTGGTTATGTCAACAATGACACTCATTTTAGCCCTGGCAGCAGGATACTTTTACGCGTTTTACACGACTTGAGGAACTTGTTCTCAAAGTTCTCGCTGACCATGTACCTCATTGTCCCTTGACGGAAGGAATTAAGTACCTGCTCCTGAACAGACTCGACATCCGCGCTACTCACTCCCATACGCTCAAGAGTTTGAAACTTATGGCCCTGAGCAAACTCTTCGCTGGCGAAACGCAACTCAACCTCAATACAAACTCGATGGTAGTCACCATAATAGCGATTCGTCACGTCATTAAAGTTAATCTGTACACCGTTAGCCAGCTGTTCACTTGTAAATTGCGTTGCCATTAGTTGTCCTCTCCACGACCACAGTCATGATCTTGTTCTTTATCTGGGTCAACAGCCTTGAGCTGTTTGTCGTCCAATTGTTTATATAGCCAACCAATGCGACGCCAAAGTCCTTGCATGACACGAACATCGCGTTCCATCAAACCAGCGCGACCAAAAATCCGTCGATAGGTTCGTAAAATATGGTCGGGATTACTGACATCTAGGTATTCAATATTGGTCAACGCTGTACGCATACGACTAAACATATTTTCAAGTTCAGCGGTGTTGGCCAAAACACCTTCACCATAGGATGTTTTCTGCCCTGCCGTAATCGACTTGGATAATTCATAGAGGCACAATGAAACCGCCTGAGCCAAGTTCATCGACGGAAATTCATCGCTCGTTGGTATGGTGATAAAGCGCTGACACAGATCCAACTCTTCGGTGAGCAAACCACGATCTTCGCGGCCAAACACCAATGCTGAAGCGACCGAACTACCAAGGTCGGCTAAATAGTTGGCAGCACCATCAGGAGACAAAAAATCATCGCGATAGCGACCAAAACGGCGCGTAGTTCCAAGCGAATACTGGCGATCACTCAACGCTTCAGATAAGGTGTCATACACCCGTGCCGACTCAAGCAACTCCCCCGCCTTGACCGCCATTTTACGGGCATCTTCACTGAGATGGTCGGTTTGAGGATTGACTAAGCGCAAGTCGGTAAAACCAAAATTGGCCATCGCCCGACAGACAGAACCAATATTTAACGGCCCCTGTGGTTCAACGAGCACAATAGCAATATGATGACGATCAGCGCAACAAGGCGCTTGATCTACAATTGAATCAGGCATAATCTCCTACTATATATTGAACCAACGTAGCGGCAACAATGGCTGCCGTTTCGGTCCGTAAAATTCGATTTCCTAGTGTTACCGGCACCACACCATGCTGCTGGGCGAGTTCCACTTCGTCGCGATCAAAGCCACCTTCAGGGCCAACAACAATGGCAATACGGGTTGGCCGACTACTACCGATACCATCGGCAAGAGACCAACCACTACCTTGCTCATCGAGGAGAATTTTTACATCCCACGCCGACAACTCATTGTAAACGTCATCCCATTGTTTAACTGGTGCGAGTTCTGGCAACAGACCGCGCCGACACTGCTTGGCTGCTGTCAATATCACCTCAGGCCAGCGATGCGATCTCTTCTGCCCTGCGTCGCACTCCTCTAATGTCAGCGAGCGCTGACTGACAAATGGCACAATATGGGTCACACCGATCTCGGTTAACTTTTGCAACACCAACTCAAAACGTTCGTTACTCGGCAAGGCTTGAAACACACAAATTTCGATGGGTGACTCGGGCACATCAATGGCTTCAAAGGGTAGAATGGTTACCCCCTCATCGTCCAACTGACAAATCCGCGCCCGAAACCAACACTGATTGCAATCTCGTAACGTAATGGATTCGCCCACCCGCAACGACCACAACGCTAACGCCTGACGCGCTGAACCACTAACAGCGGATTCCTGCTCTAATACCAAGGGAATATC
>LGOV01010918.1_pt2 | contig 11294 bp, 10 predicted proteins | sample 469881 | NCBI WGS metagenome assembly LGOV01 (sample SAMN03857199, study PRJNA290197) | marine sediment metagenome | biome: marine cold seep biome; feature: cold seep; material: marine sediment; isolation source: sample #5579, elevator 3A push core 41 containing 12 cm of sediment... ...
AAACTTGGCAAAAAACGGAACGCTTAACCTCTTAGCGTATATTTACGGACAAAACTCGGCGGTACCCTTAATAGGCTGATTCTTACATCTTGCGCAACTATGAGGCTGTGGATTATATTTTTTATGCAGGTATGGGCGAAAATGAAAGGATTTCTCTTTCATGCTGGCACCTCAAGATACTTTTCTATCAAACCCTTTTCGATTTCTGATACTGTATAGTTTCCATCTACCAATATGCCCTTACTTGCGCACTCACCGACATTATCATAAGTCAGTTCTTCCCCGGTCCGTTGTACAAAATGTCCTTTTATTTTGTGTAAAACTTCGTCCAGGTTATCGGCTTTAAGTGGTTTCACATCAAGGTTATATTTCTTTTTTATGTCTGCTGCTGCCTCATATGGTGAATATTTTCCGTTTCTCTTGTGGACCAAATCAGCAATATACATAACATTGTCGTTTGTTGGTGTTTTGCCATGATCTCTAACCACATATTCTATAATCTGGTTTTTTTGTTCTTTGTTTAGATATATTTTATTAGGTAGACCTAGTAGAGGTTTATTTGAAAAATAGAAATAGTTATTTTCTATATTACAACTGCCGTTACCATTATTATTATTTTTTTCATTATTTTTTAAAATATTAGAAATAACCTCTACTTCCTCACTTGATAGTGAATTAATATCTATTAATATTCTTTTATCCTCATTAACCTCTACTTCTTTTAGCTCCTTGACCTCGTTAAGTAATTGATTCATAAGTTTTTCATATTTGTCTAAAGGATATTTTTTATGTATGTCTTCTATTTTGGTGATGATTAATTTTAGTCCTTTTCGCTGTGTACGTCCGTTTATCATACCTTTATCAAAGTCTCTTTCAGTCATTGCATCTGAGAAAGTTCGATCATTCATTGTTTTAAATCCTTTGCCTTCAGCCCATGTATTATACGAAACTCTCAACCATTCATGAGGAATCATATCTTTATCGCTGCCTTCGGTTGTGATGGTATCTAAAAATTCAGTGACCTTATCATTGTCTGCCATATATCCGGCCGTTTCCCGTTCAATTTCATCAGACATTATCAAAGAGCCTGCTTTTTGCCATGATAAACACCCTTCAATAGCCCAATTTAAAATTCCTGACAATTCCTTTTCAAGCTTATCACTTAACCCCCTGTCCCGTTTATCTTCTTCTATTGTGGTTGTAAATGGTATTAATCGAAGCCGGCGCCTCATCCCCCTGCTATGATCCGTGACGCTTGGTTTGTGATTGGTGCTTAGTAGAGTCTTGTGTGTCGGGAAAAAATCAAAAGGTTCTTGATAAAGATACCTGGCAGTAATCTTACTTTTGGCGTTTGTTATTGCTTTTATTACATCTTCGCCTAACCTGATCCCCTTCTTTGGTTCGGATGCTGTAACCATCCTTTTTCCTTTTAACCTTGCGATTTCATTATCTGGTGTGGATTGTTTGTTATCAGATGTTAATAAGGCAGATGCTTTAACGTTAATTCCAAAATCACCTGATGACAAAGATATAGTATCCGTAAACGTGCTTTTGCCGTTGCTTCCTGTTCCATACAATACATATACCTGTTCTTCAGATGTAGAGCCCGTTAAACCGTATCCGGTGAGTTGCTGCATATATCTTTGTGTATCTTTGTCTGGTAAGATCTCACCCAAAAATTTCATCCACTCCCGGCAGCTGGCAGTAGGATCATAAAACACATTCGCTAATTTCGTGCATAAATCTTCTCTTCTTGATTCTCGAAAATTGCCGGTCTTAAGGTCAATAGTCCCGTTTTGAACTGGTAGAATCCATCCGTTGAGGTCCATGTCTTCCATTAAAACAGGTATATTGTCTTCACTTTGCAGGTTTTCAACCATTGCCTTTAATTTTGCTGTTGATCCGCTTGATGATGCGTGTTTTTGCCACTTCTTTTTAATGTCCGATTTCTTCTTAATCTCTGCCACGTCGTCTTTTTCTGTGTCACCGTCTGGCAGGCTATCTGCATAGTCGTGTATTGCCTCAACTGATTTTTTAGCTAATTTATAAATATTCCCCGTGTCATCCTCTCGCCATCTGCAGGTATCCCAGGTAAGCCATTTTTTAGACTTGTTGCAATAAAGGAGATCCTCACCGAATAGGTCATTCATTCTTTGAGCGTTTCCGGTGTCGGTCATTCTGTAAGACCTGGTTACATTTGCAGCATTATGAACAACTGCATTATCCATTAGTAATCGAAAATCTTCGACCTTATGATCTTTCATGTAATCTGCCAAATCGATTTTATCAACATCATCATCTTTAGGCAGTTGTATCTTTCGTACCTCAAGCCCGTTTTCTGTCAGTGCTTTGATTGTTTTATCTGCTCCCTTGTCTCCTGCTCCCTTTGTTTCTTTGCCTTTTGGCTTCTCGTTGTCGTTGCAAATAAAGATACTTTTGATTGGTTTGAGTATCTCTAACACATGCGATAACGTAGAGCCTTTAAAACTCGTTGTTATAGGACTAATAGCGGGTATCCCCGCTTGATGTAGTATTATTGCATCTGTTACCCCTTCGCAGATAATAACCTCTTCATCGTCCTTAATAGAGTCAATACCAAATATTACATTATTAGTAATGTATTTTGATACTTCGGGACTTTTCTCTTTATGAACTAACTGTTTAAAGTATTTCCTTACATTTCCTTTACTATCGGCCGGTGTTAAATCTGTAGATCGGCCGATACTATACACTATGTTTCCATTTTCCCAGTAAGGAAAAATAATACGGGATATGTAGATATCGTATTTATTATTGTAGATTAGTCCCGCATTAACTAGATCTTCTTGTGGTATTAACTCCTTTAATCCCATCTGTAGGGCTGATCCGTCGTGTGGTGCATAGCCGATTAATAGCTTATCTATAGTCTCGTTCTTAATGCCCCAGGTGTCTAATATGAGCTTCCTTATGTCATCAGTTAAGCAGCTATGATAAAACCCCATGGCCGCCCGCATAGTTGCATATACCTGTTTCTTTTCATTCTCTTTGCAGGTGTTCTTTAATTCATATCCGATTGAATCGGCTGCAATTTTAAGGATCTTACGAAAATCACTATTATTTTTAACGTCTAAGTTTTCTTTGTATGCTATCCAGTTGTATAAATCGCCGTCGTCGCCGGTTGCATAATTATCATAAACCTGTTTATCCCTGTTGACTGATAAAGACGTTTTCGACGAGCTGCCCGCCTCTGTGTGTCCCTTCCATTCGTCGCCTATTTTAGTAAGTGGATTAGTCTTATCAATATAGTCAACGATATCAATTTTTGCCTTTATCTCTTCGGCGTCGCTCATGAGAAAACCACCCCGAAACCTGCATAAAAAGCCTTAAATAGACAAAAATTAATATTCATAGTGTATCACCTTGACAGCTTCTTTGTTTGTCCTGGTGGCACTTGGAGAGAAAAAAAAGCATGAACAAACTTTGATCTCTATTTGGAGGCCTCCACAGCCTCCATTTACTTTCATTCTCATTTTTCAACAACTCCCGGGATTGGCGTTAACATTATTTTTCCAGAGTCGTATTGTTTAGCCGAAAAATAAACAACATTTTCAGGTAATCCCGCTACCATGTTTTGGGGTATTGTGACCGCTGCCGTGTGCGATCTTTTTTGAAATTTTATATTTGCTGTTATCATTGCATCATCCTGTGACGGCTCAACCGTACACACTATTAAGATTACGTTATCTGTATAAATAGTTATGTGTACATTTTAAATTTTAATGCTATATCAATACCCTTTTTTAGCAAGACCAAAACCGCTAACAAAAGACATTCGATATATCAATATGATATTGATATGTATATTGATATCATCAAATAGGAAAAAAAAGCAGAAAAAAAGGACCATAACCCCACAAAATCAGAACAAAATATAAGGTGAATCTGCCCTGCATACCATCATGTACAAAATCAGCATGATTTTTCTATTTTTTTATACCTTTTTTTTGTAGGCAATGTTTTTTCATGCACATCCTGCCCTTTTGGGTGTTTTCAGGGCATACTTTACCCCTTACCTGGTATAAAATCACATTCTCCGGCGTCTGTGTAGCTGTTCTAAGGCTGTTCACTGGTCAACCAAAACATAGATATCACCGTCATCATCTATCAATTCACCTTCCATAATGTCAGCGGACCACGTCCAAAAAGCAGCATTAAAATATACCCGCCCCTCTTCTATTGTATAGACTCCAAGGGATCCGGTCCCCTTTGGGCTTGTATAGTGCATCTTACCATCTTCGAAGAATCGGACCGTGTCCCCGTCTGGTCCTTCGTATGTTTCATTGATGAGTTTATCATCATTCAAACACCCGGAAACAGTGAGCACAGCAAACAGCAGCACAAATAATATAATTCTCATTCTTTCACCTCCCAGCCTGTTTTATTATAATAAAGAAGGTAGATAATAGTAACCCTATCACAGCAATAAAAGGGATTATCGAGGGATTAACACAGCTGCCAGCACTTACATTATCAATAGTTAGGTTATAGTCAGTTACATCAAGCGATCTGTAAGGCGTCTTTAATGAAATATTCAGGTTCTCAAGTGTAAAATTTGCCCCTTTTATGATACAACTTCCTGCAATATGTGATAAATTACCTTCCGGATCATCCCACTTTTTAGCATCCGAAAAATTAATAAATTCTATGCCCTTTGAATTCTTTTCTATTTCACCATTCATTAAGTTTTGTTTTATCGTTTCGTTGTTGTAAGAATATTCGATATGAAATAATCCGGATCTTCCAGGCACATTAATAATACTTTTTGGTGAAAACGTGTTATTATAGAATGTGATAAATGTAGGTATGTTTGCAGCTGTATAAATGTATTGCAAAGGTACCTTTTCGGTGTCGGTTAGGGTCATAAACTCATAGCTATAATCTTTTTTTATCTTTTTTTTCCCGTCTGCTGTTGTCGTTTCTGTTGAATGATGCCAAAGCATAGTAATACTATTCGTAACTGTGATATTCCCGTTTGAAATATTATAAGAAAATTGTTCATCTATCCAGTCTACATTATCATTCCATCCTAACGTGTCTTTAACATCAGATTCAACTATCACACAGGCCACCGGATCACCGTAAATATAATCGGTGTTATTAATCCTTGATAGATTACGAAAGCCCACAATATCCACCCAGGCTAACATATTAGGATTCGCAGACAACACGGCGTCCGGATCTGTGGCCTTATAGTTCAATGAATCAAAACTACCATCCCATTCGTCATAAAAAAACATATCTAAAAGTTCTAAAATATCCATTTCTTCCCTCTCTTCAGCTGCCACACCAGGAGAAAACACGATAAAAAGAAAAAAAAGAATGGGTATCAATCTCATGATAACCCATTCCACACACTAAATAGTATACCACCTAGCAGCACCATTACCACAACTGCCCCAACTATAAAGAACATCCCGCTTATAGCATCGGTTCGGCCTGTTGAGTTGTTCCCGGCTGTGTGATACGATGCTTTACCTACGCTGAGGATTAACCCGATTACTACAGCTGCCAAAACGAGACCAACAATAAGCCCTACAATTTTAAGCACAAGGTCCCAGACACCTGCGTCTTTCAGTTCTTGTAATGGGTCAGCTGGTAGAAAATCATCAAAACCCAAATCTCCCGCTAATGCAGGCGATACGCAAGACAATAGCAGCAATGCAACTATTATTATATTTTTCATTGGTTTATCACCTCCCCTTTTAGTTGATTTATTATATTTTTAACATCAGTGCCCCGCTTAATAGCGTTTTTGCCTATCGCATCTTTTACGATTTTGTGGTTTTGTCCGGAGCAAATAAAAAACACATCTGTATAATGTTTCATATGTGTTTTGTATTTTTCAACAAGTTCCGTTTTGCTGTGTGACCCGCTGCGCTCATATTCAAAAGCGTATGACGTGCCGTTGTTTCGTGCGATCACATCCGCATCATTATAATGATTGATTTCAACAGCAAAACCACCTTTAACCAGTATACCGGCCAATTGGCAGACGGATGAATAATGATCTATCGACTGATTGCCGATCATGTCATTACTAATCATCTTCTCTTTTATCCATGTTTTCAGCTTCCCATTACCATTAACAAGCTGTGTGGTAAGCTGCTTATATCCGTTTGCGGTTAGAATATGGCCGCTGTCCCCGTGTATCCAGTCATCAAAGTAGATTTGGTTGTCTGCTGCAATCTGTGCAACTGCTTGGTCTATTTTTATATGGTCCGCTGTGTCGTCTTTGGCAGCTGTCCCCTTTATTATACTGTGCTCGTAATCAGTCGCCTTAAATGTTATTGGTGTGCTAAAATCGTCTTTGATGAGCAGGCCTTGACCAACTCCGGCGTTTATTAGGTCCTTACATGCTGTTTCATCAAGTCCAAAATAATCTTTTATAATACCTATACTCGACGGTTTCACATTACCACCCAATACCAAAGAAATAAACATATTTGTTTTGATCTCATCGCTCACGTCTTTAAGATCCGATATTTGCAGGATTGATAACCACAGATAAACGCCATAGCTTCGCCCCTGTGTGATAATTTTAATAATAAATTCTCCAAGTTCCGGATTTTTTAAATACACCCGCCCCTCATCTACTGCTATAATAGTACCCCGTTCGGTATCGGTTTTAAACCGCATTCCCAGCATGCCAGTAACCAGCATGTTCATACTGTCCTGTAACCCGTAAGGGATCCCCGAGAAATCTATAATAATAAAATCGGCTGTTAGATTGATATTAGTAGGCGAGTTTATGAAATTCCATGAACCGTCTTTATTGAACTTGTATGTTTTATCAATCAAGGCGCCGGCTGTCCCTTTTTTATCCTTGTCGTCATTAACCAGTTTATACCACTCGCTTATCAGGTCTGTCATAACCGGCCATTCTGCTTTTTCCCAGGTTCGGATATCGTCCCTAATTATACCCTTTGATTTGTAGACTTGATTTAATGTTTTATCAAGTAACGCCTCCATGTTAGCCGAAAATTCTTTTTTTAACCAGACTTTGAAAAATGCATTGATAAGGTCCTTATGGTCATCGTATAACCTGCCCGCCTTCTCTGTTGTATATCTTCTAATGTCTTGATCGTACATTATCTGTAATGGGTTAATGTTCCTCCCACCCGGTCCCAGATCCAACACAGCCGCGTTTTTGCCGTATGATTCAGCCACGGCCTTATAGTTTGTTGTGGCGTCGGCTTTCGGCGTCGTGTAGATGATCCTCCTGTTAAGCAGTGAACATGCCCGCATCAGCAGGAACAACATAGTATAGGTTTTTCCGCTACCCGTTGGCCCCAAAATCTGCATGTGTTGCGCTGGCAATGCATCAAGGTTAATAATCACATCTTTTCCGGTTTTTGTATCTTCTCCAAACAATAACCCGGAATCATCAAGCCGGCTGTTAGGGTTTTTCAAAGGAGCAATAGAAGCCGCTCTGTCTGTCAATAATTCAACCCATGAGTATTCGCTTGTTTGTGAGGTTAGTAATGATGATTCAAGCGCTTCCAACATGCACCACTCCGGCGCCTCCTTTTGTACACAATTAGCACCCAATACCCCCCGGATGTGTGACATTGCAACCCGCATTTTAGACTCATCAGCGGCCATAATCACAACCGTAAAGGATGTATGAAATAGCTTCGCCTTTGCCTCAATTATGCTGTTTGCCTCTTTGAATAGATGGTCCGCTTCAACCTTTAAGAATTGGTCAACTATTTGAAAATTGTTACTGCTTTTTGATACATCCTTATTGCCCGCGAGCTTTAAGGCTGTTGCTTCATACATATTTACGCTTGTATGTGGTGGTATTGGGATGTATCCAGCAGTAACCGAAATTGTAACGTGTTGATTTCTGCCAATATCGAGTAATTGATCCATAAACCCGGGATTCAATCCAGCAGGCCACCCGGCCACCTTTCCAAATGGTAAGCCGACCAACAGGACCTTAACTATAGAGTCCCCGATCACAACATGATCCCTATACTCTTCAATAGACGGCGGCGCTATGCTTCGGCTTATTGCTTGCCAGTAGTTCTTATTGTTCTTTTCTTTCCGGATCTTATCAAGTATTCTCATGCTCTTAATACCTCCCGTTGTAGTTGCTGATACATACACAATTGGATATCAAAAATATCATTGATCTGATAGACTCCCACACCTGCATTATTGAAAAGTGCTTTAAGTCCCGGTAGTCTTGTTTCTACAATAATCCCCGCATCTTCGGGATCATCAGCAGCGAATACCAAAGCAGCGTTAAACTGCCATTCTACCGTTTCATTGTTGTTATTTTCTACCATTTGATAGATACTATGTAGATGTTTCCTTTGCTCGTCTGTGGTCTCATCTTGGTTCGCAACAGTCAGTATATCGTCTGAATATGGTTTATATGTGTTAAGCCGGCTGCACGCCATTATTTTTAGTAAATCGCCCGGTATTAGTGAATTAAAGACCGATTCAAGATTAGTATTATACGCCCCGTCGTCTGTGGTCCTCGGTGGATCCATCATAAGCAATATGCCATAATGCCCCCCCGTGTACTCAATTAAACCGCCTTCGTGTATCGTTTCAACCGGAAAATGATTTAAAACCACATCATCAGGCATTTTGTATTTTGATATGATAGTTTGACCCTTAAATTTCCGATGAAAATATGATGCAACCATCTTTGAATCATCTATCTGGTCCGTTGTCCTTGCCACAACTGCCCAGGAAATACCACTCAGGATCACAGGCACAATGAACCAAAAAGACCATAATATAGTTAACATGATGAAAAATATTGCTATAACTGCAAACATCGAAAATATTACAGCCCACTCTACAGTAATAAACGAAACCAACTTGCTCCGATCCTTGCCCATTTCTGCAGGTACATTAAAATTTGTATAATCTGCCCTTTTTTTTCTGAAAATATTAAACATCTTAAATCGCCACCTTTAACGCTGTTGTACCTGCGAATATTAATTTTCTTAAAAACCATAACCCGATGGTCATAGCAAACCCAACAATTACCAAAATTATCAATAGTGCACAATAAACTAACATAACACCATCGGCCAGTATGAATCCAGAGCTAATGCTTGCTTGGATCGACAAGACCCCCAGCGCAGTTATAGCAACTACAACGAATTGCATAAAAACGACCATAAAGTAACCAGCTGTTAGAAATAATGCTATCCTGCGGGTCTGTGCACTAAAAACATACAAAACCACTATCAATAGACCAAACCCAACATAGAGATTAATGTATAAAAATCTATATGCAAAAAATATTAACATGACAAAATATAACCCGGCTGTCAGCGCATAAAGCGGGACACAGTCCGGCGATGGTGCCACGGCCGGCAGGACGCTTAACATTATCAGCGCTGTTAATATATAGTTAACCAGCAGCACAGCACCACAGAAAACATAAAAAACTACAGCTGCCAGGATTCCTATTATTGAATTTCTGACATATTGTTTTAATGTGTTCTCTGTGTTGATTTTCGTAATAAATACGATTGCCTGGCTTGCTTCGTTTGATCTCCGAGAAATGATAACCATCAACAAACCAAATAAAAGATAAATAAGAATACCAACACCCCAGACAGTAACCGACCATTCGGCCATATCCTGGACCCCTGCGTTATCGAATGGATTATAGGTATATGTGGCAGTCTTAAAAATTCCCTCGCTTATGGGATCTGTGTTTGTTATATTCGTGTCACTATATCCAAGGTTGAATATAGAATCACATACACCGACTATCCAGGCATTCAAACCGCCTTCGACACCTTCGGCCAATACATCCGAAGTACTGGCAGATGCCGAAAACACAGCAGATAAGAGACACATCACCGATAATATATATAGTACCGTTTGAATCCGGAGCCTATCAGGTCCCCTTTTCCTGAAAAAACCACCTGAAACCAGTTTGATTAAGTGGTTTAAGGTTTTCGATTTCATCATTATAAGTTTATTCAGATTCATCCGACCGACCACGATTTTATTATATTTATCATTATAGATTTTATTATAAAAAACCAGTTGCGCTTAGTGCTTTTGTGGTTTCACTCCTTGCTTTCTGGTCCTGGTAAGGTCATTATAAAAACCTGCACCCAGGTATTTTTCCAATCTTCTTTAGGTATATCCAGAGACAGGAGAGCTTCAGATATTGCTATTCTTCCGGATTCCTGCACCCGGTACACGGCGGCCACTGATTCGCCTACATCACTTCTTAAGATCAATTCGCCTTTCATAAGCTATATTTTAGCTTTAAAAGTATTTATAAGTATTGATAAATAAAAAACAGATGTGTGTGTACAATAAGGCAAAAATGCTTAATCCGGAACAGCTCAAAACATCACAAAAAGGATAAAACGACCACATATTACATACATATTAAATATGTAAAATAGCACCTTTCAATATGCAAGATACGAAACAACTTAACGTAAAACTGCCCTCGGACCTGTACGACCGCATACTAAAAACAGGTAAAAGCAGAAAAGATGTAATTGTGGATGCTTTAAATATGTATTTTGATGTAAATGTGCATAACCACCAACAAGAGCCACAACAAAACGATAAATCATCTGATGTCCTGATGGAAAAACAACTACAAGAAAAGGATAAGCAGATATCAGAGCTGCATATCTTATTACAAACTACTCTAAATCAAAACCTGATTACATCACCAGAAAACGAAAAGAGATGGTGGAAGTTTTGGGCTTGAGTGCTTCAGCTCCGCACCTCATATATTTATCTTAAAAAAAGAGTGGGTGCCGTCAAGTACCCTTTACTCTATCCTCTTATCTTCTGTCTATCAAACGACAGTTACGTTGATAGAACTATTATAAAATCCATCACCCGGAATATGCATACCACCAAATAATTTACTTGGATTATCAGGACTATATTCTGGTGAAGTGACATAAGGTAGTAATAATCCAGCCGAACTTAAAAGGGTATCACCACGATTCGTCCGTAAAGTACTTATAAGACAGTAATTAAATAATTATCTCTATTTATTTCTATTTGACTTGTATTCACCAAGCAACAAATTACAGCTAAGCTTAGCGATCTTTCATACTGATGTTCTGTCTTAAGAGATTTCCGCTTCAAAATCATAAGTACGCTTTTTTTATAGATAAGTACTACACGACCTTTCTATGAACAAACCAGAACAGTTAGCTCAGGTTACAAAATCTTCAGATCGTTAAATCAAGAGAGCCACGGAATAAATATTTTATTGGGTAATTATTTAATTACTGTCTTAT
>LGOV01007263.1_pt4 | contig 11288 bp, 9 predicted proteins | sample 469881 | NCBI WGS metagenome assembly LGOV01 (sample SAMN03857199, study PRJNA290197) | marine sediment metagenome | biome: marine cold seep biome; feature: cold seep; material: marine sediment; isolation source: sample #5579, elevator 3A push core 41 containing 12 cm of sediment... ...
TCCTCAAACGTAGATTCATAGATCTCTGCTACATCCAATGATGAGAACTTTCCATGTTTGAACGAGGCATAGATTATCATCTGCATCTTCTCATAGTTGCTCATAGATTCATAGCTAATGTTTTCGAAATTAACATCTGCCAACTCTTCAACTGTTGGGGCGAATATGCAGCCTGTACTAGTTTCTAAGAACACCTTAAACTTTCCAACCATCTCTTCGGGATTCCCTTTTACTTGGAAGCTTGATTCTTCTCCAGTCGATTCATCAGAAACTAGAATCTTGAAGTCAAAAGGCGATTGGGTAAGTGAAAGAATCTTTTGAAACCGATTGAGAGCTTCATCTGGCCTGACATATTTACATTGAAAGATCTCGCGCAAACCAGGTCCTGAGCTATATGTGAACTCGTAAACGTAATTGGTTCTTTCACCTTCCGCCATGATTTCATCATTCCCCGAATAAGCGGTCTATATTATTGCTATTCACAACGAATTACACACATTCCACAAATAAATGTGAGTATGTGAATTGCCAATACCTGGATAAGCGCAAGATATTGCGCCTGTATACGTTCAAGACCCCCCTGTCACGATTTTCCTGTGATGGCATGTTCTACACTCCGTAATGAACATAATAAAGCCTATCCGCCCCTTAACTGGAAAAATAAGCGATTATTCCATATCTTCAAGCATTCACTAGAATATGTGGCTTGTGAATAGCCTATAGGGGATAAAGAGCTCTTCTTACTCAGTTCCAGTGGAAACGGAGGGGTGTGTCCATTCACAAGGATGAACGGCATTATGAACCCCTTTTACATACAATAAAGGCTCATAGCTCCCTATTTCTCTGGACAATTCACAATTATGGCGCCATTCACAACAGAATGATGTGAATTAGTGTTAATGTGGTGAATATGATAATCAAAGGCGTATTAAATAATCGTCCCAACTTTCTCCAAGCACTATCTGGCTGAACTCTTCTCCAGATCGTCTATCCATAACGGATTCAAGCCGTCCTTTGGCTTTCACGTCCATTCCCTTTGAAACCTGCTCTGTGAAACGTCCTCGGTAGCTTACAAGTCTTCTTAGATTACTAAGCCTATTGCATTGAACCTCATACGNNGTCCTCGGTAGCTCACAAGTTTCCTTAGATCGTCAAGCCTGTCGCATTGAACCCCATACGCACATGGAGTGAAGATTGAATCATGATCATCTGTCACATGACACTTGACTGTTAGCGTTCCTTCATTATGAATCGTAAAATCCCCATACTTGTATCCAATCTCATCCGGTGATTTGACCATCCGAATGAAGAACTCATACCCGCCGAAGAGTCCTTGTAAAACCTTGTTTGATTCAACCTTTCGCAAAACATCACGCCATCGAGGATTTTCACCCCATCTGAATGTTACATGCTTATCCAGTAGCTCGCCTGCATACCAACCCAAGTTCCCAATCGCATGAAACTGCTCCTTCAGAAGGGAGTGTACCTTTCTTGCTGGCTTTTCGCCATAAATTACGAGGTCCACGTCAGATTCACTCGAAGCAAGCCCAACCAGTTGAGACCCTGTAAGCCCAATGGCCCCCCATTCAATTCCCGCTATGTCAGTCAATGTTTGGGCCAAGTCCAAAGATGCCTGCTGCAATGAGCTTGAATGTCGTCCCATATCTCCTAACTGGCGCAGATAATCAACTGGGTCAAGGACAAATGCAATCCTATTCAAGGGCACAGCCTGCAATTGCCGTCCACGGGCTTCATCAAACCAGAGGTATTCGCTATGCTCTCTTTGTAGATAGTCTTCACGTTCTTTCAGCGCGGTGATTTTTCTATATCGAACCCCACTTGAAGAAACACGATTTCCACTCTGGGCAGGCAAATACCTCAGGTATGCAACTACTCGATTCTTGGGATGAACGACACCTTTCACCTCAAAGATGTGATCGTCATCAGTGACAAGGAAAAACCCCTCAACAGTTTGAAGATTCAATACCAATCAGAAACATCAACCATAGCACGATGTTAAAAACGTGTAGCAAATGATGTCAAATCATGCCAATCAATCCGGACGATGTGAAGAAGGAATTTAGCATCTATGATGACAATCCGGACCTTGCCTATTTCGATTCAGCAAGCACAACATTGGTTCCAAAGACTGCCATAGATGCGATGACCACATTTCTAACGTCAACAGTGGTGTCTTCGCGACGTGGAGCCTACAAACTAGCAGTTAAAGGAAGCGCCATCGTTGAAGACGTTCGCGCAAAGCTAGCTACATTCTTGAACACTGACAAGGCACAAATTTCCTTTCAGAAGTCAATTCCGTCAGCCGTTGCTTCTCTTGTGTACGGCTATGATTGGAAAAAGAAGCAACGAAACAAGATTATCATCTCTCAGAGTGAGGAACATTCAGTACTAGTTGCGCTCCTACGAGCAGCCCAGGTTCTCAATCTTCAGGTCGAAACAATCCCCGTAGACAAGAACGGTACTATAAGCTTGGAAACGCTTAAGGACACAATCGATGAGAAGACGGGAATTGTCGCAGTTGGTCATGTGACTGTTGGCATCGGTGTGTTCAACCCAATTGAAGAAGTCGCAAGAATTGCCCACGAGAACGAATCCTTACTCCTGACTGATATCTCGCGCTCTGTTGCGTTCCTTGATACGCCACCTACTTCACTAAAGGCGGACATTCTGCTATTCTCAGGCAATATTGGGTTAATGGGTCCTCCAGGTCTCTCAGTACAATGGATCACGAAGACACTAGGCACCAAACATATTCCAGGAATCGTAGGAGGATCTTCAGTGGCAAACGTAAAGAAAACCTCATTCGAGTCTTCATTTCAGCCTGACAAGTTCGAATCCGGAACAATCAATATTCCTGCTATTACTGGCTTGGGAGCAGCAATCGATTATCTATCCCATCTCCATCAAAATGACTTCCATAGTCACATGAGGAAAATTTCCCGTCATATGACTGATCAACTGAATGACATGAAATGTTTGACTGTATATGGTACACCAAACGATAGAAACACCATCTTTGGATTCAACCTAGGAAGCGACAGCAGCATGAGCTGTCATGATGTCGCTCTCTTTCTGGACGAGTCCAATATAGCTGTAAGAAGTGGACTTGTCTGTGCCCATCCCTTAATCAGGCCCTTATCTTCGGAAGGAGTTGTACAAGCCTCCTTGCATGTCTACAATTCTCTTGAGGAAATCAATCGTCTGATGGACGGTCTCCGTTTGATATGCAATCATTTACTCTGATGTGAATTAAACGCATTTCACTAACCGAGACTGAACACTGGAGGATACATAACGAAGTACTGAATTACGACTGCTAAAAGTATGCCACTAAACACTAGTCCCTTACCTCTCTTCATATTGGCTTCTGTAAACCATAGTATCGCTCCGATGAGCACAATAATGCTTGCCGAAACCCGGCCAATAAAAATCAAAAAGTCCCATATCTCACCAAAATACCCTGCAATGAGAACCGCGAAATCAGTAAGTGGGCTTAGCAATTCGAAGAACATTAGCTTCTCACAGTAATCCACTCATCAATGAAGGATTTAAGGTCCTCAAAGCACAGTAACCGACTTGGCAAGGTTTCGAGGCTTGTCAGGATCGTATCCATTTCTTGTCGCCATATAGTAACTAAAGAGTTGCAAAGGAACTACATACACCATTGTTGAGAACTCCGGCTCAACTCCCGCGGGAACCGTGAATATATGGTCTGACAAGCTATCCAAGTCAATATCGCCTTCCTCGATGACAGAAATAATGGATGCCCCTCTTGCCTTCATCTCCATAATGTTTCCAATTATGGTACTTCTGGTTCCATCATTGGGCACTACGAATATGACCGGATAGTCGCTCTGAACAAGGGCGATTGGCCCGTGTTTGGATTCGCCTGCAGAGTATCCCTCCGCATGATTATACGAAATCTCCTTGAGCTTAAGGGCTCCTTCGTACGCTGTGGCCATAGAAACCCCTCGTCCTAAGAACAGAAGACTTGGTCTGTCATAGAGAATGCCAGCTAATCGTCTTGCTCGCTCTTCTTGTGTTGAGATAACATTTGAAACTATCTCGGGAAGTCCTTGCAAGGATTGACGCTTTCTCTCTATCTCTTTGGAATCCATGAAACCCGTAAGTTCTCCTAGAGCCAGTGCAATCTGAGCAAGCGAAGTGAGCTGGACCATGAATGTCTTCGTAGCAGCCACGCCAATCTCAGGCCCTGCTTGTGTGATAACGGTATAATCGGCCATTCTCGTGATGGAACTACCTACTACATTCGTTATTGCAAGCACCTTGACACCAAATTTCTGCGCGTACTTGACAGCTGTAATCGTGTCAGTTGTTTCCCCTGACTGTGTGATTGCAACTATGCAATCATCTTTGGATAAGGCACCATAGACTGTGTTCGGGAAATCACTAGCCAGTTCAAAGGTCGGAAGGATTCCAGCGATTGATGCAAACATGTGACGTGATGCCATTGCGGCATGTCCAGATGTTCCCATTGCAAGCAGATAGACTCGTCGTGCATCGTGTATGAGCTTGGCAGCACCCTCAATTAGTTCCGGTTTCAATCGAAGTGTATTCCTTATCGCATCGGGTTGTTCATGTATTTCTTTCAACATGAAATGCGGAAACCCACTCTTCTGCGCTTGATCTGCTGTCCAGCTTATTTTGATTGTTTCTCGATTCACAAGCATGTTATCGTTGAGTTTCCTGATTTCAATACCATCCACAGATAATGTAGCTATCTCACCATCTAGCAGGAGAATCATGTTGCTAGTCATCGGCAGGAATGCTGGAATATCCGAGGAAACATACGATACACCATCTTCCCTTCCAAGGACAAGCGGATTTCCATTGCGTGTACATACAATCGTTTTGGGTTCCTTTGTTGATATAGCTACTATGGCATAAGTACCCCCAATCTGCTTTGTGACCTCTTTGAGAGCAGTCGCAAGGTCCATCCCCTTTTTCATATGCTCCTCAATCAAATGTGGAATTATTTCCGTATCTGTTTCAGATTTGAACTTGTGACCTCTTGAATGCAAGTCTGTTCTTAGTTGAAGGAAATTATCTATTACTCCATTATGTATTACAGCTATCTCGTTCTTGCAGTCAAAATGTGGATGCGAATTCTTGAGCGACGGAATACCATGCGTTGCCCAGCGAGTGTGACCTATTCCAATGGATCCTGGCATGTCATCAAGGTTCAGGCTCCTATGAACATCATCGACCTTGCCTTTGTCCTTTTTTGTGTGCATGTGATTGTCTGCAATAGTAGTAATGCCTACGGAATCATAACCCCTATACTCAAGACGTTTCAGGGCTTGATGAAGAAATGAGGCAACCTCGCCTCGCCCTTGAATGACACCGATTATTCCGCACATCTCAAAGATGCCCCACGAAACTGCTGTAACTGACCTTACTTACACTAACTTGAAAGAGCTTGTGAAAGAGATAAATGTTGACCAATTAGCCAGTTAGCTCAATCTCGATGTATACCGAGTCTGGAATTCTCACACGCATTATCTGGCGTATTGCACGTTCATCCGCATCAATATCTATTAGACGTTTGTGAACTCTCATTTCCCATTTATCCCACGATTCAGTGCCTTGACCACATGGGGTCTTGCGAGTAGGTACTACCATTCGTCGGGTTGGCAGCGGAATAGGCCCCGCCATTCGGACGCCTGTTTTGCGTGTTATACGCTTAATTTGATTGCAAACACCATCAAGGTCTTCTGTACTTGTGCTTGATAGTCGAATTCTGGCTTTCTGAGTCATTTGGAATTACAGCTCCACTTGGTAAGGCATCCAAGGCAACCGTCTTGCATCCTGATAAAAAGATTGTCTTGTGGGGCGCGTCATGAAGGTATGCAGCTGCTCCTAGACGAATAGCAGTATTTTGGCCAGCTTTGTCCAAAATCCAATGGACGGTATATCAATAAGCACGCAATTCCCCTCCGAACCTAAGTGTTGCTTTTGAAATCTCTTACACTTGTCAAACTAGGCGGTTCAGTAATAACTCAGAAAAAACTCTCTCCGCCTACTGTCAACGAGATGGCAATTAATCGTATTGCCAAAGAGATCCGAGCTCACAAAGGACCTTTAATTGTCGTTCTCGGAGGGGGTGCACATGGTCACCAAGCTGCACACGCTTATGGATTTGGAGATTCATCTACTCCACCAGCGCAACTTCTTGCAGGCATCCCATCGATACGGCACAATATGACGCTGCTATCACTTGAGGTTGAACAAGCGCTAAACACCCATGGCATCCCATCTGTTGTAATTCCGCCTTTTTCTTCAGTTAGCATGCACGATGGCGTGATATCGAGCTTTCCAATAGACATAATCAAAGGGGCTCTTAAGGCGCGCTGTGCAGTCATCATCCACGGTGATGTGTGCCTTGACGATATTAAAGGGGCATCCATTCTTAGCGGCGATACTATTTCGGTCTACCTAGCAAAAGCATTGGATATCCAAAGAGTATTCATCGGCACAGATGTAGATGGCATCTTCGAAGAAGATCCCCGTATCAACCCGAATGCCACACTCGTATCTGTGATTGACAGTTCTAACAAGGATTCTGTCCTCGCAGGTGCAGGGACTTCCGCAGCCATAGATGTCACAGGAGGCATGACACAGAAGACACAGGAGCTTCTTGAGCTAGCCAATCAGACAACTCAGGTTGCAATCTTCAACCTCACGGTTCCAGGACGTCTAACCTCTCTTCTCGAAGGCAAATCAACTATTTGTACCAGAATCGAATTCTAAAACACTAAATCAGCATTTCTGCAATCGCGTCGTCCATCGTCTTCATGGTTAAATTCGCTGGAACTATAGCACTATCATCAAGATATTCAGCTGCTGTTAGGAGACAGATCACTTGAGTTGACCCACAAATCCGGCATGCCAAATCACTATGAAGATTAAGAAGTGTGTTAAGCTGTTGCTGAGTCGGAAATACAACATAGGATTTCTTACCAACGCAGAAATCGTAGTATTCATGGCCTAGAGAAACAGGCCCATTCTGCTTCCCAATCTCTCCAATTAGCAGATTGATTGCTCTTTCCTTGAGATTTCCTAGTACTGCTGAATTTACAATCCAGAGGTCTTTTTCAAAATCGGTGTATCGCTTCTTACCCCCCACACGCAATGCCACAAGTACTTCGTCAGCAAGGAGTTCTGTGAGAGCACGTTTGCCTTCCTCGACACTCATGGGAGCTGATCTCCCTTTGAGCGACTGCAATGCGGTAGTTTCGATGAATTCTAGAAGGGCATCCCACGCAACATGTCCATCCGACAGACCAACGAAATCTTCGATTAGACCAAACCAGAGGCGCATTTGGACTGCACGACTCGTAGCTGAACCGACTTCATGCACAGCTCCCCTCAAATCAATTTTTTCTGATTCGGAGAAGCTAACAACTGCACTTGGCTGCTCTTCAACTATTTCGTTTCGATGGGACCTTCCGTGGACAAGTTCATCCACCACATTGTTTATTGAGCTGGGAAATGCTGAGATTACAGTCACATCATCAAATGCCTCCGACCGGTTAATGAGTTCTCTTAGCTTAGCTGCGGCGATGCTTCCTCTCACCACTACCACCAATTTGTTGATGTTATTCCCGAGCTCACTCATACATGCTCCAATCCGTTCCAGAACCAATTCAATGGAAGATGCTTTCAGATGGTTTGGCAAGATGAGTATAGCATGATTGCCCACAATCAACTGTGCCCCATTTGATTCTAGCTTCTGATATTCAAAGTTATGAACTGAGTTCAAACGTTGAATTATGTAGTCCATAATAACGTCCTTAACAGCTTCTAATTCTCTGCCTGGCAGTGTAAATACGAAACCTCCGGGGACAAGTGAAAGTGCTTCGCGTGCAATAGTTCCCAGAGATACAAAGTCCCGGATTATCTCAGCAATATCGTTTTCAGCAAATTGTGAATCCAAAGTCATCAATATGCTCCTTATCTCAATTTCAGTGGCCATATCTCTGGATGCAAGAAAGGCAACCACATGGTTCGCCAGCTCACCCAACCGATCAAACACTACACACTCGGGTTCAGTAATNNCTCGGGTTCAGTAATAGTGCGCGTTTCGTGTATGACTGCACCATTTCCAGTTTTCTCACAGTCTTGAGTAACCGTTTCTTTAACATCTTGCCCTGAGGTTTCAGACATGGATCCAAACAGCTTAGTTGCAATCTCGAAAGTACTAGAACTCGGAATATGAATGAGGGCTCTGCCACACTTCAGTGACTTAAGATATTCCTCTTGTTCAGCATTGAGGGCCATATACCGCGCCCCAACTGAGCTGTCGTAAGGCAGACGAAATGTAATCTTGGTTGCAGTATTGGCCAAAATATTCGAGGAGATGTTTGGCCTTGTTGACACAACAATGACTCCTTGTCCAGTGGCCCTTTGAAGCATAACCATTGACTCGCCAGTGGTGACATCTGCTGCAGAATGCCTTGTATAGCTTTCAGGCACCAAATTACTTGCTTCTTCAAGAACCACTACGTGATGCAGTCCAGGCTTTATTCCTCGCCTCATCGCACTATCGAATATTCTCTTGGCAACAAGATTGTAGAGGATCCGGACAGCATCCATTCCTCCTACCCGTGCAACGTGGCGCATGTCGAATACCACACGCTTGTTCAACAGAGTAGAAATCTTGAGTGCTTTTGCTCCCCCCTTTAGTATGGATCCGAGGGGCTCACGTGACAATATTTCAAGACGGTTTAGAAGCGCATCCCTAGTCATGTTTCCAAAGCGATCATTACCAGTCAGTTTCGAGATAATCTGGTTGAGGGCCTGGACTGACTTTGTTTTACGTTTTGATTTCGCTAACTCCACTACTGATTCTCGTAAGAGCTTCTCCATGGCAGGCGAAAGTTCAGATGACAGACCTCTTTCATTTATGAGCTCCCTTAGAATCGTAAACGTTGCATGTGCATCTATCTCACCTGAATCCGTTTCAGTGTCTAACAAATCCATCACGAAGGAGGCATCTTCTCCCGGACTGAGTATGAGAATGCTGGAATCCCATCCTGCAAGGTCCGCATATTCAGATCCCTTAATATCAAATATCCACCAAGGAACGTTAGTCTTCAAGCTCAGTTCAAGCATCAATTTTTTCACAAGATTTGTCTTGCCCGTGCCAGTGGCACCAAGAACTGCAACATGTTCTCTTAGCCACTCCGGTTTAATCCCGATATCACTAATGCGTCGCCCCCCATAGATTGTCTTTCCAATAATCAGATCATTTTCTATCAGCTCTCTCAGCGGAACTGGAAAGACTGGAGCCATGGTCGCTGCAATTACAGGAAGCTGTTGTACAGGGGTGTTCACGTAACCCACTAAGGAACTTACATGGATTTTTTGACGTTTGAGATGTCGTCTAGTGAGAAATCTACATGCAGTTCTACCTCGAATTCTTCCTTTCTTCAGGGAGATGTTTTCCTCCCCACCCCAAATCGAGGCGACAAGACCGTTTACACCATTCATTACCCTTTCAAGTTCAGCAGCATCTCTTGCTTTAGCATGAACATATACAGAGTTGTAAAACCAGCCTGAATCACCTTGTATTCTCTCATGTTGGTCTAAAAGCTTCCTCTTGGTGGCATGATCAGCCAAGGATTCCTCATTCCTCAACTCCTTTGCGCGAATGTTTTTCCATTCTCCTTCCATTCTCCTCCTCTCTCTGCCTGCTTTTGCACTTGAGAATACACACGTAAGCGTGACAGAATATCCCTGTTTGATTGCAGTAGAGATGAATGTACCAACCTGTGATGCATCAATCGAAGGCGCCACTCGGGGGATTCCCGAAACAAATGTGAGTGACTGATGCATCCCGTCACCATGAGCCAATGCTGAGGGTTCTTTCAACGAGTCTATGTGATGTACTATTTCAACTGCCCCCCTCAGCTTATCTTCTCCTAGCTGATGCACTTCAACCCCGTTTAAAGAAGCTAGAAGAATAGCTTCTGTTCGTGTGGCTTCTCGCCTCAGAATTTCTTTCATCTCAGCTAGATTCTTTCCAGATACTGTAATGAATAACCGCAGGAATGGTTCCCCTCTCTCCACTCCCACCTCATATGCTATGGAAACTCTACTATCCAATCCTGCACGTAGTGCCAAAAGCATGGCTGTATTATACCTAGGCTTTTTGCCCGGATCAACAACAATCGAGCTTGGCACAGAAGCAAGTTCCAGAACGCAAGTCACAATAACATGCCCGTCCAGCTGAATAACAAGAAATTGCTCATCGATAAAAACCGACAATTTATCATTGCGAATTCTCTCACTGGTTAACAACCCACCTGACAGTACTGGTAGTGCACAAACAACAATCTCGACAGTCAGTTTTAGAGGCACAGGTGGCTGTTGGATAAGACCAACAAGAGGTAACAAGTACACGAATGTCATGTAGAGGCCGCAAACAATCGTTCCACCTATCCACATTGCTCTGACCAAAGCCCATGGTCCTAGATACATGCGACTGGATACCAGTATCACCTTCTCATCTCTCTTCGTTATATTCTAGGCCGTGTGTTAGGGTGGATTTCATCCATTGTGGATGACAACACCCAATTTCTTTAGCATAGATATACGATCAGTTCATGGTTTCAGATTTCTCCATAAGAACTCCCCTCAGTTATCCTACAATCTGGCTCACTGAGAAACAACACAGAAACGGTAGGAGGTTAATAGCCCCAGTTCACGATTCACATTAGAGTGATTCAGACATGCTGCTTCGTGCTAGATCAAGAAAAGCACAGGCAAATGGAACTCAAAACACAAATTGAGGAGGAATCTATCTTGAGAAACAGTGCAGTTCCCTTGCTGATTGTTCTGGCTGCCATTTTTCTTCTATTTGCATACAGTACGCCTACCGTTTCTGCTGAAGGCGAAGCTGTTGTTTCCAGAGGGGAAACCATAACCATTACTGCTCAATTGCTGCAAAATGGGACCTATGGCGACCCAGTTGTCCACCAGAGGATAGAATTCTTCGATCAGACCTATGATTCGTTTCTTGGTTCCGACATGACCGATTCAAATGGCTTTGCACACATCGATTGGCTTCTCCCCTTCGGACATCCATTGGGTTTCATGATGATTAACGCAACTTTTCGCGGCAATCAATCGCTGTCACTCTCGCCTTCTTGCCAGTGGATGCCGCTTACAGTTGTTTCATCGACAACAATGGAGATTCAAGTCGAGGACAGTGACTTGGCACCAGGCGACAATCTATCTCTCAT
>LGOV01000206.1_pt1 | contig 11271 bp, 8 predicted proteins | sample 469881 | NCBI WGS metagenome assembly LGOV01 (sample SAMN03857199, study PRJNA290197) | marine sediment metagenome | biome: marine cold seep biome; feature: cold seep; material: marine sediment; isolation source: sample #5579, elevator 3A push core 41 containing 12 cm of sediment... ...
TTTTATGCTCTGCCACTTTTAACTAATAGTGAGGGTGAATATTCAAATGCTGTTTATGGCTTTTGTAATATGTTAGTTAAAGCTATTAAAGAGTATGAACCAGAGTACATTGCCGTTGCATTTGACGTTAAGGCGCCAACTTTTAGGCACAAAATGTACAAAGATTACAAGGGCACAAGAAAGGGTATGCCAGAAGAGCTGGCTCAACAAATGCCAATTCTTAAAAAAGTATTAAAATCTATGAATATTAGAATTTTAGAGCAAGCTGGTATTGAAGCTGATGATATTATTGGAATTATTAGTAAGCGTTTTAAAGAGCATACTATTATTTTATCTGGAGATAAAGACAACCTACAACTTATTGATGACACTACAAGTGTTTGGCTTACTAAAAAAGGGATTAGTAATTTAGAAAAATATGACGCAAAAAAATTAATGGAAGACTTTGAGCTAGAACCTTATCAAATTATTGAACTAAAAGCACTTATGGGTGATGCCTCAGACAACATTCCTGGTGTTCCGGGCGTGGGTGAGAAGACTGCTATGAAACTGCTTAGGGCTTATACAACACTAGACGGTGTTTATGAAAATATTGAAGACCAAAAAGGAAAGTTAAAAGAGCGTTTAATTGAAAATAAGGAACTTGCTTACCTTAGCCATAAACTTGCAACAATTAACACAACAGCTCCACTTGAGCTTGAACTTGAAGAATGTACTTATGACTTCCCATTTAAAAAAGAAGCTTATGAACTGTTTAAACAATATGACCTTAAGTCACTACTAAGAAGAGAAGATTTATTTGAAAAGATGGAAAACTATCATGCCCAGCTTGAAGTTAAAACTGCAGGCAAGGTTATTGAGAGTTATGAAGAACTTGACAAGGTAATTGAAGAGATTAAAAGAGTAAAAGATATAGCCTTTTATTTAGGTGAGAGCTTTTTACACATCTCTATGAGCAGGTTTGAAGAGTTTGAAATTAAACTTCAAGAAAATATGCTTGACACTGGACTTGATTTAAACAATATTTTAGTTAAATTAAGTGATATATTTAAAGACAAAAACATTACAAAAACCTTGTATGACTACAAGTATACTAAACATATGTTAAATAAATTAGGCTACGAACTAAACGGTGTTAATTTTGATGTTAACTTAGCACTTTATTTGACTAGTGGAAGCAAAAAACAAAGTAGAGATATGCTTCACTTGACAGAGAAATATAATTACCCAAAAACTTCTATTGCAAGTTGTTTGTTTAAGGCAAAATCCGAGCTTGAAAAACAGTTAAAAACTGAAGATATGTTTAAGCTTTATTATGATGTTGAGTTTAAACTTATTGATGTTTTATATGATATGGAAATGACAGGTTTTAAAATTGATATGGAAGTTTTGAACACACTTCATTTTAAATATAATAATGAACTTAAAGAACTAACAAAAAAAATTCATGCACTTGCGGGCGAGGATTTTAACATAAACTCACCTAAGCAGTTGAGTGTAATTTTATTTGATAAATTAGACCTTCATGCTTTTAACAACAAGAAGAAAAGCACAAGTGTAAGTGTTTTAGAAAAATTAGTAGATAAACATCCTATTATATCGCTTATTATGCGTTATAGGCACCTTAGCAAGCTAAACGGTACCTACCTTGAAGGGTTTGCCGACCTTATTGATAAGAGCACAAATTTAGTGCATACAGTGTTTAATCAGACAACTACAAGTACAGGAAGACTTAGTAGTACAGAGCCAAACCTTCAAAACATTCCTATTAGAACTGAGGACGGTAGAAACCTTAGAAAAATGTTTATAAGTAGATTTGAAGAAGGTGCTTTAGTAGCAGCCGATTACAGCCAAATTGAACTTAGACTTATGGCGCACTACTCAGAAGATGCTAACTTAATTGAAGCGTATGAGCTTGGTAAAGATATTCACGCAAAAACAGCAAGCGATATTTTTGGAATTCCTGAGAGTGAAGTAACAAGCCAGCAAAGGCGTGATGCCAAAGCTGTTAACTTTGGAATTATTTATGGTATCAGTGACTATGGTCTTAGCCAAAATATAGGCTCAACCAGAGTAAAAGCAAAAGACTACATTGATAAATATTTCGAAAATTTCCCAGGTGTTAAAATATTTATGGAAAAATCGATAGAAAAAGCCAAAGAAAAGGGTTTTGTAAGTACCTTATTTGGAAGAAGACGTAAAATTAAAAACATTAATGCAAGCAACTATTTAGTAAGACAAGCAAGCGAGCGTGCAGCTATGAATATGCCACTTCAAGGCAGTGCAAGTGATATTATTAAACTTGCTATGATTAGAGTTTTTGACAAGATGAATAAACTTAACTTGAAATCAAAATTAGTACTTCAAGTTCATGATGAGTTAATTATTGACACACCAAAAGAGGAAACTGACATTGTAAAGAGCATTTTGAAAAAAGAAATGGAATTAGTTACAATACTGAAAGTTCCTTTAATTGTTGATATGAATGAGGGAAAAAGCTGGTTTGAAGCTAAATAATAAAAATTACCTATTAATTTAGGTAATTTTTTTATAAAACAAGTAAGTTAAACATAAAATAAGTTTATGGTTAAATATTATGTAAAACAAGTTTTAATTTCTCTTTTAATATTAAGTGCCGTCATAAGTACTGCTAATTTTTACTTTGCCTATAAATATCCACTAAATTATAACGGCACAATAATAAACGAAGCTAGTGCGTTTTCTATTAATGCCGATCTTATTTGTGCAGTTATTGCGGTTGAGAGTAGGTTTAACAAAAATGTGGTAAGCAGAAGCGGTGCAGTAGGGCTTATGCAACTTATGCCAGACACAGCAAGAAGTGTGGCAGAAGAACTTGAAATGGAGGGGTATAATGACTATATGTTGTTTGAGCCCGAGGTTAATATAAGACTCGGCACAAAATATTTAAGATATTTAAAAGATAAGTTTGTTAACATCAGCACAGTTCTAGCTGCTTATAATGCAGGAGAAGGTCTAGTTTCTGAGTGGTTAAATGACCCTAAATACTCAGATGACGGGTTTATTATTAAAACCACGCCATACAGAGAAACAAACGCTTATGTTGATAATGTTATGAATGCTTTAAAAATTTATAGGAATAAACGAAGATAAAAGCCTTAAAATAAGGCTTTTTTAATGACTTTAATTGACATGATTTTAAAAAAAGTGTTACCCTAATTATAATATATTTAAAGGTGAATTTATGAATACTCTAATTAAAAACGCATCGATTTTAACAAACGGCGAAAAAGACTATGAAAATGGTCAAATTTTTATTGAAAATAACACTATAGCTTTTGTTGGTCAAAAGTATGAAGCAGGTAAAAAAGCCGATAAAATTATTGACGCAAAAGATAAGCTCGTAATGGCGGGGTTTATTAACGCTCATGCTCATAGTGCTATGAGTATTTTAAAAAACATTTCCGATGATACGACTCTTGAAGAGTGGCTATATGAACATATGTTTAAATTAGAAGCTAAGTTTTCAAAAAAAACAGTTTACGACGCTACAATGCTAGCTATTATGGAATATGTAAAAAACGGTATAACAACTGTTGGCGATATGTATATTTTTGAAGAGGCTAGTCTACTAGCTTTTGAAAAAACAGGCTTGAGAGCCACAATGTGCATTGGGCTTCATCCAGAAGATGGTATTAAAAAGATAAAAGAAGTTGAAGAATTTTATTTAAAACACAAAGATAACGAGCTAATCAATTTTATGATTTACGCTCACTCGACCTACACAAAAGATGAGGCGGAACTAACTGCACTAATTAATTTAGCACATAAATATAAGTTACCTATTTATACTCATATGTCAGAAACAGTAACAGAAGTTAGCAACTGCGTGGTTAAAAACAATGGTTTAACACCACCAATGCTACTTGAACAACTTGGCTTTTTTGATTTGTCTGCAACTGTTGCACACGCTGTTCATATTGATAAGGGGGATATTGATATTTTGAGTGGCTACAACGTAAATGTTGTTAGTTGCCCAGCTAGTAATTTGAAACTTGGTAGCGGAATTGCCCCAGTTAATGCGTTAGTTGAAGCAGGTGTTAATGTGGCACTAGGCACAGATGGAGAGGCTAGTAACAATAGACTAGATATGTTTAGAGAGATGTATCTTGCAAGTACTTTACAAAAGGCTCAACTTAGGGACGCAAGCGTTATGAATGCTAGGAAAGTATTAACAATGGCAACCGTTAATGGTGCATATGCCCTTAATATTAAAAAAGTAGGAAAACTTGTAAAAGGCTATAAGGCAGATATTATTATGTTAGATAAAACTATGCCAAATTTAACACCACTTAATAATGCATATAGCGCTGTTGTCTACTCAGCAGGTAGTGAAAATATTTGTTTTACTATGGTAAATGGTAAAGTTTTGTATGAAAACGGTGAGTTTTATTTAAATGAAAATGCTGATACAATTTTAAAAAATGCAAATGATGTTGTTAAAACTTTAAAAAAATAAGGAAAGTATATGCTTTGTGAAAAATGCAAACTTAATAAAGCAGTGGGTTTTGAAACAATTGTAGAAGAAGATGAGCTAAAAAAAGTTAACTTGTGTACTAATTGTTTAAACGAGCAAAAGAAAAAAGCAGGTAACATTAACATTACCGACTTTTTTGATGCAAAGAAAAGTAAAAAAGAAGAAATTATATATTGTGGTTTTTGCAACACCAGCAGTAAAGACTTTTTTGAGACAAGTTATTTAGGATGTGAGCAGTGTTACGACACTTTTAGTGACATTTTAGATAGTGTTTTAATTAATTTACATAACAGTAAAAGACACACAGGTAAATATGTTGAACTTAGCTCTATTGATAAAAATGTAAATAAAGAACTAGTGAAACTTGCAAGAAAACTTGATGAGCTAGTTGAACAAGATAATTATTTAGAGGCGGGTAAAGTAAAAAAACAAATAAACGAGCTTAAGGAGAAATTGTTATGAAAGATAACATTGTAATTTCTTCAAGAATACGCCTTGCAAGAAATTTATATAAAACACCTTTTCCTACAAATAAGGGTGAAAAAGAGGGTTTAAGAGTACTTGAACTTGTAACAGAAGCAGTTGATAAAGCCGGAGATTTTAACGAATTTAAAATGAACTCACTTAGTGATTTTGAAAAGCAACTCTATTTTGAAAAACATTTAATTAGTAAGGAACTCATAAACAATATTGATGATGGTGCGGTTTTAATAAACAACGATGAGACCATTAGCATTATGGTAAATGAAGAAGATCATATAAGGTCACAATGCATTTTAAAGGGTTTTAGCTTAAACGAAGCTTATTACAACCTAAGTAGAATTGATGATGTTTTAATTGAAGAGTTGCAACTGGCTTTTGATAACAAACTAGGGTTTTTAACAAGTTGCCCAACCAATGTGGGAACAGGAATGCGTGCATCTGTTATGTTATTTTTACCAGCCTTAACAATAAGAGGAGCAGTTAGTGGTTTAGTTGATTCGCTTTGTGATGTTGGCATTACAATTCGTGGCGAGAACGGTGAAGGCACTAAAGCAGAAGGCTATTTGTATCAGGTTTCTAATAAAATTACTATAGGCTTAACGGAAGAAGAGATTATTAAAAAAGTTGAAAATGCAGTTTTAGAAATTATTGGAATGGAAACGGGGGAGAGGCAAAAACTGTTAAGTGAAGACGAGAAAAACCTAAAAGATTTTGTTTTTAGAGCTTATGGAATTTTAACGAGTTCTTATAAACTAAGTTCAAACGAATTTATGAAATACTTGGCTCATTTAAAGCTTGGGGTAAGCTTAAATATTATTAAACTAAAAAATTCAAATATGCTAAACGATTTGAGTTTTATAACAAAGCCTGCTACACTAATAAAGATGAGTGGCAGGAACCTAAACGCAGAGCAAAGAGATGTGTATAGGGCAAAATATATAAACGAAAAACTGAAAGACCAACGACTTTAAGGGGAAAATATGTTTTTAAAAGTAAAAGCGACAGACTCAGTTAATATAGTAATAAAAGCAGCTAGTAAGGTGTCCAGCAGATACAACAATAATGCCATTGCTAGTGAGCATCTTTTGTATGGACTTACTTTTAATAAAGAGTCTTTAGCAGGAAAGGTATTACTCGAGTTTAATGTTTCAGACAAAGGCGTTTTAGAAGTTTTAGAAGGCTCAAAAACTCAGGTTAATGCTGTGAGTGGTTCTGTAGCTCTTACAAAACGAGCAGATAGACTGTTTAAAATAGCAGGAGAAGTAAGTCAAGATTTAGGTAGTACTTTTATGGGTACTGAGCATTTGCTTTTTGCACTTTTAACAGATAATAATAGTATTGCAACAACTATTTTAGAAAAAGTTTTTAAAGTAGATTTATTAAAACTTAAAAACAGGCTAGCTCATATTATGGGACTTGCTGAGCCTAATGAGGTAGGGAAAGTTGAACAAGTTGCAGCCGAGAGTGACAATGCAGGCTCAAACCTACCAGATGAGCTTTTACAGATGGGAAGTGATTTAACACTAAAAGCAGTTAAGGGTAAAATTGACCCAATAATAGGCAGAAAGGAAGAGATAGACAGAGTTATTGAAATTTTGTGTAGACGTGGCAAAAATAACCCAATTTTGGTGGGTCTTGCTGGTGTTGGTAAGTCGGCAATAATTGAAGGCTTAGCACAAAAAATAGTGGAAGGAAAAGTGCCAGAGAGTCTTCAAAATAAAATTGTTTACTCGCTAGATATTGGCTCGCTTATGGCAGGTACAAGGTACCGAGGAGCACTAGAAGAGAAACTTAAAAAAGCAATTGATACAATAATATTAAGAGAAGATATTATTTTGTTTATAGATGAGATTCATACCATTATGCAGGCGGGAAGTGACAAGGGAGAAATAAATCCTGCAGATATGTTAAAGCCATATTTAGCAAGAGGCGAACTTCAAACTGTTGGTGCGACAACAATAGCAGAGTATAAAAAGTATATTGAAAAAGACAAAGCCTTAGAGCGTCGTTTTCAACAAGTTATGGTTAATCCGCCAAGTGTAAACGATACCATTTTAATTTTAAAAGGTTTAAAGCAGAGTTATGAGAGTTATCATAATGTAATTATTACCGATAAAGCTATTGAAAGCGCGGTAAAACTTTCTGATAGGTATGTTACTAACAGAAATCTACCAGATAAAGCAATTGATGTTGTTGACGAGGCTAGCTCAAAACTTAGAGTTAACACAAAAACACTACCTAAAATTATTAAAGAAAAAGAAGAAGAACTTGATAATTTAACTTCAGAAAAACAACAAGCTATGACTAACGATAACTTTAATTTAGCAAAAAAATTAAGAGATAAAATTAATTATCTGCAACAAGAACTTTCAAACATTAAAAGGCAAGATATTGGTGAGACTACCAACAATGTTGTAGATGAAGACCAAATTGCAAAGGTAATTTCTGGCTGGACAAAAATTCCGGTTAGCAAAATAACCGAAGGCGAAAAAGCAAAGCTTTTAAAATTAGAAGAGCAGTTACATAAACGCATTATAGGACATGATGAGGCAGTAACAGCCGTGAGTCAAGCAATTAGAAGGGCAAGAGTGGGCTTAAAAGAAAAAGGTCGACCAATAGGTTCTTTTGTGTTTGTAGGTCAAACAGGTGTTGGTAAAACTGAACTTTGTAAAGCACTAGCTGAAGTTATGTTTAATGACGAGAAGGCTATGATAAGATTTGATATGAGTGAGTATATGGAAAGCCATAGTGTATCTAAATTAATTGGTGCTCCAGCAGGTTATGTAGGTTATGATGATGGCGGAATTTTAACAGATGCTGTTAAGAGAAAACCATATTCTGTAATTTTGTTTGACGAAATTGAAAAAGCACACCCTGATATATTTAATTTAATGCTTCAAGTTTTAGATGACGGAACACTTACAGATAGTAAAGGTAGTAAAATTGACTTTACAAATACTATAATTATTTTCACCTCTAATACGGGAACAAAAAAACTCTCAGAGGCAAAAAAATTAGACCCAGAGTTTAATTACGAAAAGACAAGCGAACTGCTTAATAATGAGCTTAAAAAAGGCTTTAGACCAGAATTTTTGAACAGGTTAGACAGAGTTATTGTATTTGACAGTTTAAAGAAAAATGAGCTTGCTCAAATTGCTAAACTTATGATTATGAAATTAAATAAAAAACTTTATGAGAAGAACTTAAGTTTAAGACTTACTGAACCTGCTTTTAAATATTTAATTATTAAAGGCACAAATGAAGAGTATGGTGCTAGACCACTAAGACGTGTTATTGAGAGGCAAATTGAAGACATATTAACTGAAGATTTACTACTGGGTAAACTGGTAGAGAACTCGGGTGTAGTTATTGACCTTGAAGATAGCAAGCTAGTATTTAAGTATGTAAAGAGACATTAAACTTGGTATTGACCGGCCATTGTAGCTGTGTTATAATGAGTTAACTTAAAAAGAGGTATTAAAATGAATATAAAATATATTTACAAGGGCACAGCGATGTCTACTGATAATTTTGAAAATAGATGCGAGACTAAACTTAATAGGATTTCTAATTCACTAAGCCCAGAAACGAATGTAAGAATTACTCTTAACGAGGTTAACTTTTTTAACACAGTTAAAATTCATTTTAACTCAGATAAAATTCATTTAGATGTAAAAGATGAAAGTAAATTTGCAGGAGAAGCAATTGACGGAGCTGTAAATAAGCTTAAGAAACTGCTAGGCAAACAAAATATGAATTATTCTTCACAAAGAAAGCATATTAGTAAGCGTGATAAATATCCTCTTGAGGACGCAGAAACTATTGAGAGAGAAGCAGCAGAAGCTGATAAAAATTATGAAGATATGAAAGAGTCTAAAAAGCAAGAAAGACTAAACGAGAAGTATGAAAAACTTCAATTAGCTGAAGAAAAAAGAGCAAGTCAGAAATTTAGTGAACAATATGAAAATGAACAAACCATAAATATTGAAAAAAAAGATATAATTGACGAATATGTAAAGAGATATGAGGAAAAAGAGGGTGAGCCTACAAAACAACAGGATAAATCAGATTCTCATGAAGATGCGCATTATAATGTTCACCATTATTTAGAAAAAGATGTTGATTATTAAACAAAATGCTACTTTAAAGTAGCATTTTTTTTGTGTTTTGAATAAGTTTTTAAAAAATAACAAATAAAACATTTATTTAATTTTACTTATATTTATAATTTTGTTATTATTGTAATATAGGTTTACTCTTATATGATAATAAAGTAAAAGAAGGTGTGATTATGATAGTAAAATATGCAAAACCAACAAGCAAAAATTCTCCACTAAGTAAAGACTTTAGACAAATCTTTGAAAAAAAGCTTAAAAAGCTTGATAAGTTTTTTAAAACAGAAAGTTATGTTGAAGTAACACATAAAGTGAGCAAAAGCCACAAATTAAATATCAGTATTGAAAATGGAAGATATAAATTTAGAGCCATGGAAAAAAGTAATGATATGTACAAAAACATTGAGCCTTGTATTGAAAAACTTGCAAGAATGATTAATGAAGAAGTTAAAAAAGATTACAGGTCTACAAATGTGAGGCGTTATCAAACTGCAAAACGTCAAGATGAAGAAATTCAAAAACAATTTGTAGTAGAAGAAGAGGATTTTGAAGAATTTGTTGAAGAAGAATTTATTGAAGAGGACTTCGTAGTAGAAGAAGACAACAGTTTACATACTCCTGAAGAGAGGCAAGAACACTATACTGAGTATGAAGAGAATGTAGCTTAACTTAAAAAACTGTAACAAGTTGTTACAGTTTTTTTATTTTTCTTAAGTTTTTACTTCACGCAATTACTGCGAATATTGTGGCACTTGCGGGGCAGTCACATATTTCATATATGCTCCTGCCCCGACAAAGTACCACGAGCCTTGTACTTGCATAAAGTGAAAGCCTAAATACAATATGTTATATATAAAAAAAGAAGATATAATCCTCTTTTTTTGTTTTTTAAACTTGTTCTTCTTTTTGTTTTGCTAAAATAGCATCAGTCTTAGCTAGACTAGCTTTAATAATATCCATAGCTTCATCCATTTGCTCTTTTGTATGAGTTGCGGTGTAGCTTGTTCTTAAAATTGCATGACCAACAGGAACTGCTGGTGAGATAACTGGGTTAACATAAACACCACTATCTAGTAAAATTTTTGTAACTATAAAAGTTCTATCGTCACCGTAGGTGTTAATTGCAATAATAGGTGCGTAACTATCGTTAATATCTACGCCTCTTTTTCTTAGACCTGTTCTAACATAATCGGCAATTTCTTGAAGCTTTACAGCTCTTTCTGGTTCACGTTTTAAAATTTCTAAACTCTTTCTCGCACAAGCAACGCTTGCAGGGGTGATTGAAGCTGAGAAAATAAATGGTCTTGAAGTATGTTGAACATATTCAACAACATCTTGGCTTGCTGCCATATAACCACCAAGACTGGCAAGACTTTTACTAAAGGTACCCATAATAATGTCAATTTCATCGTCAAGTCCAAAATGACTAGCAGTTCCACGTCCGCCTTTTCCTACAACGCCAAAACCATGAGCGTCATCAACCATAACTCTAGCACCATATTTTTTAGCCAGTTTTACAATTTCAGGTAAGTTAGCAAGGTCTCCGCCCATACTAAACACACCATCAGTTACAATTAATATTCCTTTACTCTCAGGAACACTTTTTAAGCATTCTTCAAGCTTTTCCATATCATTATGGTCATATCTTAAAAGTTTAGCATAACTCAGTCTGCACGCATCATAAATACTTGCGTGATTTTCCTTGTCTCCAATAATGTAGTCATTACGACCAGCAATAGCAGAAATTATTCCTAAATTGCTTTGAAAACCAGTACTAAAAGTAATGCAGGCATCTTTGTTTAAAAACTCTGCCATCTCTGCTTCAAACTTTATGTGAATATCTAGCGTTCCATTTAAGAACCTGCTTCCCGAGCAACCAGAACCATATTGTTCAAGTGCCTGAATGCCGGCTTTAATCACTTCTGGGTGGCTAGTTAAGCCAAGATAGTTATTACTACCTATCATAATAGTACGATGACCATCCATAATTACTTCTGTATCTTGACCACTCTCAAGAGCATGAAAGTAAGGGTATAGCCCTGATTCTTTTGATTTTTTAACAAGATCAAAGCTTTCTGCTTTTTTAAATAAATCCATTTAATTATACCTATCCTTAAATTTCTGATTGACTATAATTATAACATAATAAAAAAAAAA
>LGOV01012761.1_pt1 | contig 11271 bp, 13 predicted proteins | sample 469881 | NCBI WGS metagenome assembly LGOV01 (sample SAMN03857199, study PRJNA290197) | marine sediment metagenome | biome: marine cold seep biome; feature: cold seep; material: marine sediment; isolation source: sample #5579, elevator 3A push core 41 containing 12 cm of sediment... ...
TCTCCTTTTGACTGAGTGACAGTAGAAATACTTTCGCCACTTGGGCGAAGTCGTTAATTGCTGTGTTAGCAGACTAACGTGTCCGGTTTTTACAAAAGTTGATCGTTGTCAACTTTTGAAGGATTTTAGTGGATACGGTCATGCGTTTAAGGATAGCAGTTTTTTTATGGTTGCCAATGGTTTTCTTGCTGGTTATCGTCGCTCCCTTGGGGAATTTCACGGAGGTAAATGGCTGAAAAAACTCTTCTTATAGGCTTATTAAATTTCATAGATAAAAATATAGTAAAATTCTTGACCCATCTAGAACAGCGTGCTATAGCATGTGGCGGCTGGGTTATGTTTAAAAAGAATAGCGCAGTTGGCGAGGCCTTCCTTGAGGGTTCCAGAAGGTCCGCCGAGCTTAAGAGGGTGTCCTGTGACCAGCATATAAGCGGTTGCGAAGGTAGTCTTGCTCTCTTATGTTTCTGTCGTTCGTCGGTTCGAATCCTCTGATTTTGTACGCAACGTACCCTTCCTGTAGTAGATCTTATTAGCGGGCAGCAATTTTTCTGCGGGTCACATCTTGCCATGCGTGGCATGACTGTGATGTCAGTGGGACATGTCTTGGTGTGTAACGGGTACCAGATAGGTCGTGGTGGCGTCTGCCAGAATTGGCAACGTCGCTAGATGGTGAGCATCGCATTGGTGCGTCCAAAATCCGTGAAATTTTTCTTGATTTAAGTAGTTTGTGTGGCTCCTGGCCATGTGGGTGGCGGGACTGGGCGGCAGAACCACGCCCTGAGCCGGACAGCATAAGGCTTTACTTGTAATTTGATTTAAGTAGTTTATGCGGCTCCGAGCCACGGTGGGTGGCGGGAGAATGCGGCAGTATCATGCCGTGAGCCTGAAAGCATAAATAAAGGAAGAGGAGAGGAACATGGCTGTTTGCAAGTGCACCGGCGAACATGTTGATTCGCCACAGGATTTACAACTGATGGAATTGCTCGGGGACTACCGTGGTTACGACGGTGGTTTGATCCCGGTGCTGCAGGGAGCGCAGGAGATCTATGGCTACCTGCCCTCAGAAGTACTGGAAACGATATCTCAAGAGCTGACGGTTCCTTTCAGCGAGGTCTACGGAGTCGTAACCTTTTACGCACAGTTTCACCTCAAACTGATGTGTCAACACTTTTCCGGACACAAGACTACGCAGCTTCTTGCATCATCTCAAAGACCAACGAAGCCTCATATCCGTTAGAAGAATGCAGTCGCTGGCGGTTGTAGAAAACTTCGATGTACTCGAATATTGCAGCCTTGGCTTCTTCGCGAGTTTCGAAATCGCAATGGTGAACCAGTTCGGTTTTTAGGGTATGGAAAAAGCTCTCAGCTACGGCATTATCCCAATAATCACCTTTTTTGCTCATGCTGGCTTTAGCACCGTGGGATTTGAGGATTTTCCGATAATTGTCGGAGGCATATTGGCTGCCCCGATCGCTGTGAAAGATAAGGCCTTTGGCGGGCTTTCGCGTCCATATGGCCATCAGCATGGCGTCATTCACCAAATTGGCTTTCATGCGTGAATCCATGGCCCAGCCGACCACGGCCCGCGAAAACAGGTCGATGACAACAGCTAGATACAACCAGCCTTCGCGCGTCGGGATGTAGGTTATGTCGCCAACATAAACGGTGTCAGGGGTGGCAACAGTAAATTCACGCTCAAGAAGGTTCGGTGCGATTGGCTTGTCGTGATTCGAATCTGTTGTCACTTTAAATTTCCGCTTGGTTTGGACCAGAAGGTCTTCTTCTCGCATCAATCGGCCGATGCGACGACGACTGACTGTAATCTCTTCTTTTGCCAACGCACTCTTTATCCGCCGGGTGCCATAGTTTTTTCGGCCTTTTTCGAAAGCGGCAGTGATCTGAGGGCGGAGTTTGTCATCCTCGTTACTGTGGTCACTTGGAGGCCGACGCAAGTAATCATAGTAGCCACTGCGGGAGACTTGGAGAACTCGACACATCGATTGGATGCGAAACTCAGTCTGTTGTTTCATCCAGGCGTACTTTATCGACTGTTCTTTGCAAAGTACGCCGCCGCCTTTTTTAAGATGTCACGCTCCTCCTTGAGCTGAGCATTTTCCCGGCGGAGGCGTTTCAACTCATCATGCGGATGTTTCTCTCCAGAGCCTTTATTGGCCGGAGATTCCGGCTGGTGATACTTTGTTATCCACGTGTACAAAGTGTTGGCGTTAACTCCTAAATCTCTTGCTGTTTTGGCAACAGATTGGTCTGATTGGCAACTGCCAACTTGACGCCATCTTGCTTAAATTGGGACGAGTAGCTTGAACTCATAGGACACACCTCCGTTGTTGGGCATAATGCCTCAATTTGTGTGTCCGGGATAGTGTAACCACTTCAAGCCCCGTGGACGCAACATCATCCGCGTCTGTCTGGGCACGGCCTGTCACGTCCGTGGTGGCACGAAGATCTTCAATGGCCTCAAGGATATTCTGGGTGTTGGTGATGGTGGCACTACCGAAGACCCTCTTTTACGCTGGAATCGGTGGCCTGTATCGGCGCCTGCGGGCTGGCACCAGTCATCATGATCAATGATGACACTCATGGCCGTCTGGAAGCGGTCGGTCTGGATACAATTCTGGAACAGTACGCGTAGGGGGGAAACGATGGGTACCTTAAAGGAACTTCGCTCCAGTATAGAGGAGCAACACAAGAAGAAAATGGATCGGCCTCGGATCGTTGTCGGTCTGGGAACCTGCGGTATCGCGGCCGGTGGTAATAAGGTCATGGCAGCGATTAAGGATGAGGTTGCGAGTCGCGGTCTGGATGTGGATCTGGACTTCACAAGCTGCATCGGCATGTGTTATGCGGAGCCGGTCGTGGAAATGTCCCTGCCCGGTGCTGCCAGCGTCGTGTACGGGGGGGTGTACCCCGATAATGTCTCGAAACTAATCGAAGGCCACCTGGTAAACAAGACTCCGGTCACCGATATGGCGGAGATTTAGGTTGTAGGCGGAGGCGTTCCCTATGAGGGAATCCCTGTCATGGAGAAATCGGCGTATTACGAGAAGCAGATCCGCTCGGTAACCTCCCGTCTTGGTCGGACCAATCCAGAGAGAATCGAAGACTACATCGCCACCGGTGGTTATGCAGGCATAGAAAAAGCCCTGACCATGGAGCCTCAGGAGATCATCAACGAAGTTAAGGTCTCTGGTCTGCGGGGCCGTGGAGGCGGTGGTTTCCCCACCGGCACCAAATGGCAGTTCGTTTCCGACGCCGTAGGAGACAAAAAATATATTGTCTGCAACGCGGACGAAGGGGATCCGGGCGCTTTTATGGACCGAAGCATTTTGGAAGGCGATCCCCATGCCATCATGGAAGGGATGATGATCGCCGGCTATGCTATTGGGGTCGACGAGGGCATCATCTACTGCCGTGCTGAATACCCGCTGGCCATCAGTCGTCTGAATCTTGTCATCGAAACAGCCGAAGCGATGGGAATTCTTGGCAACAACATTGTGGGCAGTGGATTCAACTTCAAGATTCGGATCAAGGCCGGTGCCGGTGCTTTTGTTTGCGGCGAGGAAACCGCGCTGCTCAATTCCATCGAAGGTCAGCGCGGCATGCCGCGGGTCAGACCTCCGTTTCCGGCGCACAAGGGTCTGTGGCAGAAACCGACATGTCTGAACAACGTGGAAAGTTTCGCCAACATTCCCTTCATTGTCCGCAATGGTGGGGCGTGGTACGCCTCGATGGGGACGGAGAAGAGCAAGGGCAGCAAGGTGCTTTGTCTCACCGGCAATATTAACAATACCGGCCTGGCGGAAGTTCCCATGGGCATCACCCTGCGGGAAATCGTCTATGATATTGCAGGCGGTATTTTAGAGGGCAGAAAGTTCAAGGCGGTACAGAGTGGCGGTCCTTCCGGCGGCTGTCTTCCCGCAGAGCAACTTGATCTTCCCATCGATTACGACTCCCTGATCAGCGCTGGTGCCATGATGGGCTCCGGTGGTCTGGTTGTTATGGACGAAACCACCTGCATGGTGGACATGGCGAGATTCTTCTTGAACTTCACCCAACTTGAGTCTTGCGGCAAATGTACACCCTGCCGGGAAGGGACCAAGCGGATGCTGAAAATTCTCGAACGCATTTGTGAAGGCCTCGGGGGACCCAATGACATTGAGACCCTCGAGCGGTTAGCCAAGGTCATCAAGAGCTCGGCACTGTGCGCGCTGGGTCAGACAGCACCGAACCCGGTTTTGACGACCCTGCGTTACTTCCGTGATGAGTACGAGGCCCACATCAACGACAAGCGTTGTCCGGCTGGTTTGTGTGCCGAACTGCTGACCTTCACGGTTATAGACAAGTGCGTAGGCTGCGGAGTCTGTATCAAGGCCTGTCCTGTTAACGCCATTAGCGGCGAGAAGAAGGCAGTGCATGTCATTGATCCCGAGGCTTGTACCAAGTTTGATGCAATCGTGAAGGCGTGATTATCAGTATTTGGCAAGGAGTATTTTTGTCGTACTGATTATCTTGAACGTAAAGAAAATTTTAAGTCTTGCGAGACTGGAAGGAGGTAACTCCATTGTCTACTGTTACTCTTACCATAAATAGCCAAGAGGTCACGATACCAAAGGGCACGACCGTGCTGGATGCCGCTGTGGGGGCCGGTTTTTTTGTTCCGACATTTTGTCATGATCCGGTTTGCTTGGGTTATGGCGGCTATCGCATCTGTATCGTCGACATCAAGGGCGCCAGAAACTTGCCCGCCTCATGTGTTACCGCGGCGGGAGACGGGATGATTGTCGAAACCGAGTCGCCAGCCGTTGTCGAGGCCAGAAAGACAATCATTGAGTTGATGCTGGCCAACCACCCGGTGGATTGCATGACCTCGAGAAATGTGGCGACTGCCGCCTGCAGGACTACGCCTTTTGCTATGGTGTGGAGTCCGCTGGATTTGGTGGCGAAAGAAAAGACTACGAGTTTGATGACACAAACCCGTACATCAACCGGAATATGAACAAATGTATTCTGTGCGGTAAATGTGTCAGAACCTGCCAGAGTGCCGAAGATCGGGCCGTCATTGACTTTACCTTTCGTGGGTTTAATACCAAGGTTGCACCGGCGCTGGATTCAAATCTTGCTGAATCTGCCTGTGTTTCCTGCTCCCGTTGCGTGTCGGTTTGCCCGGTAGGGGCCCTGACCGATAAACCTCTCGGCGGAAAAGCCAGAGTCTGGGAAGTGGCCAAAGAAGAGGTACCCTGCACCTGGTGTGACGCCGGTTGTCTGTTTGATCTGGTTCGCAAAAACGGTGAGGTTATCGGCGTAGCAGCCAAAGCTCCCGCCGGCGGCCGGCCTCTGTGTCTTAAGGGGCGTCTTGGTCTGGAACTTCGTTACAACGACAAACCGCTCAAGCCGATGCTTAAAAAGGATGACCAGTATGTCGAGGTCTCCTGGACCGAGGCTTTGGGTCTGGATGAAATTCTTGAGAAATTGAAATAGGCAGTACCTGGAGCGTTTCCCCCGATAGAGTATCCTCTGTCGGGGGAAACGCTCTTTTTTTATGCTCTAGCACGACCTCTTCTGCAAGCCCCCCCCCCTTCAAATACAATCCCCTTGTTATGCCTTTGGTGTTCAAGCCTTTGGCGCTTTACCCGCAAAGGGAGAGCCTTTTTCCTCATTGGGCCAACCGTTCCAGCTGTCCCTCCATTTCACTCCAGCAGCGCCGGCAGTGGAGACAGGGCAAGCCCAGTTTTTTAGCCTGCGATTTAAGTTTTCGTGCTGCCGTGTGGTGCAGAAAATCGGTGAAGAACACTACCGCATCGACATGGTTGGGAATGGTGTGTTTAGCTACCTTTCGATTTCGTGCGGGCCAATGGGTGATGCGCGAGGCTCCCTGCTCTTCGAGGCGAGGGACCAGGGCGCCGATACGGTCGGCTCCGACGATGAGAATGGACATAATGGTTTCCTTTGGGCGGCTAGGAAGCGCAGGCTGTCTGGCGGGTCTGCGGAAGGGTTTTTAGCAGAACGACGGGGTTCCCTGCCTCTTTGAGGCGGCTTGCCATGCCCCGCCGACAGGCAGAATAGCGATCGCTCAGAGCCAGACTTGGCGCGGGGTCTCCATAGATGCGCCACTGCCGACAAGTGGTGCATGGCCTGTCGCTGCAACCCATGAAGCCGGCAACATCTTTGAGGGGGTAGCCGAGAAAGATACCGATTTCATGAGGCATATCGGTTTCAGTATGAAAGCGATTCTGTAGTTCGGCTAAGGTCCCTTGGAGATTGTCCGGGGTGAGGTAGCCCAACCGCCTGAGAAACGCTGCCGTTTCCGGTCGCTGCAAATGAGAGCGCAATAGATCCGGGGCGTAGAACAGCATCAAATCCCCGCTTTCTTTTTGCCGTAGCGCAAGGGCTTGCAGCGGGCAGTCGGCCAGTAGGGCGCCACTGTGAAGTTGCCAAAGCTGGTGCAGGTTGCGGCCACAGGGCTGGCGACGGTTGCGCAGCTGAACTAGGTTGGCCGGTTTAACTCCGGCCAGGACCTCGGCTGCCTCCAGGGCCAGAAACGACGCTAGACAATCGCGCTCATCTGGAAATTTCCAGGTCAGGTCCAGCCAGCTGGTTCTGGATCTTCTGTGGGGTTGGGTGCTTTGTTTTGCGGCGTGTGGCATTGACGATAGCACAGTGTCTTCTCCTTCAGCTGACAGAGTTTTGATGTCTGAATGTATCAGAAAATGAAAACCAATTTCAAGTAAAAAATTAACTACCATGTATACCTGGCTGGTTGGTACTGGCATATGCCAGCGCTGACAGCTTGCGAGAGGTGGTTTCTCAGACGGGGAGATTGTGACTAATATGTAGAAGGAGGTCGGCCGATGAAGCCTGTGCGGCGGTAAACAAGATCTTCCAAGGAGAAGGGTGGTGGCAGGGTTAGGACAACGACCAGGGCAATCAGATTTAAAGTTCGGGTTAGATGGATGAGCACAGTAAATCTCCTCGGTACATTCAATGGTTAAGATACGCTTGAGAGCGAAACGGGCAGTGTTTTCCGCGGTTGCCGCAGCCTCTGCAGTTGTGTAGTTCCTGTCGGCAGCGCGGGCACTGTCGCCAGCTGCTGTCCTGCAAAGGGCAGCCGCAGCTCGGGCAGGCAGCTGCATGGGCCGGTTTGGCGCGCCGCAAAATCTTCATGATAGCTCCTACAGGACGATCTGGGCCAGCAGCCCACCAACACTAAAGGCCAGTACCCAGGCCCCCAGCCATACGGTGGTGGCTTCTTTAAAGCCTCGCTCTTTGAACAGGATCATCAGGCTGGCGATGCAGGGCACGAACAGGGTGATGACCACCAGGGACACGATAACCTGCCAGGGGGAAAGAGTCAGGTCGGTCAGGCCTGCAGCGCCAAAATCGCGACGCACCATGCCCATGACGAAGGCAGTGGCTGCTTCTTTCGGAAGGTGCAGCCAGCCCTCGGTTAGGGGGGCGACCAGGTTCTGCCAGGCCTTGAGACCGCCGCTCACCTGTAGCAGCGATACGCCCAACGAACCTGCAAAGAACCAGATGTAGGCCTCCTTCATAAAGAAGAAGGAGCGGATGACGGTTTTGCGCAGCACATTGGCGGGACGCGGCAAGCGCATGGGTGGCAAGTCGATGAGCAAAGCGCTGCTCTGTCCTGGGATGACCTTGTTCAGTACCGTGCCGAGAACCGCCAGGCAGGTGAAGATAACCGCCACATAGGTCAGGCTGAGCATGAAACCGACGGGCGGCCAGCATGCCGGCGATAACCTGCGTATTCCGGTGGTATTCGACCACCGGAATACGCAGTATATGAACCCGGCCGAATTGACGAACACGGAGATGCCGAAAAAGATGGCGGCGACCGCCACCGCATTGCGATTAATGTTCTTTCTGAGGTTGAGACCGGCCAGCATCCCAGTGGCGCCGAGACGGTACGCGAGCAATCGGTGGAACAGAGAGAGAAAGCCCCTGAGAAAGGCCGGAGTGACCAGAGACAAGCCGAGCAGAAGAAATATCTGCGAACAGAAGAGAAAACCGGAACTCCTGAACAACGGGGTAAATTCGCTAAACCGGTACAGACAGTAAACCGTTGCCGCGAGCAGGATAAAAAATGCGGCGGCGATATTCAGGCGCTTTCCGGTAAAATAGCCCTCCTCGGACCAGGGTGCCGAACGGATGGCGGAAACGGGCGAGATGCGGCTGCCGGCGAGGACCGGGAAGACGGCCGCGCCGAGACTGGCGGCAATGCCGCAGGCTATCCCGACCACGGGATGCAGCCAAGTGATGCTGATGCCGGTGACCGCGGTCTTGGCATACCAGAGCGAAACGATCTTGCCCAATACCCCCACGATGGAGGCTGCGACCAGTATCCTCATGCCGACGCTGAGCACCGAGGCGATAATGGAGATCAGCAGGGTTTCGGCCAGGAACAGCCACATGATCTGTCCCCAGGTGAGCCCCCCAGCGCACGCAGGATTCCGATCTCCTTGCGCCGGCGCACGATCGAGATGGACACGGCGTTGTAGATCAGTTACATACCGACCACGATGGCAAAGATGCTGATCAGGTTCAGGCCCGTCTGGAATTTGCTGAGCATCCCCGCGATCTGCCTGGTCCGGCCGGCCGGCGTATCCACCGTGTAGCCCGTCGGCAGCGCGGCCTCGATCCGTTGCCTTACCTCTTCCAGGTCCTCATCCCGCAGCAGACTGACATCGACCCGGTCGATGCGCCCTTCTTTGCCGAAGGCCATCTGCGCCGCATAGATGTCCATGACCGCCAGGTTCCCGCCCATGACCTTGGCCGGCCCTTCAGGGTTGAGGATGCCCCGCACGCGGAAGCTCAGCGTCCCGCGCACGGTCTCCACCTGAAGCATCTGGTCCATGACGATCCCTTCCCGTTCGGCCATGGCCTTGGTGACAAGAATGGAGTCGGGCCTGGCCAGGAAAAGCAGGGGGTCGGGGATGTCCGCACTCTCCTCGGCAAGGCTGTAACTGCGAATCTGGCCGTCGATGAGCACATCGATGCCGAGGATCATGATCGACCGCTCCTTGCCGGCGGCGAGGAGTCCGTCAGTATCCACTACCGGCACGGCGTATTCCACCCCGGCAACGGAGCGAACCTGGTCGAGGATCGCTTCGGGAAAACCGGACTGGGCGCCGGTGATCTGCAGAGCGGCCCGGCCGGTGGCATTGCGGAAAGAATCCTCGAAGGAACGCAGCACGCTCTTGTTGACGATGCCGATCGAGACGATGGCGGCAACGCCGAGGCTGATGCCTGCCAAGGCCAGGAGCGTGAAGATATCTTCACTGGTATGGGAATCCAGGTTGCCGGTCGGTTCGTCCGCCAAAAGGACGGCGGGATCGGAAATAAGGGCCCGAGCGATGGCCACCCGCTGCATCTCGCCACCGGAAAGCTGCTCGGGGCGGTGCTCGGTGCGCGCCCCCAAGCCCACCTGCTCAAGCAGGCTGACCGTCTTCGGCTTGATCCGGGAGAAGGGCATGCCTTCGAGGAGCAGCGGCAGACCGACATTTTCTACCGCGGTCAGGACGGGAAGCAGATTGAAAAACTGGAAGATGAATCCGATGCGCCGGCGCCGTATGAGGGTGAGTTCGTCGTCGGAGATGCCGTGGAGCGGTCGGATCAATGAAGACCTCTCCCGAGTTGGGCTGGTCGAGGCCGCCGATGAGGTTCAGCAAGGTACTCTTGCCTGAACCGCTCTGCCCCATGATCGAAAGGAATTCTCCCTGATTAATGCGCAAGGAAACGTTTCGCAAGGCGTGAACCTCCCGTGCCCCCTGATGATACGTTTTGCCGGCATTCATTATCTTGATCATGGATCACCCCCCTGTTCTGGTTGTCTATCCCATCCCGCCTTGATCTTCGAGGCGCACAATGTCAGCCACTTAAAATCCGCTTCGGCGTGGAACAACCCCGCATCCATAAGCAATTCGGTGGTCAGCGCGTCGGCGCTGGCCGGTTTTTTCTTCAATCGCAACTTCTGCTGGGTGAGCCGGTTCATCTGTTTGAGGTATAAGGTCTTTTGCTTCTCGATCAGTTCCAGAATGGGGCTGGGGTCGCTCTTGTCCATGAACACCAGCTTGATGAAAAATTCATCGCGAAGCGCACGAACTTTGCGGACCGGGGTAGAGAGCCATTCAGCCAACTCCTCCCTTCCCTTCCGGGTAATACTGTAGATCTTTTTGTCCGGTCGTCGGTCCTGTGTCTGCAGGTCATGGGTAACAAAGTCGTCCTTTTCGAGCCGGTCAAGGGTAGTGTAAATCTGGCCGTAGTTCAGACTCCAGAACTCTCCCACCTTCTCATCGAAACTGCTTTTCAGTTCATACCCGTGCAGATTCTTTTCCGCAAGAATGCCGAGCATGGCGTATTTCACCGACATATATACTCCTTAATTGTAGATAAAAGTTCATAGCTAAAAGTATATAGGCTGTCAAGAATGGCGCTAGTTTAAGGCCTCTCTGCAAGGAAAACTCGGTGAGAATATAGAGCAAAAATGGCATAATAGGCCATGAAAAATACGACGCCAATGTTCCCAGGATTTCACCTTCAAACCCTTCGCCGAAAGCCCCGTTCCGCTCAGCAGAAATTTGCTAAAAAAATGGCACTGCTCAGGCAAAAGTCTTTCAAGCAGATCGGTGAGGTCTTTGAAAAGTTTATTCCCACCGCACTTCTCAAACCGGAGCAAGCAGGAGCCATGAGCCGCAGGCGCCTTTTCTCCAAAGAGAACACCTTCTGGGCTTTCCTCAGTCAGGTCCTGGATGCGGACGGCGGCTGCAAAGAAGTGATTCGCAAGCTTCAAGCCTATGCCTCCATCAAGGGGGGCAAGATCCCTTCGTCCTCGACAGCCTCGTATTGCACGGCGCGTACGAAATTGGATCAACAGATGCTCTCTGCCATCCTTGACCATACAGCGGACCGGCTTGAGGATATGCCGGAAACAGGCCTACTGAACAACCGGCGGGTCATTGTTGTCGATGGCACTGGCGTAACCATGCCAGACACCGCGGAAAATCAGGAAGTCTGGCCCCAACCGTCCTCACAAAAACCCGGATGCGGGTTCCCCTCAGCACGCATCTGCGCTTGTTTTTCACTGGAAAGTGGTGCCTTGCTCAGCTACGCAGTTGGCAACAAGAAAAGTCACGAACTGCTTCATTTTCGTCAACAGTGGAGCACCTTCAAACAGGGGGATATCTTCCTGGGCGACAAGGGGTTCTGCAGCTATTTCGACCAGGCAACCCTGAAGAAAAA
>LGOV01024423.1_pt2 | contig 11267 bp, 9 predicted proteins | sample 469881 | NCBI WGS metagenome assembly LGOV01 (sample SAMN03857199, study PRJNA290197) | marine sediment metagenome | biome: marine cold seep biome; feature: cold seep; material: marine sediment; isolation source: sample #5579, elevator 3A push core 41 containing 12 cm of sediment... ...
GCAAGACAGGGTAGAGATTTTTACTGTAGCAGCTGTCACAACCCGCATGGTTCTAGCGGAGTATTTTTGCTTAGAATGAAAGGCTCCATGTCTTTTGGTGTATGTAACAGATGTCATAAAAAATAAGTTATTATAAATATATCACATACTGCAAAGAGGGCATATCAAAAAAATATCACACATAATATTGGTAATATATCACAAAAATGTCATATTGCTACAATTAGTTACTTTTATTCGATTTTATAATAATTTATTATATTTTAAAAGAAAATGAATTATTAATTTATTACAATATATACATAAAAAGAGTATTATTATTTGTTATAATATGCTTTTTAAAAAAGGAGTCAAAATGATTAACATGAGAATAGTAATTGGTATTTTATTAACAGGTTTTGTTTCATTATGGGGGGTAGGAGGTATTGCAAATACTCCACATGATTTATCAGCTACAGTATGGACTGGGGTTGCTACTGAGGATAATGGTGAACTTTGTGTTTATTGTCACACGCCTCACGCTGCTAACTCATCTTTTACTGGTGCACCGATTTGGAATAAGAGTACACCTACGAGTACATTTACGCTTTACGGCACTACAATTGCTTCAACAACAGCAGGCTTAGCTGGTGATAACGCTACTGTTAATGCACCTTCTATGGCATGTTTAAGTTGTCATGATGGTGTGAGTGCGGTCAACTCGGTAGTAAATGCTCCAGGCACTGGTCTTGCAACTGCTGATGCTGATGCATTTATTGGTACAGGCGCACAAGCTTTAAGTGCTATTGCGGCAGACGCTAGTGGTGCTTCTGTAATAGGCACTAACTTAAGTAATGATCATCCGGTTTCTATTGCCTATACTGAGGGTAAAGCTGGATTAAGACTTAAGAGTTATAATATCTCTACATGGGTTGGAGCAACAACTATTCAAGATATTTTAAGAACAACCGGTGGTGTTGATTATGTTGAGTGTGGTAGTTGCCATGATCCACATAATGGCGCAGACACTAAAGGTACAGGTTCAGTAGCCTTCTTAAGAGTTCTAAATACTGGTAGTGTACTTTCTTTAGGATGTCACGACAAATAGTCTTACTACTGATATAAAAGAGGGTTTTCTCCCTCTTTTATTATCTTCTTCAATAATTTCTATTAAATATAAATAATCTTAACGCTATAATGTACTACTAAATTTTCAAAAAGGTTTGTTTGTGTCTAAAAGTTTTTTTAAAGTATATATGTATATTGCTATTATTTTACTAATCACTGCTTGTAGCTCAAAAGAAGAGACTGTTAAAATTATTATTCCTGGCCCGCCAGAAGAGCCTAGAATATTCTTTGATGTAGTCTATCGAGGTGATATCAGTTTTGTTGAAAAAAACTCTTTTGATAGTTTTTTAGGTGAGGTAATTTCAGGTAATAATAAAAATCTGGCAAAGCCTTATGGTGTTGCTGCAAGTGAAAATATAGTTTATGTGTCAGATACAGCTATGGGAGCTGTTTTTGCTATAGATGAAATACAAAGAAAAGTTTCATTAATTGGGGCGGGCTCTCCAGGTAAATTAGCCCTTCCTGTTGGAATCGCTATAAGTGGAGAGGGGAAAATATATGTTGCTGATGCCAAGACTGCAAAAATATTGGTGTATGACAAAAAAAATGGTCATCTTATTTCAGCATTTGGGAAAAAGGAAGAGTTTAACAGGCCAACTGGTATTGCTATTAGCGATAAGGAAAAAAGACTCTATATTGTAGATACGAAAGATCATAATATTAAAGTTTACTCACTAGAGGGTGAAAAACTTTTTTCATTTGGAAAAAGAGGCAAAGGCGATGGAGAGTTTAATTTTCCGACAAATATTGCTGTAGATAAGAGAAATGGAAACATTGTTATAGTTGACACTCAGAATTTTCGTATTCAAATTTTTGATAAAGATGGAAATTTTATAAGAAAATTTGGAAAAGTTGGTGATAGAGCTGGAATGTTTGCAAGACCTAAAGGCGTTGGAATTGATAGTGATGGAAATATTTATGTAGCAGATTCAGCATTTAATAATATACAAGTCTTTAATGATAGTGGCCAACTTCTTATCTACTTTGGTGGTACAGGCATAGATATTGGTCGTTTTTCACTTATAACAGGTGTCTACATCGATGAAAATGACAGGATTTACATAGTAGATGGATTTAATGCAAGAGTACAAATTTATCAATATGTAAGTGAAATATGGAAAAAAAATAATCCAGAAAAATATCTAGAACTGAAAAAAATATAGTTCTAAAATGGAGTAACTGTTGAAAATTATAATATCAATTTTAACATGTTTAAGTTATTTATATTCAAACCCAATAAGTTTGACTGATAAAGATGTGCTTGCAATTGTTAATGACAAAAAAATTACAAAGAGTGAATTAGAACGTGGTGTAAAATCTTTATTTCCAGCGCGATATTATCATGGAACTTTATCAAAAAAACAGATGAAAATATTTGAAGACAAGGTTTTAAAAGAGTTAGTAGAAAATGAATTACTGTTTCAATATGCTAAATCTATTGGAATTAAAGTTTCAAACAGTGATATAAATGCAAGTATTGATAAGCTAAAGAAGCTACTAGAAACACCAGAAAAATTAAACGAGACACTAAATAAATCTGGGCTTACACTAAAGACTTTGAAAAAGGTTATTTATAAAGAAGAGATGCTTAAACAGCTCAATAAAGAAAAGATTGAGACAACTCTTTCGGAAAACGATTTAAAAGAATATTATAATAAAAATATACATAAATTTAAAGAGCCACAAAAGATTGTTGCAAAGATAATCTATGTCAGAAACGATCCTACTGACCCAAAAGGTAAAAGTAAGTCCAAGAAGAGGATAGAAGAGGCATATGAAAAAATAAAATCTGGCGAAAATTTTTCAGATGTAGCAGCGAAGTACTCTACTGCTATGAGTCGTGTAAAAGGTGGTGATTTAGGCTATATACATAAAGGTATGCTTGAACCTGCTGTTGAGAAAAAAGCCTTTTCCATGGATGCAAATACAACCAGTGAAATCATTGAAGAAGATGTTGGTTTTTTCATAGTAAGAGTTGAAGATAAAGCAGGAGCTAAGCAACTTCCATTTAATTCAGTGAAACAAAAATTAGCCATAGATCTTAAAAAAAGAATGGAAGAGGATAAAAAATCAAAGTTACTAAAGAGATTAAGGTCAACAGCAGCAGTAATAATTAAATAAAGCAAATTTATGAAAATATTAGTTTTATTAATTTTATTTTTAACACCTATATTATTTGCAGCCAAATATAAAGATGGTGGTCTTTACGGAAGTTTAGGCTTAAGTTATTTATCAAATGGATATAAAACTGCTAAAACAAAAAATTCACAAAATAGTTTTATACAAGAGTATAGGCTCAACTATAATGGAAATATATATAGCCCAAAATTTCTAAACTACTCACTAATGGGTATATTACGTTATGAAGATATAGATACAAAAGCTGATAATCACACAGCTAAAACAAAAACTGAAAGTCAAGACTATAAGGTAAATTTAAATTTTTTAAAAGAGAGTAAGATACCCTTTAGTCTATATGCACAAAAGAGTGATAAACCAACTTCTATTGTCTATGCGACAGGAGTAATTAAATCTTCAAATTATTACGAATCTGCCGGTGCATCTGGATCTATTGATTTTAGTATTTTTGATTTTTCATACAGCGCAGTAAAAACTGACACAAAATATGAGAGTGAATCAAATAGTGAAGACAGAAATACTAATACTTATAGAAATTCTATTAGAAAAAGAGATAAAAATTATAATTTTCAACTAGACTATACTAACATTAATGATATTTCCCAAAGAGAGTATACAGATAGGGATAGTACTACTACAGAAACTACGGAAAATAATATAAAGCTAGTATACAGATGGGATATAAATGATAAGTTTTTATTCAATGCATACTCTAATCATCGAGAAAAAGATTTTATAGGTACAGAGTCATATTCAACTATAACTACAAATGCAAATGCTAATCTTAGATGGGTTCCAAAGACAAAACACTCTGCGTCACTAAGTTTAGATGGGTTTAATATGGAAGATACTTATAACACCACAAAAAGTATTAGTATGAGACAATCTTATGCTTATAAAGTAACAAAAAATTTTAATTTTTCTCAACAATCTGATTATAATATTGTAACTAGCAATCTAAGTTCAACTCAAAGTATGAGTTTAGGATCTGGCTTAAGCTATGTAAAAGTACTCAGCAAAGATACAAGAATTAATTTATCACTAAATGCCAATATGATGTCTTACACAGGTGATAGCAACACCTCTGTAAATAGTGAAAGATATACTTACTCAGGAAGAGCTGGTATAGGACATTCTATTGGCTCTTTAAACTCTACATTAAATTTAAACACAAATTACAGTGGATCAAATAGTACCTTAGGAGAAATAGACGAAAGATATAATATTGATCTCTCCCTTGTAACAATATTATTTACTTTATTCAGAAATAATTTTAAAGCTTCCTATTATAAAGAGAAAGCTAAACTTAGATATACTGACCTTTTTGTAGATAGAAAAAATACTAGAGTAAATCTTGATGATTACATTAGTAACAGTTCAAGAATAGGAATTAACGGCTCTTTAACAACAAAGGTTGGTGCTAGTTACTCAAGTAGTGATAATGGCACGACAAAAATAGAACGTTTAAGTCCGAAAGTTGATTTGAATTTTAAATACAGACTTGGACCAAAATTAATGTTTACAAGTAATCTGCATGCTGATAGAGACTTGATTTATGACATTGTAACTTATAGAGCAAATAATAATTTATCTTTTAATAGCAGAAAAACAAAAACTTCACTTGGGTATAATTATAATAAGACAGTTTCAGGTAGTAATAGTGATTTGGCAACAGTGGATAGCTATACTTTACAAATAAAATTTGAACGTAAATTTTAAAGGATATTAAAAATGAATGTAATTATTTTTCTAGGTGTATTTCTATTAAGCACCAGTTGTGTTAATGCAAAAGAGACACAAAAACTAGTTTGGCCTTCCCCGCCAGATGAAGCTAGAATAGAGTATGTTGCCTCTGCCAAAAATTTTAAAGATTTAGGGATGGAGAAAGGTTTCTTTTCTAAAATTTATGATTTTGTAGTTGGTGATGAAGATCCTATAATATCTTCACCTTTTGGCATGCATACTAATGAAAAAAGAGTTTATGTAACAGATACTAGTTCTAGGGCTTTACATATCTTTGATAAAGAAGAAAATGAACAGATTACAGTTAGAGGAACAGATAATGAAACTTTTCTTTATCCTATAGATGTTGTCTCTGATTCTAAAGGAAACATTTTTGTCTCAGATTCAGTTCGGGCCAAAGTATATGTATTTGAAAAAGATGGAGACTATAGTTATACTATAAAACTGCCAATATTTCAAAGACCGGTTGGGATTGCAATAAGTCCTGATAATAAAAATCTTTATATTGTAGATACTCTAGCATGTAAAATTCATATTACTACGCTAAAGGGAGAGTTTGTAAAATCTATTGGCAAAAAAGGTTCATTGGACGGGGAGTTTAATAGACCTACTTTTATTGATGTAGCGGATGATGGAAAATTATATGTCACAGACTCCATGAACCATAGAGTTCAAATCCTTGATAATGATGGAAATTTTATACATAAATTTGGTGAATTAGGTCAAAATATAGGTAATTTTGGAAGTCCTCGGGGAATAGCTCTAGATAGTTATAATAATATTTATGTGAGTGATGTGATGTTTAATAACATACAAATATTTAATAAAAATGGAGAGCTCCTTATGGTATTAGGTAGCTATGGAGAAGGATTTGGTGAGTTTGCACTTCCAGAAGATATATCTATAACTAAAGATAATACTATATATGTATCAGATACAAACAATAAACGATTACAAGTTTTTAAACTACTTGAGATAGATAAAAAAGGGAGTTCGCAATGAAGTTCATAATCAGTGCTTTTTTTAGCTTTTTTTTATTACAAGGTTCTCCTCTTATTGCTGGTATTGTCAATACAAAACATAACTTATCTGTTAGTAATACCACAGGAACAATAAAAGCTCAAACAGAAGAGCAAATATGTGTTTTTTGTCATATACCGCATCACTCTCAAACAAGTGGTAAACCGCTTTGGAATAGAAGTATGCCAACATCAGCATACACCATGTATGACAGTGATTATCTTAGAAGAATGGACTATCCTGCTGTGGCAACAGACCTAGGAACACTTAATGATACTCCAGGTGCATTGTCTCGTCAATGTATGAGCTGTCATGATGGAACAATAGCAATTGGTGCAGTAAATGTACTTCATGGAACTATTGGTGCATCTCAGATTGCTATGAATGGTGTTGAAGCAGATGGCACAATGTTAACGACTGCAGCAGGATTTTTGGGAACTGATTTAACAATGCATCACCCTGTTGGTATAGTATATGACTCAACTATTTTTAAAAATTTTGATATTGGAAGTAAGACTATTGAGCTAAAAACAGCATTAGCTGCAGATGCACAGGTAAAGCTGTTTGAATATGGTGGAAAGCAATATGTTGAGTGTTCATCTTGTCATGATCCACACAAAGAAAACAATAAGTTTTTACATGTAGATACCGGAGCAAATCATGCACAAAATGTAGTAAATACTTGTACATCATGTCATGATAAAGTTGATTGGGTTGGTAGTATTCATGAATCACCTCCAGTAGATGCACTCTATAAAGCTTTATCAGGAGTTACTCAAATATATGGAACTGATAAGATGTCTGATTTGGGCTGTGTGAATTGTCACACACCTCATAATGCAGAAGGCATCCCATATCTCAATAGAAAAACATTAGGTAATACTTGTTTTCAAGGAGCCTCATCAGATGTTGCTAATGCAACCTGTCATGGTGTTGGCGGATATAAAGATATAGAGTCTGTTCTTAGTAGAAGCTATACGCACCCAGTTATCGCTAGTAGTAATGCAGCTGATCCAAAACATACCAATCTTGACTCACTATATGGTGGAGATAGAATTGATCCAAATGGTGGTTTAGGTATGCAGTGGAGTACAAATAAACATGCTGTTTGTATGGATTGTCACAATCCGCATAAGGCAAAGGCTGGAACACATATTGTAGACGGTTCTTGGTATGGAGCTCCTGGTGCATCTACCAATGCGGTTTCAAATGTACTTCTAGGCGTTGCCGGAGTTGAACCATCGTGGCCTATAGAATGGACACAACCTACAACTTTTACCACCATGGAGAGTTCTGAGAAAGAGTATCAAATCTGTTTGAAATGTCACTCTTACTGGGGAATTGGCAGTGCCACTAATGGTATAAACAATTCTGGTTATGTCTCTCCTAGTGATGGTACTACACCATTAACAGACGTGGCTTGGGAGATGAATATAAATAACAAATCAGGACACCCTGTTGTTATAAACCAATCTGCAAGAGTTGGTTCATATGCTCCAAAAGAATTAAATACCCTTCAGTTACTTACACCATGGAAACAGAACCCTGGACTTAACACTATGTACTGTTCAGATTGTCATGGGGCCGATAATGAGTTAGGGGGAGACCCTAAGGGACCTCACGGTTCAAACTTGAAGTATATTTTAAAAGGAGAAAATCAATATTGGCCGAAAAAACCAGACGGTGTTACTCTTTACACTATGGATGATATCGGTACAGCAGGAAATACCGGCAATTTGTGTAAAAACTGTCATGATATGTGGAACCACCCTCATCCTGAAAAAGGTTTTGCTTGTATTGAGTGTCATATTGCTATCCCGCATGGTTCGCCAATTTCAAGATTGATGGGATATGAAACATTTCCTGCGCCATATAATTACAACGGAAACAGTCTGAAAATGACTGGATGGAAAAAAGGTTTTTATGAACCAAATGATGAAGGTACTAAGACAGATGCATATGCCCCTTCTTGTGTGTGTCATAGATTAAATGCCGGCGGTTATGACCAGAACTTAATGCCATAGGTAGGTAAAATGAAGAAATTTTTATTAATATTACTTTTTTTTGCATCACTTAGTATAGCTAGTTCAAATGTAAATGATGATAAGCGTATAAAAGATGCACTCCTTAAGTACAACTATGGAATTATAAAGATGACAAAAAGTGGCAATACAAAGCTTTTAAAAGATATGCTTTCCCAAAAACTTTACTTTAAGCTGATGATTTGGGCAGACTCATGGAAGTTTAGTAACCTTGCCATGGTTGCGCAGATAAACGACCTTAGATTTAGTCCAATTGCCTACAATGAGAACAATGCAACTGTAAGAACTTTGGAGAATTGGACATTTGGGTATGCTGATTTAATAAAGAGAGATTATGCATTAAAACCGCTAAATATATTTTATCAGATGCACTATACACTTCAAAAAGATGGAGATATGTGGAAAATTATTGCTATAAAGCATCTAAAAGAAGAGGTTTTTACAAAACAAAACACACATAAGCCATCTTTAGAAGAAGAAAAAGAGAAGCCTAAAGATGACATATCAAGCCAAATTCAACAAAAAGAATAGCTAAGCATTAACCATTGCTTAGTAACAATATGCTAGACTAAATTTTTATTAAATATTACAGAATATTATAATACTCTGTCATATTAATCACTCGAAGNNAAGGAAATATATGGTATTCGTTAAAAAGGTATGGTCATTTTTAATTTCAATGAAACTTATGGTTACATTGATTTTGTTGTTTGCAGTTGCGAGTGCAGTAGGAACGTTTGTTGAGAATGATTATGGTGTAAACACATCATGGGCGCTTATCTATAGTAGCAGATGGTTTGAAGCTATTCAAGTACTTCTTGGAGTAAATTTACTTGGTAATATAATTCGATTTAAACTATATACAAAGAAAAAAATGCCAACTTTTATTTTTCATGTTGGTTTTTTAGTTATTTTGATTGGTTCAGGTGTAACACGCTATTACGGTTATGAAGGGATTATGCATATTCGTGAAAATGCTACAGAGAACCGTATGTTATCATCAGATGCTTTTTTACAAATAAATGCAAAAAAAGCTTCTCAAGACTTTTATAGAGAAGATATAGTTTATGTGTCAGAGCTAGGTGGAAGAGACTTTAGTAATACACTTAAAGTAGATGGAAAAGATTTAGTTGTTACTTATAAAAAGTTTATAAATAAAGCCGCTAAAACAGCTGTTGAAGATCCAAATGGGGTACCAATAGTAGTCTTTGTAATTCCTACACCGCAAGGACCTGAAAAATACGTTTTAAAAAGTGGTGAAGTACTTGATGTTGGGCCATTGGCAGTTTACTTTGATAAAGAACCAACAACGAATAACAAACCTATTCTTAGATTAGCTAGTGATAACGATGGCATATTTTTTGTATCAAACGTACCTATTGACTGGTTGCAGATGATTGATAATACAAAAGGTACATACGAAAGAGGAAAAATATATAAATTTGATGAAAGACGTATGTATAACATCAATGGTATTAAGTTATTAACTAAAGCAGTAATAAATAAGGGTAAAGCTAAAGTTATTAGCGAAAAAGAATATAAAAAAAGTATGAAAATGGAGATGAAAATGCAATCTATATCTGCATTAGTAGTTGATGTTGAATATGATGGAGAACATAGAGAAGTAGCTTTAATGGGAAATGGAAAACGCTATAAAGGCTATACTGAAACTCTTAAAATCAAAGATACAGAGATATCATTGGAATGGGGTTCTAAGATTATTGAATTGCCATTTTCATTAAAATTACGTGATTTTGTACTATTAAAGTATCCTGGTTCTATGAGTCCCTCATCATATGAAAGTCATGTAACATTAATTGATAAAGAAAACCTTATTCAAGAAGAGCATAAAGTTTATATGAATCATACACTTGATTATGGTGGATATTTATTTTTTCAATCATCATATGATAAAGATGAAAAAGGAACAATCTTGTCTGTAAACCATGACCCAGGGAAATGGCCTACTTATTTGGGCTATACACTTTTAATTATTGGAATGCTATTAAACCTATTAAACCCACATAGTCGTTTTGGAAAGCTTTCTAAAATGAAGTATGAGTATAAAGCTAGCGTAATAGCTGCATTTATAGCATTTGCTACTATATTAAATGTGCAACCGTTATCTGCATCAACAGAGTATGAAAGTATGGTTAAAAATATAGATATAAATCATGCAAATCATTATGGGACAATGCTTGTTCAATCCCAAGATGGCAGAATTAAACCACTAGACACACTCGCTACAGAACTTCTTAATAAAATATCGGCACAAGATAGTATCTTCGGACTTAATCATAATCAGGTTATTTTAGGAATGGCTTCTAACCCTGATGCATGGAAGAAAATTGATATGATAAAAGTTAATCATCCAAAGGTTAAAAAGATACTTGGAATTAGTGAAGATAAAAAAAGATTTTCTTTTTCTATGGCTTTTGATAAATTTGGTCAATACAAACTTGGAGCATTAGCTGAAGAGTCTCTTCGTAAACGTCCTGCAGAACGTGGTACATATGATAAAGAAATTATTAATGTAGATGAAAGAGTTAATGTTGCTTATATAATTTATAGCGGTCGCTTTATGAGAGTATTTCCACTCGAAGGTGATGCTAATAATAAATGGTATTATCCAGAAGAAGCATTAAAAACTTTTTCTCAAAAAGCTTCACATGAGGTTCTAGCACTACTGAAAAAGAACTCTATAGGATTGTCAAAAGGTATATCTCAAGGTAAATGGGAAGAGGCTAATAGTGCAATTGATGCTATTAAATCATACCAAAAGAAATATGCCTCTGATGTAATTCCGGATGATACATTAGTTAAGGCAGAGCTTCTTTACAATGAATTAAGAATATTTGATAAATTGTATCCAATCTATTTAANNTTTTACTAGTATTGATTTTTATACGTTTAGCAAAACCTAATATTAATTTGAAAATAGTTACTAAAATTATTCTAGCCATACTTGTTGTTGGGTTTATAGCTCATACGTTTAGTTTGGGACTTAGATGGTATATTTCAGGTCATGCGCCATGGAGTAATGGCTATGAGGCAATGTTATATATCTCTTGGAGTATTATTCTTGCCGGTATACTCTTCGCACGTTCATCCGAGTTAGCTATTGCAACCACCGGAATATTCTCTGGTATAACACTGTTTGTAGCACATCTAAGCTGGTTAAATCCACAAATAACAACAATGGTACCTGTACTTAAG
>LGOV01005922.1_pt4 | contig 11260 bp, 8 predicted proteins | sample 469881 | NCBI WGS metagenome assembly LGOV01 (sample SAMN03857199, study PRJNA290197) | marine sediment metagenome | biome: marine cold seep biome; feature: cold seep; material: marine sediment; isolation source: sample #5579, elevator 3A push core 41 containing 12 cm of sediment... ...
ACCGCCAGCGCCACGTAACCCGCCAGGAAGCCCGCCAAAATACCGCCGATAAAGCCGGAGCCGATATTGGCCGCCAGCATGCCACCAATCATACCCGGTGCGATGCCGGGGCGGTCGGCGATGGAGTAGGCAATATAACCTGCCAGCACTGGAATCATCAGCGCGAAGGCGGTGCCACCCCCAATCTGCATCAGTGCGGCGGCCAGGGTGCCTTCCTGCTCAAAGGCCTCAATACCAAACACAAAGGAGAGCGCAATTAGCAGGCCGCCCGCTACGACCATCGGCAACATAAAGGAAACGCCGGTGAGCAGGTGCTTATAAACGCCTTTCTCTTTGACGCTCTTATTTGCTGTGCCCGCATTGCTGCTGCCGCTCTCTATGGAGGCCTCGCTGAGCGCGGCTTCAAGCGTGGGGCGTGGCTTTTTCAGCGCGTTGCCGGTAGAGGTACGGTAGATGCGCTTACCAGCAAACCGCGTCGGGTCAACGTCGATATCGCAGGCCAGTACGACCACATCGGCGTCGGCGATCTCTTCTTCAGTCAATTTATCTTGTGCGCCAACCGAGCCTTGGGTTTCCACGCGAATGGCATGGCCCATGGCTTTGCCCGCCTCTGCGAGTGCTTCGGCGGCCATAAAGGTATGCGCCACGCCGGTGGGGCAGGCAGTGACAGCAACGATTTTCTTGCCATCCGCGCTGTTTGCAGCGGTAGATGCGCTAGTAGTAGAGGCCGCAGGTGCGCTATAAATCGGTGCTTCACGCTTAGCCTGGGCCAGAAATGCGCTGGGGTCGGGGAGTGCGCTGGCAATCGGCGCTTGGAATAGCCGCTTGCCTTCGAAGCGCTCTGGGGCAGGCACGTGATCGGCGGCGACCACGATCAAATCGGCATTGGCGATCTGCTCGGCAGTGGCGGCCTGGAGCGGCGCGACTTCACCGTGCATTTCCACGTGCGCCGACCAGCCTTGACGCTGGGCGGCTTGTTCCAGGCGCTTAGCCGCGAGGAAGGTGGTCGCCATGCCGCTGGGGCAGGCGGTAATCAGAATAATATTCATAGCGTGGCTCCCTCGGTGATGGTGTCATCAAGACGCCGTATCCGGGTGTGTTGTTGGAGTGAATCGAAATCGGCAGCATGGGGATTGCCCACACCAACGTGGCGCACGGCCTCGGCCGAGAGCGCGGTGGCAAAGCGCAGCGTCTGTTCAGCCTCTTGCTGGTTAAGCAGGCCGTGGAGCATGCCCGCGACGAAGGTATCGCCGGCGCAAACGGTATTCGTCGCGGTAACCTTAGGGGGTGTGGCGTGCCAGGCACCTTGAGCGTTCACCCACAGCACCCCTTCAGCACCCGCTGAAATCAGCGCATTGGCGATGCCGCTTTTATGCAGCCGTTTAGCCGCATTCAAGCGCACATCGGAAGAGGTCATATCTTCGCCCGCCCACTCTGCCAGTTCGTTTTCATTAGGCTTAACACCGGCGGGGTGAGTCGCTATGGCCGCATTGAGTGCCGGGCCACTGGTATCTACCCAGAGCGGTACGCTGCTGGCGTTTAAGTGGTTTAACAGCGCGCTGAAATCGTCCGGTGACAGCCCAGGGGGCAGGCTGCCCGCCACGACGACCGCCTGGGGTGGCGTCGCGCTGGAAAGCTCGGTATTCAGTTTGTCGATCAGCGTCTGCAGATGTGCGGCGTCAATGGGCATGCCGGGGCCGTTAATATCGGTAACGCGGCCGCTCTGTTCAGCAATTTTGGCATTGATACGGGTTTCTCCCGGCACGCGCACAAAGGCGTCAGTCAGGGAGTAATTGGTAAATGCTAGCTCAAAGGGAGCGTCGTTATCGGCACCTAAAAAACCGCTGACGGTGACGTCGTGGCCAAGACCCGCCAATACGCGGGCAACGTTAACGCCTTTGCCCGCTGCTTCTAACTGGGCGCTAGTGGGGCGGTTCACGCTACCCAGCACCAACGACTCAAGGTTAAACGCCAAATCCAGCGCCGGATTCAGGGTAATGCATAGCACGCGGGCCATTAGCGGGCCTCCAGTGCATCGCGCACTTCATCGCTGGTGGCTTGGGAAAGCGCTAACTCAGCGCTGGCTTGGGCATCGGCGAAGTCAAACTCGCGCAGGCGGGCTTTGACCAGCGGGATCTGCCGCGCGCTGACGGAGAGCTCGTCCACGCCAAGGCCTACCAATACGGGAATGGCCACGGCGTCTGAGGCTAATTCGCCGCACACGCCGACCCATTTTCCTTGGGTATGGGCAGCCGCCACGGTCATTTGAATCAAACGCAGCACAGCAGGGTGTAAGCCATCGGCTTGAGCAGAGAGTTCCGGGTGGCCGCGGTCGATAGCCAGGGTGTACTGAGTCAAGTCGTTGGTGCCTACCGAGAAGAAATCGACTTCGGCGGCAAGACTGGGCGCCAGCAGCGCGCTAGAGGGTATTTCAATCATCACGCCAAGCTGCACATCGGTGGCGCGCTGGGAAGTAGGGATCTCTTTGAGTAGGCGATCGTAGATGGCTTTTACAGCGCGGAACTCAGCGATATCTTTGACCATCGGCAGCATAATCCGCAGAGGACTATCCTTGCCTGCCATCAATAACGCACGCAATTGGGTCTCGAGCACTTCGGGTTGTGTCAGCGCTAAGCGAATACCGCGTAGGCCCAGGAAGGGGTTGTCTTCTTGGGGTACCGGCCAGTAGGGCAGTGGCTTATCACCGCCGACATCTAATGTGCGGGCTACCAGCGGGCGGCCATCCAGGGCGTCAATTGCCTGACGGTACTCGCTAATCTGAGTGGCTAAGTCTGGTGCGCTGGCGTGGGCCATGAACAGGAATTCAGTACGCAGCAGGCCAACGGCCTCAGCGCCGCGCTCTACCGCATCAGCGGCGTGGGCAGTGTTGCCCAGGTTGGCGGCGACTTCCACACGGTGCCCATCGCGAGTTTGGGCGACTTCGAAGCGGCTTTCCCAGGCATCGGCTTCGCGCTGTTGGAGGTCTAGTAACTGCTGTTCGGCACGCTGTAGGCGCTCTTCGGAAGGCTGAAACGTCACTCGGCCACGTTCGCCATCCAGAATCATCATGCTGGCGTTGTTGAGTGCCATCACCGCTTGACCGGCGCCCACCACGGCAGGAATACCCAGTGCACGGGCCAGAATAGCGCTGTGTGCCGTGGCGCCGCCGCGTACGGTGAGCAGGCCGCGGACACGGGAAGTATCCAGCCGGGCCACATCGGAAGGGCCAATATCGTCCATCACCAGAATATAAGGGTGATCCGGCGGTTCGGGGAGCGTCACATCGCAGAGTACGCCCAACACCCGACGACCCACGTCGCGCAGGTCGGCAGCGCGTTCGGCCAGCAGGCGGTCAGCGAGCATCTCCTGTGCGTGGGCCGCGGTTTCAATCGCTTCCCACCAGCCCGCTTCCGCCGAGCGTCCTTCACGGATGGCATCCGTCGCCGCGTGATGGAGCTCCGGGTCGTCGAGCATTTCTTCGTGCATCGAAAGAATATCGGCGACTTCGCCTCCGGGGGCGTTATGCACCAATGTGTGCAGCTGGGCGGCGCCCTCTTTCAGCGCGCTATTTAAACGGCTGATTTCGTGTTCAGCGTCGCTGGCGTGCTCGGCGTACTCGAACTGCATCGGGCGGATGACAAACACTGGCGCAATGGCCAAGCCCGGCGAGGCGGCCACACCGGCGTGGGGCGTATCGGCAGCGAGAGGTTCAACGGCCGGTGTAGCGGTGCTCGCTTCCGGCGCGCTATCAAAGCCGCCGTCAAAGGGTGTGACTTTCTCTCCCAGGCCTGATTCAACAGCCTCGGCGACGGCCTCTAGTGCTGCGCTTGCCTGCCCACCCTCGGCTGAAAGCACCAGCCATTGGCCGCGGCGTGCGCCCAGGCCAATCACTTTGGTCAGGCTGGCGGCGGAAACCGGGGTGGCGCTGCCTTCTTCCAAACGTGCCTGAATCGGCATGGCCTGGACGCGCGCTATCTGTACCAGCTGTTTGGCGGGGCGGGCGTGCAGGCCATGGGGGTTGAGTACCCGTACCCGGCGGGTTTGGGTATTTGCGGTTTCGCCCGCCAGGGTGGCTAACAGCTGCGCGCTGGTTTTGCTCACTAGGCTTTGGCTTTCGCTGTTTTCTAACACCGCCATCAGTTGCTCTAACAGCGGGCGGTGGGCATCGCCGTGGGCGGCCAGACAGAACAATGCATGCACCGGATGGCCAGCACTTTCCAGGCTTTGTTCAGCCGGTGTGGCCACCCCCAGTGCGGGCTGGTTAACGCCCTGGGCGCTGCTAGCCAGCCAAAGCCCTTTACCTAACCAGGTCGGCTGTGCCGCGGCTATGGCGGTAATAAAACTGTTATCGACACAGCTGCTTTGGCGTAAGCGGGCGGCTGCAGCCAGGGCGAGTTCTTGTGGGTCGCGAGCAGGAAAGTTGACGCATAGAGTGTCGGCATCCAGGCGCGGTTCTAATGCTGGTTTGGAAAGCAGCCGCGCTACATCTGCCGCGGAGGTGGCATTTGCCAGTTGCTCGGAAACGCCTTCGCGATCCAGCACGTGAGTGAGCTGGCGCAGAATATCCAGGTGCTCATCGTTCTGGGCGGCGATCGTTACCAGTACGTGCACCTGCTGGCCGTCGTGCCACTCGATCCCTTGTGGGAACTGCAACACGCGTATACCCGTCTGCTTCACATACTGACGGCTTTCCGGCGTACCGTGGGGTATCGCAATGGCGTTGCCTAGAAACGTTGATGATTGTGCCTCGCGGGCGTGTAGGCCGTCGCGGTACTCGGCCTCAACCAATCCGGCGTCAACCAGTGCCTCAGCGGCACTGTCCAGCGCGGTTTGCCAGCTTTCGGCGTGGCGGTCTAGCAAGATGTCATTGGGGCCGAGTGTCAACATAGTATTCTCCTGTAAACGCGCACTGTCGGCATTTTAATGGGGCAGCGTGGACGCAGCGTCGTGTACATAAAGTGATCGTCGTTAAATGATCATGTCAATGGCATTGATGCTAGTGAGATGAACCGTGCCGTTTCAGTCGGTTTATCCTTGCCATTAAATCTGGGTATGGTGCTATGCTGAATCGATTCACTGAATGACACAAGGTTTGAGCTTTTAGACTTTGGTCTGGTAGGCGCTAACTTGCTGATAAACTGCCCGGCCACACCAGGGAGAAACCGCATGACACTTGCCGATATTGCCCGGCTAGCTGGCGTCTCGCGCACAACTGCTAGCTACGTGATTAATGGTCAGGCCGAGCAGCGCCGCATTAGCACGGCGACAATTGAAAAAGTGATGGCGGTGGTGCGGCAACACCGCTATCACATTGACCCTCAGGCGGCAGCGCTGCGCCGGGGCGCAAGCCGCTTGCTGGGGCTTATCGTGCCGGATTTGGAGAACATCAGTTATGCCCGTCTAGCCAAACGCCTGGAGCGGGGGGCACGGGAGCAGGGATATCAGCTGTTGATCGTAAGCTCAGATGACTGTGCAGAGAGTGAACGAACACTTGCGTTGGCGCTGCGTGCGCAACGCTGTGAAGTGTTGATCACCGCCAGTTGCTTGCCCAGGGACGATACTTTTTATGCCGACCTGCTAGACGAGGGATGGTGCGTGGTAGGGATGGNNGGATGGACCGTGGCCTCAATCCGGCGCGCTTTGCCAGTGTCGTGAGTAACGATCAGGAGGCGGCCAAGACGTTGACCCGTTCGGTGATCGGCGCGGCGACCAAGCGTGTTGCCTGGCTGGAAGCGATGCCGGATCTGTCGGTTAGCTGCGAGCGGCGGGCAGGTTTTCAGGCGGCCCTTGAAGGCAGCATGATCGAACCGCTTTATCTTACCGGGTCGCACTATGAACGTAGCGAAGGGGTGCGCTTAGCGATTCAACTGCTGGATGAACAGGGTGGTGCCGACGCACTGGTGACAGCGTCCTATACGCTGATGGAGGGGGTGTTTGATGTGTTCTTGGAGCGCGGCGGCCTGCCGGAAAATATTCGCCTGGCTACCTTTGGTGATCACCGGCTGCTGGATTTCCTTCCTCAGCCAGTGAACTCGGCGCTACAGGATTATGACCGTATTGCCGAGTTAACATTGCGTTGTGCCCTAGTTGCCATGAACGGCCACTATGAGAGCGGGCTGCAGGTGGTGGCGCGTCATCTGCACCGGCGTTAAACCGCGCGCGCCTGGGCCCAAGCTGCTGCATCTGGTATAGACATGTCGTAACTCTCACTCAAGTAGGGCGAGGAGAGCACGAAGTCGGCGCTCGCCGCATTGCAGGCAACGGGTACATTCCACAGCGCCGCTAAACGCAGCAGCGCTTTGACATCCGGATCGTGGGGTTGGGGTGAGAAGGGATCCCAAAAGAAGATCAGCACATCCAGCCGCTGCTCCGCAATCCGTGCGCCAATCTGCTGATCACCGCCCAGGGGGCCACTCATTAACCCCTCGACTTCTAACCCTAACGCGGTTTTAAGCCGCTTAGAGGTTGTTCCCGTGCCAATCAATTCGTGCTGGCTCAGTGTGTCCTTCCAGCGAGTTGCCCACTCAAGCATTTCGCTCTTCTTGCCATCATGGGCAATTAGCGCAATACGCTTGCGCGCTTGCAGCGTACGGATGGCCTGGCGGGGCGGTTGCGCGTCACTCATTTCGTCACTTCCCTCATGGTTCTATTGCCTTTCGGTCTTATGGCCGAATGGTTTTTCTTTTTACAGGTCGCAAAAGCTAAAAGCTCGCTACAGAGGTTAGACCGTTACTCGCTATCAAAGGCAAGGATTTTCATCGTATTGGTGCCCCCATGGGCATTCATATGGTCGCCGCGAGTGAGAATGACATGCTCGCCAGGGTGGATAAATCCCTGTGCCTGCAAGCATTTCAATGCTTCTTGGTTAAGGTTGGCCGGATCCATATCGGTGGTGTCGAAAGGAATTGAAACCACGCCACGATAGAGCGCCATACGCCGCTGGGCGATAGGACTGTGAGCCAACCCTACGATAGGCAGGCCGGAACGAATGCGCGATGCAATCAGCGGTGTATAGCCGGTGGAGGTCATGCAAGCGATTGCGCTGACGCCGGATAAGTGATTCGCTGCATACATCGCCGATAGCGCGATGGTTTCATCAATGCGCTCAAAGCCTTCATGAATACGGTGGCCTGACTCCTGAGCGAGACGCTCACGCTCGGCACCCAGGCAAACGCGGTTCATCGCCTCAATGGTCTCCACCGGGTAATCACCTGCGGCGGTTTCCGCAGAGAGCATCACTGCATCGGTGGCGTCGAGCACCGCATTGGCCACGTCGAAGACCTCGGCGCGGGTGGGTAGCGGCGACTCGATCATCGATTCCATCATCTGGGTGGCGGTAATGACGGCACGGTTGAGTGTGCGTGCGTGCTTGATAATGCGCTTCTGAGTACCAATCAGCGCGGCGTCGCCAATCTCAACGCCCAGGTCGCCCCTGGCCACCATGACCGCCTCAGAGGCTTCAATGATGCCATCCAGTGTAGCATCGTCGGCAACCGCTTCGGCGCGTTCAAGCTTAGCCACCAGGCCAATCTCTTTACCGGCTTCGCCAAGCAGCTCGCGGGCTTCTTGCATATCCGCGGCGCTACGCGGGAAGGAGACGGCTAAGTAGTCAACGCCAATCTCAATAGCGGTGTTTAGATCGGCTTTATCTTTCTCAGTAAGGGCGGGTGCTGAGAGTCCACCTCCCTGTTTGTTAATGCCCTTATTGTTGGAGAGCTTGCCACCTACGTGAACGCGGGTATGCACTTCTTGTCCAATTACACAGGTGACATCGAGTACCAAACGGCCATCGTCGAGCAGTAGGCGGTCGCCCTCAACGACATCATCGGCGAGTGTTTGATAGTCGCAGCCGACGCGTTCTGCAGTGCCGCTATTGGCGTCCAGCGCCATGTCCAAGACAAATGCCTGGCCGACATCGAGGTTGACGGCGCCTTCGACAAAACGCGCAATACGAATTTTCGGCCCTTGCAGGTCGCCCAGGGCGGCAACGCTGCGGCCAAGGCGTTCGGCGATCTCGCGGACTTCGCTTAAGCGACGGCGGTGGTCGTCTGCCGAGCCGTGGGAGAAGTTAAGCCGTACCAACTCCACACCGGCTTTTAGCATCGCTTCCAGCACGCCGGGGCGATCACTGGCGGGACCGAGTGTGGCGACAATTTTGGTGCGCCTTAACGGTGTATGGGAATGAGGGTTGGTAGACGCCGGTGCTGCTGTATTCGAGGTCGCATTCGTCATTGGCGCTCTCCTTGAGTAAGGGGATTGTTGGCAATTTAGTATTGGACTACGATAGCGTTTATATAGTAATTTTACTACATATTGGATATTCACTAGCCTTTTGGGGCGGTTGAAACGCTGTTTATCGGCCTCATGACGCTTAAATACGTATTTTTAGTAATTTTTTTACTAAAGGTGCAAATTGTTACTATTGGTCAATTGAGGAGCTATCATGACAATAAGAGTTGCGATTAACGGATTTGGCCGTATTGGCCGTAATGTACTGCGCGCCCTTTACGAAAACAGCTATCGTGACCGCGTACAGGTCGTCGCCATTAACGATCTCGGTGACCCCTCGCTAAATTCCCACCTGCTGCGTCACGATACCGTGCATGGTCACTTCCCCTTTAAGGTAGAACACGACGCCGAGAGCATCACGGTGGATGGCGATCGTATCGCCATCTCCTCCGAGCGCGATCCAGCGCAGTTGCCGTGGGCATCGATGAATATCGATCTGGTGATGGAGTGCACCGGGTTGTTTACCAAGCGCGAGGCGGCGGCCAAGCATATCGAAGCGGGTGCCAAGCGCGTGCTGATTTCCGCACCCAGCCCCGACGCTGATGCGACGATTGTATATGGCGTTAATGACCAAGTGTTGACCGCTGAACACACGGTTGTCTCTAATGCTTCCTGCACCACGAACTGCCTAGCGCCGGTCGCCAAAGCGTTGAACGATACTGTTGGTATCGAAAACGGTTTGATGACCACGGTGCACGCTTACACCAACGATCAGAACCTCTCGGATGTTTACCACTCTGACCCCTACCGGGCGCGCAGTGCAACGCACTCTATGATCCCGACCAAAACCGGCGCTGCCGCAGCGGTAGGCTTGGTGCTTCCAGAGCTGGCGGGTAAATTTGACGGCTTGGCCGTTCGCGTGCCGGTGATCAACGTCTCGCTGGTGGATCTGACCTTTACTGCCAGCCGCGATACCACTAAAGAAGAGATTAATGCCATCGTTGAGAAGGCTGCGGCTAACTCTCCAGTATTGGCTGTTAACGCTGAACCGCTGGTCTCTATTGATTTCAACCACGATGCCAACTCATCGACCTTTGATGCTAATCACACCCGCGTGAATGGCCGTCTGGTTAAAATCATGGCGTGGTACGACAACGAGTGGGGCTTCTCCAACCGTATGCTGGATACCGCGCTGGCGATGCAGGCGACTGCCAAGTAATGCACTGCTAACTAATGCACTGCTAACTAATGCAATGCTAAGTACTGTAATCTATGGGCAGGTATCGCCCAGCAGCAGCTCAGTTTGCAGCAACTGCTGGGCGAGGGGGATGCGGCCAAGAATCATCTGCGCTGCGACCCGGCCTTTACCCACACTATCCTGGCGCACCGTGGTTAAACGCGGTGCGCGGTACTGTCCTTCGGCAATGCCATCGAACCCGGTAATGCGTAACTCTTCCGGCACCCGTATACCGCGCTGCTCTGCCAGCGTTAGCGCCGTGAGCGCAATGCGGTCAGACATGCACAGCAGCAGGTCTGGCCGTTTTTCTATGGGCTGGTCGAGAATCTCGGCAATCACCGGCGAGCACACCTCAAAGGTATTCTCCTCGATATTCCATAGCGGCACTTGCTCCACATCTACCCCTTGCTCACTCAGCGCGCTATGAAAGCCCTCAAGTCGGGCGCGGCTGATGGTGCTGGTGTTGGGCAGCAGGGTGTGCTCGGCCGTCACCCGGCCGTTGCAGACCTCTTTGGTCAAGCGCAGATTGATAATCGCCGGGCGTTTGGGCAACTGGCCAAGCGCATGCTGGGCGATTTTATAGCTAGCAGCAGTATCATCGATATGCACCGTCGGGCAGCCTTCAATATCAAAATCAACGGCCACTAGGGTGCGCTGGGCGGGCAGTTCATCGAGCAGCTTATTGTTGGGCATTAGCCCATAGACGATAAAGCCATCGGCGATATTGGCGGAGCCCGGCGGCTGTGAAGCATGGCCGCGACCCGGCAATAACAGCAGCGTATGGCCGTGGGCGTCGAGGACTTCGGCAACCCCTGATAAAAACTCGCTGGCCACGGCGTCGTTCAAGCTGTAGGTCAGGCTTTCCGCAAGAATCACCGCAATAATCCGCGAGCGGCCGGTGCGCAAGCTGCGTGCTTTGGCGTCAGGGCCACTGTATCCCAGCCGTTTGGCCTCTTTGAGTATGCGTTCGCGCAGGGCAGGCGAAAGCTGATCCGGCCGGTTAAAGGCATTGGAAATCGTGGCAGTGGAGACGTTGAGTTCCTGCGCAAGATCCTTGAGTGTCATACGGCGCTGATCAGTCACGGTGCTTCCTTTACAGGCTTTTTTAATAATTGAAGACTTAGCTATTCAAAGGGTGTGCATAATAAAATCGACCCGCTGTGTGCTACCACTCCCCATGATAAGCGAAGGGAAGGTCAGGCACACACAGAGGGTCGTTAATGCGGGTCTCTTGGTTGATGACTCCCGTGCTTAAGCCGCTGCTTGTTGAGTGGATAACGTCAGTGCTGCACCGCTCTCATCAAACAGGTGTACTTTTTCCCAATCCGCTGCCAGTGATACCTGTTGGCCCTCCTGCCACTGGCTGGGGGCTTCGCTGCGATGGATCAACAGCGTGTCGCCCTGTTTGGGCTCAAGGTAGACGTAAACTTCGTTACCTAAATACTCGACATTGACAATATCGAAGCAGTTGTCATCGGTGGGCGCCGCTAAGCATAGGTGCTCTGGGCGAATACCGAGGGTCAGCGCTTCGCCGCTACGCAACTGCTGAGCATTCTGGGGCAGGGCGAGCTCGCCAACTCCCGCGGCTCGCACACGACAGCCGTTGGCGTCGCCAGCGAGTAATTCTGCAGGCATGAAGTTCATGGTGGGCGAGCCGATAAACCCGGCAACGAATTTCGTCGCCGGGCGCTGGTACAGCTCGTGGGGGCTGCCTACCTGCTCAACGTGTCCGCCATTGAGCACCACAATTTTGTCGGCCAGGGTCATGGCCTCCACTTGGTCGTGGGTCACGTA
>LGOV01016985.1_pt2 | contig 11244 bp, 14 predicted proteins | sample 469881 | NCBI WGS metagenome assembly LGOV01 (sample SAMN03857199, study PRJNA290197) | marine sediment metagenome | biome: marine cold seep biome; feature: cold seep; material: marine sediment; isolation source: sample #5579, elevator 3A push core 41 containing 12 cm of sediment... ...
TCGCAGCTGACCCCGCCAATCATTATACCGTTAAGATATAGAGGTCTTGCCGTGATAATATTTTTAAAATCTCCCCTTGGATTATTAAAAACATTCTCATAAGCTTTTTGACTATCAACCACATGAGGAAGCAAAGCCTTCGGAAATGATTCATTAATGGCATTTCCCAACATTTCCTCTTCACTGATGCCATACATTTGACTGGCTGTATAATTCCAAAACAACACTTTTTTTTCATCGTTAACAACACATATGGCATCATGACTCGCATTAAGAACATCTCTGACAACAGAGTAAACTTCCCTGCTAAGCAATGCCTGATTACGTTTATAATAAGTTAAATCGACAATTCCATATATCTCATTCTTATGCACCACTACAATATACCGGTTGTCGAGATTCAATTTATCGATTCGATCAAAACTGTTAATATCTACAATATCAGCATTTTGTTCAAATCCATTAAGATTTTCAATCGATTGACTTATTAATAAAACGTCTTTACAATTTAATACTATTTTTTTATCTTGAAGATAGATATAATCGATATTATCTCTTTGAAACAATTCGATATCAATATTTTCTGAATTCATTGTCAAAAAATTATTCGATACGATATCTTCAACTTTTGATTGTTTAAATAAACTATCTAAAATATTCACACTGTTCACCAACCTATAAACTACAAAATTTTAAAATCATAATTTGAAATATTAATTAATTCATTAATGGTCATATCAGATACTTCTCCATATAACCATTTCTTTTCCATATCTTTTGGAATAATCACCGGCATTCTTGAATGAATAGAGCTGATAGAAGGATCAGCTGGTTTCGTCAAAATAACAAAAGCATTTACCCACTCATCTCCAATTCTAATAATATTATAAATCCCCGCTAAAGATAAAATACTGTGATTATTTAATTCGATTTTTCTCTTTATAGATAGTTTCTCACTTTTTTCCCATTCATAATAGCCACTGGCAGGCAAAATAATTCTTCTATTATTGATCGCTTCTTTAAAGAGTTTCTTTTCCATAACGGTTTCAATTCTTGCATTGATAATCAAATTCTTCGAAAAATTATATTTCATTCCCCACTTCATTTCAGTGAGTTTGTTTTTTTCAATTGCAATCGTGTTTTCTGACGGAAATACTTCTTTTGCTGTATGCTGAGTTTTTTGATATTCTTCAATAAAATTATAATATTCTAAAATTTTTTCGAAATCTGCATCCAAAAAATATCTGCCACACATTTCCATACCTCCTTATATACACATCAAAAGAAAAACATATGTATAAGCCTATTCATAAATCATTTCATAATAGCGAGCTATAGTGCCAGCTAATTCATCTACGCTAATAGTTCTGCTTCGCCTGATCGTTTCTTTCCCTTCTATAAACAGCACAATGGTAGGCACCATAAAAACACTGTATAATCCGACAATTTTAGGTTCAACATCAGCTTCACTTCGAAGCAAGGCAATATTCGGGAATTCGTTTAGCATGTTTTCAATTTTAGGAAAAAGATCCTTACACATATTGCAATCGGTAGAAGTGAAATATGCAAGAACCATTTTTTCGTTTTCTATTTTTTCTTTAATAAGATCTATATTATTCAACGTGACCACATTGCACCCCTCAATCTATTTTGATATTATTTCTAATAAAAGCCAACATAAGCTTACTGGTAGTTCCCACCAACAAACCCGTTGGAATAGCAAACACTAATAATAGTGGCAAGTAATAGAAAATATTTATATTACTTATAACTAATGCCGCTATTAATAATTGTCCAATATTATGAGCAATCGCTCCCAATATACTAACACCTATTATACTAGCTTTATCAAATTTAATAAAACTACCCATAATAATCAATGCCAATATACCTCCCGATAAACTATAAAGCAAACTGGACATAGAACCAAACAGAAATGAAATTATTACAATTCTTCCAACCAACACTAAAGACGCTTCCTTAAAAGTCAGTATGTAAAGAGAAATCAGTGTAATAATATTCGCAAGTCCAAGTTTCGCACCAGGAACAATAAAATTAACAGGGATGGTTCTTTCAATGAATCCCAATATCATCGCTTGGCTAATTAGTATTCCAATTAACGCAAGTTTTCTTGTGTTTATTTTCATGTTCATTAACTCCTAATTAGATATTACATCCACATCATTTTTTGCAGTCCCATTTATCTGAACAACTACTTTATGCGGAAGACAGACAATCGATTCTCCAGGTTTGCTTATCGCCTTCGATTGCACACAAACCTGATCTTTGCAATCTGCTTCCAGCATCGATACAATTCCGTCATCAATTACAATTTTATTATATCCAAGTTCATTGTCTATAATAAAAACATCATTGGTTGACTCTGTCAACACGCTTTGATAAACCAATTGTCCATCTGAATATATCTCTACATTTTTATCAGAATACTTCTGATTCATAATTTTATTACCAGTATATATTGTCAATGCCGCTAGTAAAACTAAAATAATTATTACAAAATCATTTTTCTTCATTCAGGTACCCCTATTTTGCTTTTGATGGTATTATATCATATATACAATAAAAATCCTCCCGAGAATCAGAAGGATTTCCAACAGATATTTCTCAAACTTGATTGAATTGAGATATCTGCTACCCTCTGTTTGATTTGCAAAATATTATCATTCAGTAAATATAATTTAAAAATTCATTAGTTAAATACATGGAGGAAAAATGTTTAAAAAAATATCGTTATTTTTGATTTTAATATTATTAGTAGTTGGTTGTTCAAATTCAAAACCTGAGCCTTATTTAGAATCTGATTTTATATTGAACACAATTATTACTATCACGCTATTTGATGATAACCCAGAGACTTTTGAATCAATATTTACACTTATTAAAGATTACGAGTCCATTTTAGATAATCATCGAGAAGGCACCGAAATATACTCGCTTAATCATTCAGCATATCGACAACCTTTTAATCTAAGCGATACAACTTATGAAATCATCACTAAATCCATCGAATATTCAAAGTTGTCTGATGGATACTTTGATATAACCATCGAACCTTTAGTTACCTTATGGGATATAAATAATTCATACGATAATCCAATCATCCCAAATGAAAACGATATAATAGAAGCTAAAGACTTAGTGGATTACAAAAATATCATCATCGACAATCATAATTTATCCTTCAACAAAAAAGATATGTCTATAGATCTAGGTGGAATAGCAAAAGGTTATATTACCGATTGTGTTGTTGAACACCTTGAAGAAAAAGGTATTCAAAGCGCTATATTGAACTTAGGTGGAAATGTATACGTTCACGGCACCAAGCCAGATGGCACTCTATTTAAAGTGGGAATCCAAGATCCTGATAAAAATAGAGGCGATACGCTCGGAATCGTCACATTAAAAGATGCCTCTGTAGTAACATCGGGAATCTATGAACGTTATTTTGAATTGGGCGGAGAAATATATCATCATATAATTAATCCATTTACCGGATATCCAGAAAACAACGAATTAAAAAGCATAACAATTATAAGCAAATCATCGCTAGACGGCGATGCATTGTCAACTTCGTTGTTTTTATTGGGACTCGAAAAAGGTAAGCAGCTTATAGAATCATTAGACGATATAGATGCAATATTTGTCGATAAATCAAACAATGTATATATTTCTTCGGGTTTAGATAATAATTTTGAATTAACAAATTCATCATATACTATAAAAAGATAAGCGAATTCGCTTATCTTTTTGCTTTCATTCTATCAATAAGAAGTTTATTGTATTCTATTTAACCGCTTTTTCAATCATGATATCAAGCATCATAAGATCTGTTTTTGCCATTCCTTCGTTTCCAAGAAGCGCCATGTTTTTAATTGTTTTTTCAATATCATCATCATTGAACCCTTCAAAACCTCTAACACCAAAATCATTGAGAGCAATAATAGCTGCATCGAAGGCACAATCAACCGAACTTGCAACTTTCAATGCACAACTCGTCTTTGCACCATCACAGAAAAGTCCTGTAATTCCAGCAATTTGGTTTTTCATGGCTTTTATCATTTGATCATAATTGCCATCCAGCAAATGTACAATTCCTGCCGATGCACCGACTCCAGCAACCGTCGCACCACAAAGCGCTGATAATCTGCCTAAACTTTTCTTCATATGAATTGGAATCAAATTACTTAACAGCATCGCTCTTATTAAATCCTCTTCACTCTTTTCCGCCTTTAACCATACAGAATAAACAGGCATGGTAGCGGTAATTCCTTGATTTCCACTTCCAGAGTTGCTCATTGCAGCGAGTTTAGATCCATCCATTCTTGCATCTGCAGCAGCAGCTGTATTCATAAGAGCGAAATTTTTATAATCTTCTTGTAAAATACCCTTTTCAATACTTTTTTTAATGGACTTGCCTACTTGCAATCCCCATTCTCCATTTAGTCCTTCTTTTGATAAAATCGAGTTAAGCTTTACTGCATCCAAAATAAACCTGACTTCATCAATATCTACCGTCATTGCAAAATCATAAATCGCTTTAACCGTTATTTCTTTTTCATCGGATTCGATTTCAAATTTTTCTTCTTCTTTTAGTTTCTCAAAGAACACTTCATTTTCAGATTTTATCGATACAATTTGATCGTGAATATCCACTATTTCAGTTTCAACCCATTTATCTTCTTGATTATAAATTCTCGCTTTTATGTAGAGTTTTTCAGGTCTTTCTGAAACATTGATAGTGACAATATCATTTTCCTTTATAAGTTTTCCTTTTGCCACATCATCAGAAGTGATATCTTCAAGCACTTCCAATCCCTTCTCTGGACTACCAGAAATCGCACCTAAAATAGCAGCAATATCAATGCCTATCATTCCCGTACCCGGTATGCCTACTCCCATTGCATTTTTTAAGATGTTTCCACTAAGTTCTAGTTCTATTCTGCTTAATTCTCCCTTGATATGCTTTGCTGAATTTGCCGCGGCTAAAGCAATGGCGATAGGCTCTGTACATCCTAATGCAGGTTTCAGTTCTTCTTTAAGTTTTCTAATCAAATAATTTTTCAAACTTTTCACTCCTTATTTTTTTAATATATCTATTAATATTTCCATTCCTTTTTGAATCTCTTCTTTAGAACTATGTGTAAAATTCAACCGAAAATGATTCTCTCCTTCAGCAGCTTCTGAGAAGAAAAATTCACCTGGAATAAAATCCACTCCCTTTTTCATACTCTCAGAAAGCATTTCTTTTAAAGAAACATTTCCAAGAACTTCACACCAATAATAATATCCACCCATAGGCTTCATATAATTAATACTATCTTTTGCATATTCTAAATACATTCCCATAACATCTCTTTTTTCAAGGTACAAACTCCTCATCTTTTCAAGATGATTATTATAATACCCCTGGTTGATGAATTCTCCAATTATATGTTGCGAAAGAGTATTCGCGTGAATATCTACAAATTGTTTTAATAAAACCAATTTTTTAATAACATCTTCATCAGCTGCAACATAACCAATGCGAAATCCCGGAGAAATCGTCTTTGAAAACGTACCGATATATATAACAAAATTATCCTGATCCAACGATTTTATTGTAGGCATATATTTCTCATAATAAAGTTCACCATAAGGATCTTCTTCAATAATCGGTGTCCTATATTTTTTGGCTAAATATAATATATCCTTCCTACTTTGCAAATCCATTATATTGCCAGTCGGATTTTGATAATTTGGCAAAAGATAAATAAATTTTATATCATTCTTTTTCAAATTATACTCGACATGATTCAAATCCAAACCATTTGATTTAAGATTGGAATTGATCAACTTTGCACCAGCTTTTTTAAAAAGCTGTATCGCTCCAAAAAATGTTGGGTTTTCTACAAGTATTAAATCTCCAGGTTTGATAAAAGTACTTATCACCAAATTTAAACCTTGTTGCGCACCCGATGTTACCATGAGTTCATTATTCAAAAGCCTTATTGATTTTTCTTCATATAAATAATTTTGTAATATTTTTCTGAAATTCTTATCTCCACGTACTGGAGTCTGAAAAAAAACATCCTGATTACTCATTAAAATATCATTCGTCAAATTTTTAAAAGTCTCATAAGGAAAATTCTTTTTAGAAGGAAATCCTCCCGATAATGAAATCAAATTTTTTTCTTTAACATCACTCATGATTTTTGCCATAATATCAATGGAATTTTCAAAAGAAAAGTTACCTACCACCCGATCCCAATACATTTCATGAAATGGATTTTGATTATTTTTAATATTTTGATTGTAAATAACAAAGGTTCCTTTACCTACCTTCGAATCAATCAAATCTTCATCTTTCAACTTCTCATAAGCTTTGATTGTAGTATTCCTATTAACTTCCAAAGCTTGTGCCAATTTTCTTTCAGAAGGCAGAATAAAACCATATGGATACTTGCCCGCTATAATTCCTTCTTCTATTTGATTTTTAATCTGAAGATATAACGGTAAATTATTATTTCGATCTATCCTTATTTTCATAACAATACCTCACTTCTAGTATACCAATACTAAATTATTAAAAAAGAACCAATGCGTTATTATTGGACCCCTCCATTATTATATCAAATTTTTACAAATTAATTACATTTTTCGTTGCATAATCATTTAGTATGTTGTATCATTAAGTTGGTGTTTATGGAAACACAATCTACATTACTTATGTAAATATTTTTTTTGGAGGAATTTTAAATGGAAAAAGGTACAGTAAAATGGTTTAACTCAGAAAAAGGATATGGTTTCATCACTGTTGATAACGGCGAAGATATTTTTGTTCATTTCTCAGCAATAGAAACTGATGGATTCAAAACTTTAGACGAAGGTCAAAGAGTGGAATTCGAAATTATTGAAGGCGACAAAGGTCCTCAAGCTAGCAAAGTAAGCAAAATATAATTGCTGGTAAACTTCTATTTTTCTTAAAGTAACAAAAGTGAAATATCTGAAATAGAATTAAACAGGCTGCCAATATGGCAGCCTTTTATATTTACAAAGAAACATCTCTACCAATTATATCCTCATACGTCTGTCTTTTAACAATTACCCTCTCTTTTCCTTTACTTACCAAAACTACGGCCGGAATCAACATTCTGTTGTAGTTGCTAGCCATCGAAAAATTATAAGCTCCTGTAGTATGAACAATTAAATAATCTCCAGTTTCAATTTCAGGCAAATTAATATCTTTTACTAAAATATCGCCACTCTCACATGCTTTTCCTGCTATTGTGTATATATGGGTTTTTTCTTGATTATATTTATTGGCAATATCAGCAGAATAAAGCGCATTATATAGTGAAGGTCTAATATTATCAGACATTCCACCATCGACTGCCGCATAGGTTCTAATACCTTCTATTGATTTAACAGCCCCGATTTTATAAATAGTTATCCCCGCCGGTCCTATAATCCACCTACCTGGCTCTATAATTACTTGTGGTCTAGTCATATTTGCTTGCTTGAATTCTTTTTCTATTGTGTCCATAATCTCAGATAAAATTTTCTCAATGTCTAGAGGCTGTATATCTTCATGGTAAGGTATACCGAATCCTCCGCCGATATTAAGAATTTCAGTAGAATAATTATAATTATTCTTTGTCCATTCAATCAAATCAAAGATGAGTTTAAACGCATTTAGATATGTCTCATTATCAAATAGTTGTGATCCAATATGGTAATGAAATCCTTTTAAATCAAGTCTGTCTTCGCTAAGAATTCTTGGTATGATGTCATTTTTTAATGACTCATCAATCTGAAAACCAAATTTTGTATCTCTTTGACCTGTTATAATATATTCATGAGTATCTATGTTTGTTAACCCAGGTGATAATCTCAATAAAACATCTTGTGTCTTATTTTCTTTTTTCAGAATTTCAATAAGCAGTTCCAGTTCATAAAGGTTATCTACAACAATTTGTCCAATACCGTAATCGATCGCCATTTCAAGTTCCTTTTGAGTTTTGTTGTTTCCATGAAAAAATATTTCTTTAGGATTAAACCCCGCTTTCATAACAGTGAATAATTCTCCACCAGAAACAACATCAATCCCTAAACCTTCTCTACCTATAATCTGCGCCATAGCTATCGATAAAAAAGCTTTGCTGGCATAAAGAACCTTTACATTGTCATATTTATCGATAAAACATTTTTTTAAGGTATTAATATTTTCTAAAATAATATCTTCACTTAATACATATAAAGGCGTTTCATGTTTCTTAGCTAATTCAACTGTATCGACGCCTCCAAAAAAATAATGATTATTTGCTTTCATAATTTCCCTCCTTATAAAGAATTTCTACCTAATTATAAACGCAATAATCACACCAGTTATTAAATATTATATTTTTTTGTTTTTTCATAGAAGGTAGTTTTTTTATTCAATAATTCCAGAGTTTTCTTTTTATCTCCATCCACTAACTCCAATACTTCTTCAATAAGTTTTTTCTCATGATTCATTATATATTATTTCGAGTCAAAAGTATTGGTATCACAGTCTTTAACGATATAAAACCATCAGTTGACAGCACTTCGTAATCACCATATTTGCAGTCCTCTCAATGGTGTTTTCAAGCTTTCTAACATTTATATCTATAAGAAATTTCTAATCGTTTTTTCCCTTTTTAAAAAACAAAATCATTATTATTTCCAATTCTTCAACATCTCCCCTATCGATCTTTTCATTTCTTCAAAAAATTCCGACCCGTTTTTTCTCGCGTAAAACATCTGTCCAAAATTTTCAGCACCATAAGGATTGTTCACTTTAAATAATTTTTCATTTTCATCAAACATTTCTTTTATTTCTTCATCGCTCATTTTTTTGTATTTTTCATTGAATACAACAAATTTTTCATCAAATCTATCTCTATGGTTCCTCTTATATTCCTCTTCATAATATCCCAAAGTCAATAAACTTATGGGAAATGCATATTTAGGCAAATCAAGCAATTCTTTGTGAGTTTCATAATTTTCCAATATATCGCCTATATAACATGAACCTATTCCTAATGATTCAGCAGCAATCACTGCTGTTTGCGCTGCAATCAATGTATCGCTTATAGAAAGCATCAAATCCGGCATCGAAGGAGATGAATACTCTCCATTTCTTTTTTCTTCAAATTCTTCAACCTTGGATATTTGAAAATAACGATGCCATTTTTCCATATCGGCTACAAATAATAAAAGTACAGGCGCAGTTGCAATAAAAGGTTGATTATCACAAGTTTTGCTTAATATTTCCTTTGTCTTTTGATCTCTTATTACAATAACCGAATACATCATCATGTTTCCTGCAGTAGGAGCTCTCATTGTGCTATGCAGTATTTGATTCAATGTATTATCATCAATATCTCTTTTATCGTATTTTCTTAGAGATACCCTGTTTTCAATTATATTCAATGTATCATTCATCGATATTCACCATTTCTTTTTCTTTTTTACTTAAAGAATCATAAACAATCAGAAATGACTGATTGATTAGATCAACTATTATTTCATCATCTATCTCTTCAATATAAATAGTATTCCAGTGTTTTTTATTCATGTGATACCCGGGAATGATTATATCAGGATACTCCATCCTAAGCATTTCATTCACAACCGGTTCATTCTTAAGATTGATACTCGGTCTATCCTCATGGTTATTCATCAATCCAAACATCTTATTTCCAACTTTAAACACCATTACATCTTGACCAAAAGGATAAGTTTCCTTCGAGCCTTTCAACTTCAAAAAGATATCTTTTACATCATTGATATCCATCAGCGATCAATTCCTTCACGAGACAATACCCCTTGCTCATAATAATGTTTTATTTCCTTCATTTCAGTAACTAAATCTGCATATTGATATAACTCCGGAATGCAATATCTTCCTGTCAATATCAATTCCGTTTTTTCGTTTTTATTCTTAATTAGATTTATTATCTGCTCGCTTGTAATCATCTTATAATAGTGAGCTATAAAGATTTCATCCAATATCACTAAATCATAAAGCCCTTCTTTAACTACTTCTACAGCTTTCTCATATCCTTCCAAAGCTCTTTTATAATCATCTTCAACTGGATCTTTATCTATAAAGCAATCAACTCCATACTGCTCAACGAAAATTCCATCAAGAAGCTTTTCAAGCTTTGTTTCCGAGTACTTCATTCCTTTGATAAATTGTCCGACATAAACTTTCTTGCCTATCATCAATGTTCTCAAAGCCACACCAAAAGCAGCAGTTGTTTTCCCCTTGCCATTTCCGGTATATATATGTACATATCCTTTACTCATCTTTAATTACCACCTCATTTAAAATTTTCCCTATAGATTCTTTGAATACTATAGTTGCTGAAGAATCATATTTTGTCTTGGTCTTATTTATAATCACAAGATTTTGTCCATTGTAATATCTAATCAAACCTGCCGCCGGATATACTTTAAGAGAAGTTCCACCGATTATGAGCAAGTCTGCCTTGGAAACACAATCTATCGATTCTTCCAACAATATTTGATCCAATGATTCACCGTACATAACTACATCAGGTCTAACCTTTCCACCGCATTCATCACATAGCGGAACTCCATTATTATTGAGTATAAAATCAACATTAAACTTTTTACCGCATTTTTGACAATAATTCTTATGCAATGACCCGTGGATTTCTATAACATTTGTACTTCCTGCCATCTGATGAAGTCCATCGATATTTTGAGTGATGATAGCCTTTAAACTACCTCTTCTCTCTAGTTCATACAGGGCTTTATGCGCTAGATTCGGCCTTGCATCTGGATGGATCAGATTTTCTCTATAATACTTATAAAAATCATCGGTTTGATTGTTGAAAAATCTAATGCTTAAAATTTCTTCAGGAGGAACATTATAATTGGACTTCTTTGAGTAGAGCCCCTTGGCCGAACGAAAATCAGGAATATCACTCTCAGTGGAAGTACCGGCTCCTCCTAAAAAAACAATGTATTTGCTTTTTTCAACAATCTCTTTAAATTCGTTTAACTTCAAGATATCCATTAAAAATCCATCCGTTTGATTTTTACATCTTCAAGCGCATTCATCTCTTCTTCTAAACATTCAACTGAAACCTTATCTTTTCTTTCAATTAATTCTAGTAAGATCAATCCCTCATCACTGCATATATTGCTCGCCTCATGAAGTCCAAGTCTCGTCTTGATGATACATCCATACTT
>LGOV01035273.1_pt2 | contig 11229 bp, 10 predicted proteins | sample 469881 | NCBI WGS metagenome assembly LGOV01 (sample SAMN03857199, study PRJNA290197) | marine sediment metagenome | biome: marine cold seep biome; feature: cold seep; material: marine sediment; isolation source: sample #5579, elevator 3A push core 41 containing 12 cm of sediment... ...
CGCACCAGGGCGGTCACCGCCGCGACAGCGACTGCACCCTGAATGATGGATCCCCAAAAGGTCAGGGTGAGGAGCAGTGAGCCGGGTTGATCGATGAGTCCACCGTATTCAATGAGACCGATGGTGGCGGCCAGAATCAACAGCAGGCTATAGCAGCCGCCGATGCTCAGTTTGGTGTCGTGCATGGGGCCACCTCGTCGGCAATGGTGATGATAAATCGCGAGTCGAAATCCTGTTCTTCGATCAGAGCATCGACTTGGGGCAGCCTGGCCAGAATTAGAAAGCCGGCAAAGGAGGCCAGCGCTCCGACCAGGATAGTCATCAGATAGCCGATAAGCAGAAAGGCTGGTACTGCCACAATCGGTTTGCCGCCGGTGATGACGGGCCAGTCGAGGGAGGTTAGAGCCGCCAGCAGGAAGCCGCCGCCGAAACCTGCCAGAGCCCCTCCCAGGGCAAATAATGGTAATTTGCTCGGTGTCTGGCCAAGCAATGTTTCGACTTCGCTGAGAGGGTAGGGGGTTCGCACTTCTAGTTGTTCACTGGGTACGCCGTTCTTTAGCAATTGTTCCAACTGCTGCAGAAAGGTTTGCTGATCGTGAAAGAAAAGCTGTTGGGCCATATCAGCGCTCCTTCAGTTCGGTAATCGACAATACCGGCAGAATCTTGATGAAGAGCAAAAAGAGCAAGAAAAACAAACCAAAAGAGCCTGCGGTAATGCCGATCTCGGTAAGGGACGGGGTGTAATTCCCCCAGGCATAAGGGTCGAAGTCCCTGGCTAGGGAAGTGACCACGATAACAAACCGCTCCAACCACATACCCACGTTGACCAGCAGAGAGAGGATGAACAGGTAGGTCAGGTTGCGTCTCAGGCGGCCGACAAACAGGGTTAGTGGCAGGATCGCGTTGCAGCTGATCATAATCCAGAACAGCAGTCGGTAGTCGCCGAGAGCGCGAAAACGGAATTGTTCCATTTCATATAGATTCCCGCTGTAGAAGGCCAGCCCCTGTTCGACAACATAAGCGAAGCCGACGATTAGAGAAGTTAGCAGCAGAATCTTGGCGATGGCTTCGATATGCGAGATGGGAATGTAGCTTTCCAGGCGCAGTAGGCGGCGCATGGGAATCACCAGCGTAATGACCATGGCTGTGCCGGAGAGGATGGCCCCGGCCACAAAATAAGGGGCGAAGATGGTGGTGTGCCAGCCGGGTACGATGCTCACCGCGAAGTCCCAGGAGACAATGGAGTGGACCGAGGCGACCAGGGGAGTGGCAAAGGCGGCTAGAAAGAAATAGAGCTTGGTATAGTGGCGCCATTGTTGGGAGTTGCCGACCCAGCCAAGGGACGCCAGGCGATAGATTTTACCGACGAAACCGGGGCGGCGACGGGCGACGATGGCCAGATCGGGAACCAGGCCGACAAAGAAAAACACCAGACTGACCAGCATATAGGTGGAGACGGCGAATACGTCCCACACCAGCGGCGAACGGAAATTGACCCACAATTGACGCTGGTTGGGGTAAGGAAACAGGAAGTAGGCGAGCCAGACGCGACCGAGGTGGATCAGGGGGAACAAGCCTGCCACCATCAAGGCGAAGATGGTCATCGCTTCGGCGGCCCGGTTGAAGCTGGTGCGAAAGCGGGCGCGGAAGATATAGAGCACCGCCGAGATCAGGGTGCCGGAATGAGCGATGCCGACCCAGAAGACAAAGTCGGTGATATAAACTCCCCAACCGACCGGGTGGCTGATGCCGGCAACGCCCATGCCGAGGGCGATCTGTCGGCTCCACAGGGCCATGCCGCCGAGAAACACCAATCCGGCTAAAAAAATGCAGGCCAGGTAGCAGCGACTCGGCCGACTCATGGCCGCGAGAACATCCTGTTCGATCTGCTCAGTGGAAGATGTGTTCTGCATGGTCTCTCAATCGTATAAATATCGGTCGTTAGCGACTGGTTCCGGTTACTCGGGGCGCAGGTAATGCACGCTCGGTTCGGTGCCTAGTTCGGCGAGGACCCGGTAAGCGCGCTGGCTATGGGTCAGGCGATAAATTTGCGACTCTTTATCGAGTAGATTGCCAAAGACGATGGCGCCAGCCGGGCAGCTCTGGGCACAGGCCGTGGTTACTTCACCGTCTTGTACCAGGCGTTTGTCGTCCTTGGCGCGATCCTTGGCGATGCGAATACGTTGCAGGCAGAGGGTGCATTTTTCCATCATTCCCTTGCTGCGCACAGGGACGTCAGGGTTACGCAACTGGTCAAGGGGCGGGGTGCGCTTATGCTGCCACCAGTTGAAACGCCGCACTTTGTAGGGGCAGTTGTTACTGCAGTAACGGGTGCCGACGCAGCGGTTGTAGACCTGCACGTTGAGTCCCTCGGGATTATGATAGGCGGCATAGACCGGACAGACGGCTTCACAGGGGGCATAGTTGCAGTGCTGGCAGAGCATGGGCAAAAAATCGACCCGACCGTGCTCATCGTAGAAGGGTTCAATGCGCAGCCAGGACATCTCTCTCCCGGCCAGATGGTCAGAGGCTCCAACCACCGGTACATTGTTCTCTATATAGCAGGAGGCGACACAGGCGCTGCAGCCGACGCAGCGCTGCAGGTCGATGGCCATGGTCCAGCGATAGTTTTCGTATTGTGGTTCGGGATAGAAGGACGCCCGGGGGCCGTGATGTTGCTGGTCGTTCTTTTTCTTGTGTTGGACCGGCTTGGGAATCAGGCCGCGCCCCTGTTGTGAAGGTGATCCCGCCAGGATTGGCAAGCGGTGCAGCTTTCCGGTAGATGTCAGCTTCAGGGCTTCCCAATAGCGCAGGGCCTCGCCGGTAACAGGATCGATGCCTGCCGCCGGGGCTGGCAGGCTGTCCATGGGCAGGGTCAGGACTTCGCTTGGCTGGCCGGGTTGGAGGCGCACCGGCTGTTTGCTCTGCCCGTCAGTGGATTTCATTTGCAGCTCGTCACCATCTTTCAGCCTAAGCAGGGCGGCGCTTTGCGGGGCGACGGAAACCCAACTGCCATAGGAAATGGTGGTAAGGGGGTCGGGAACTTCCGAGAGCAACTCCAGGCTGCGGCTGCGGCCGTCGAAGGAGCGGATTGACGGTGCTATGACTGCCACTGGCAGAGTCAGGGGAGCCTTCATTTGCAGGTTTTGCAACGCTTTTGCTGCGCGGACCCGGTTGAGGTGGATGGAAGGTTTTGGTTGGGGGGCAATCAGGAAACCATCCACCATGAATTGCTTAAGTTGTGCGCGGCTAAAGCGTTTTTGCCAGTTGTGTTGCAGATAGGTCTCCCAGTTGGCCGCCTGGCTTTTGCCGGTGGCCTGTTGCAGTAGTTTAAGCAGCAGGTCGCCCTCGCTAAGAGCCTGATGTCGCGGGGATGCCAACGGTTGCAGCAGGCCGATGATGCCCCGGCGGGGCTCGGTGTCCCCCCAGGTTTCGAGGCCATGAGCCAGAGGCAGGATCAAGTCCATCTGGTCGGTGGTGTCATCGGCTAGATCCGCCAGGCCGACCTTCAGCTGTGCTTTGGCCAGAGCCGCTTGCAGCCCCAGAGCCGTGGGGCTGTGGCGAACTGGATTGCAGCGGCTGATGAATAGCACCCCGATGCGGTCAGCGGCGAGCTGCTGGCTTAACTCTTTTAGGTCCAGCAGGGAACCGACCCGCGAATAATTTTCTGCCGCAGAAAAATCCAGACCGCCCCAAGGCAAGGCCGTCAACCACTGTAATAGAGCGCCGAGAAGGGCGACCGGTTGACCGTTAAGATGGCCGGTAGCGACCCCGCCGACAATCAATAGTGGTTTTTTGGCTTGTACAAAGCGCGAGGTTAATTCCTGCAGTTGTTGGGGTTTTAAGCCGGTTGCAACAGCGGTTGCGGCGAGGTCTGTGCTTGGAAGCAAGTCCTGCAGTGCTTGTGGCCAGCGGCTCCGATACCGGCTCTGGGAAGCCAGGGACTGCAGCAGCCAGAGCAACAGCGCCCCTTCACTGCCGGGTGTCAGGACCAGTCGGTCGTCAGCATTGGCACCGGTGAGGGAATAGTGTGGTTCCAGATGCATCCAGTGGCGTTTTTGATCTGCTGCCAGGGTGCTGGCCTGAGCGGTGTAATCGACGGGGCTGAGAAAGGTCTCGAGCAAGTCGGCACCGATGGTGATCAACAGATTGGCTTGGTCAACCCGATAGCGCGGCAGGTCGGCCCGGTCAAAGAGCANNGCCATAGCTTTGCCGCAGGGCGGCGTGGGAAAAGGGCTCAAACTCAGCCAGCCGTTCGATATCCAGAGAGTCACAGAACCCTTCGATGAGGGTATTCAGGGTGCCGCTGGTGCGACCGGCCAGCCAGGTATTTTTCCGGCCTTGCTGACGGCTAAGCTGCAGAGCTTCGGTGATTTCAGTTAATGCCTGAGCCCAGGAGATCGCCTGCAAACGACCGTCGGTTTGACGTTTAAGAGGGGTCTGCAATCGCTGCGGATGATAGAGTCGCCACAAGGAGGCCTGACCGCGCAGGCACAGACCGCCGCGATTGACAGGATGCCGAGGGTTTCCTTCAAGCTTGACCGGGCGGTTTTCCCGGATGCGGGCCAGCAGGCCGCAGTGGGCTGGGCATTCACAACAGGTCGATGGCTGCCAGGTTTCGGTCCCTGGAATGATGCCGTCTTCGGCTGGCACCAGTAGCGACACGAGCTCCTTCTGGCCCTTTTCGGAACCGCAGGACGAGAGTGCTGCGGCTCCGGAAACCAGGCCCAGCATCTGTAGAAACTGCCGTCGATCCATTCTTGATTCTCTCCGTTAAATCAGAAACTTTCCAGTGCTCATTCAAAGGGGGCAGATGAATACTACTTATGGCAGGTAGCGCAATCAAACGATGCGCCACGGCTGCGGTGGCAGCTCAAGCACCAGCCCATTTGCAAGGAGCGGACTCTGCGCACTTCCTGCATTTCAACGATGGCGCCATGACAGGCCGTACAATCCAGGCCGCTGCTGACGTGGCGCTTGTGAGAAAAGTAGATGAAGTCGGGTACTTGGTGAATGCGTTGCCAGCGAATCGGTTCGCCCTTTTGCTGATAGCTCAATAGCTTCTGGATTTCTGGCCGCTCGGTGGCGATGGATTGGTGGCAGGAAACACACTTGGCTACGGTCGGCATGCCGGCTTGCGGACCCTGTGTTACCGATTCGTGACAGAAGTCGCAGGCCAGGCCCAGACGGCCAGCATGAACTGTATGAGGGAAAGCAATGGGTTGGCTGTTATCCCGATGCGTTGCAGGCCTGAACCAGGCCAACGCTGCAATGAGAAGTAAAAAGCCGCCAAAGTAGGCGCATAACAGGGAATGGGGCAACCACTTGGGCATTGTGAAGCCTCTTTGGGCCGAGCAGCAGGTTGAAGGAGTTTGCCAGGGGACCGACAGAAAAATCGGTGATCGGTCCTTTAAGCCCTATAACTACCTAGTGCGGCGTTGATTGAGCCGTTTGGTGATCAAGCAGATAATCGGCTACGGCGCCAGCTTCTTGCTCTGTCAGGCCGAGGTTGGGCATCGCCGGATAGTCTGGGTCGACCTTTTGCGGATTGCGCAGAAAATCCGTCAGTTTAGCTTTGTTCGGACGATATGCTGCGAGCACGCTGTTGAGCGGCGGCCCAATCAGGCGTTGGTCGAAACGATGACAGACGCTGCATTTTTGTTGGAACAGTTGGTTGCCGTCGACTGCCGGTGATGTTTTTAGTTTTGCTGCAGCCTGTGGAGCAGGCGGGGTGGCCGTTTCCTGACTCGTCACCGGAGGGAGTTGTAGACCGGCCAGAGTGGCCCCTGTAAGGGTGTTCTCGCGAGCGGTTTGAGCTCCCAAAACCCAGAGCATGGCCAGTATCATAATGCCGGTCAGGGGGGGCGCCAGAGGCAGTGGTCGTTTTTGCAACAGTGGCCTGATCGTCATCAGGGCCAGGCCAGCACTTGTCATCAGGGCCAGGGCGGCAATCAGATAGAGATCCAGGGAACGGGCCAGTTCTGGGATCAGCAGCAACTCCAGAACCTGAGAAAGAGGCCAGAGCAGTGCTGCTACGAAAATTAGTAGCTTGCGGATGTGACGACGGTCGAGTCCGGCCAGCATTAGAGCCAGCAGGGTGAATTGAGCAAAACGGACGGCGCCGTGCCAGGATAATAGTAACGGTGGCCGGCTGGTGAGAAAGGGCCAGGTCTCAGGGGTTAGCAGCAGGCTTTCGGCGTTAAGAAGAAAATAGCAGATCGACAACAGTAATAAATCGCCGGCTGCAATCGCAGCGAGGGACAGGCGCCCGGTTGAGTGAGCTCCCCTAAGGTGCTGCCGGGCTGCCAGAATGAGGGCTAGGCCGATGATGAATAGGACAGTCACCCCCCCCCAGAAGTGGCCGTTGAAAAGTGCTGCGCGATAGGCGATTTTCATCAGCAGCAGGTTGCAGGCCATGACCAGGGCGATTAACAGACCGGCACGTCTGCCGGTAAGCACTTTGGGCCCGGAAGAGGTTTCGGGCGGGGGCGGGAGTAGAGAGCTGGTTGTAAAGAGGGTTTTGCCGGGCAGGGCGAGCAGAGCCTCGCCCACCAGGTAGCCGAGGGACAGGCAGAGCAGGGTCTGGCAAGCACCCTGCATCACTTTGATAAGGAGCAACTGTTCCTGGATGACCGGCAGCATTCGGGATCCCTGGGATGTGGGAGGAAAGGGATTGCAAGACCATTGGCGGTCAGTGTGCAACCGTCAGCCTAGCTCAGATAAGCTACTTGGTCATTAAAGCATAAATCCCTTGTTTTGCAACACTTTTGCCCTTTGCGTGCAGATTGGACGACCCTTTTAGTTGCTGTTCGAGAGAACAGCCGTTACAGGGATTCGTAATGTAGGAGTTCGAGGACTGCTGGTGTGCAGAGTTACATAGCCGGCATAGCGGCTTTTGTTCGTGTTGGGAACTAAGCGGATAGAGATCTGTACGTTCTTTCCAGGCTCAAGTTGCGAGGAGGAAAGCTCAGCTTGGAGTTCCTCACTGGTGGTTTTAAGGTTGGAGAGGAATAGCTTTGTAGTGCCATCGTTACGCAGGTTGATGGTGCCTGTGAAGGGCGCTTTGCCTTTTCCGGCGCTGAACTGTAGACGTCTGGGCGAGACTAGCAGTTCCTTTTGCACCTCGCCCTGTAGGCGGAACGTGGCCTTCTGTTGGTCGGGGTCGTTAGAATAGACATAGACCTTTTTGGTGACTGCTCCCTGGAATCCCTTGGAATTAAACGTAGTCTTTAATTCACCCCATTCGCCGGGGGCCAGTTCCTTCGCGGACAACAACGCTGCCGTGCAACCGCAGGAACTGCGTACCTTGCTGATGATTAGCGGCGTATCGCCGGTGTTTTGGAAGCGAAAGGTGTGTTCGGTTTTGCTGCCTTCTGCCACTCGACCGAAGTTGAAAAGCGCCGTTTCCGCCTGGAGGCGCGGGGTAGCCAGAACCGTTGTTGGCAGAATCAGGAGTGTCAGTAACATCAGTAGGTATTTCATCATTGTGGATGCCCTGTTGTTAGATGAAAACGTTGCTAATTCTATGGTAACTATATAGCACAAAAAAGGACTTGATTGCCAGAGGCCCGGGAACGGGCGAATAAATTGACACCCTATTTACCGATCTGCTATAGAATGACTTCGATTTGGACTTACAGGAAAAACGGAGGTTTATGCCGTCACGGGGATTGGAAAAATTATACAGCCGAGAGCATATCGCTCGGCGAGTTCAGTGCCTCGGTGAGGAAATCAGCCGTGATTACGCTGGCAAAGACCTATTGTTGGTTGGTGTGTTGAAGGGCGCTTTTTTGTTTTTTGCTGATTTGGTGCGGGCGATTTCCCTGCCAGCGAAGGTGGACTTTGTGAGGGTGGCCAGCTACGGGCCTCACACTCAGACTACAGGATTGGTGGAATTTCGAAAAGATCTGGAAATGTCTGTTGCCGATCGTCATGTTTTGATTGTTGATGATATTCTTGATAGCGGCTTTACCCTGGAAGCGCTCTGCCGGCAACTGGTCGGCCGCCAACCGGCAAGTCTTAAAACCTGCGTATTGCTCGATAAACGACATGCTCGACAAACATCCTTTGAGGCTGATTATGTCGGCATCAGTTTTGATAGCGGGTTTGTCGTCGGTTATGGCCTCGATTATCAGGAAACCTATCGAAACCTTGCTGATATTTATCTATTCGATCCGGCACTGTCGGTTTAGGGGGAGGATTTTTTGTGGTAATTCAATGCCCTCATTGCCAAGCCTGCTTCAAGCTGCCGCAGAATAAAGTAAAACCGGGCGGTACCAAGGTGCGGTGCACCAAGTGTAAGATCATTTTTATGGTTACTCCTCCTCAGGACGACGTTCTGACAGAGGATGCAAGTGCCGATGCCAGCGCAAAGGGGTTTGGCGAAGAGAACGCGCTAGACAAGGAACTCGATAGTGCCGATTTTTTTACCGATGGCGATGAAGGGGATGAGTTCCTGCTCGGCGAGACGACCTTTGAAGACGATGACGACGACTTTTTGGCGGTGGATGGTGCAGAGTTCGAGGAGCAAAGTGACTTAGACTGGTCCGATGATTCGGATCTGTCCCCTTTAATCCCGGATTCGGAACAGGCTGGCGAAATATCTTTTGCCGATGAACTTTTGTATGGAGATCCTGGGGAGCCTCAGACTGCAGAACCGCCGGCGCAAGAGGTGCCTCTGGAGGTTTCGCTGACCCTTGCAGAGGAGGATGAGCCCGAGATCGACGAGGCGGATTCGGGGCTGCCCGAAGAGGATTTATTTTTTGACGAAGGGTCGTCTCGCGTATCCTTGCCTGCTCCACGCCCACCGGCGGAGCGCCGCAAACAATCTTACTGGGGATGGATGTGGTTGCTGGTGTTGCTGCTTCTGATAGCTGGCGGTGGTTATGTCTATCATGCACGACAGCAACTGACGGCTTCTTGGCAGAAACTGCTGGTTGATTGGCAACTGATCCCAGCCCCGCCAGCCGAAGGCAAGGAGCTGAAACCGGTAAGTCTGACGGGTTATGTTTTAAACAACCAACGAGAAGGCCGGTTGTTTATAATCCAAGGTCAGGTGTTGAATGAAGGAGCCGAACCGCGGGCGACTATTGTCGTGCAGGGTAGGGTCTATGATGCTAAGGGCGTGCAATTGGCCCAGCAAAGAGCCTTTTGCGGCAATCCTATGGGCAAGGAGCAGCTTCGCGTTTGGCCGTTAATGCGCATGACAGAGCGGATGCAGAATCAGTTTGGAGAAATGCTGGCCAATCTTAATTTGGAACCACAGCGGGCCATCCCCTTTACCCTGGTGTTCAAGGATTTGCCCGGTGAGGTGGTGGCATTTGATGTAATCGTGGAGGCTAGCGAACCGGTTATCAAATAGCCGATATCGGCGCCAGTCTGAAAATGAAAAAGCCGCCTTAAAGGGCGGCTTTTTTCATTGTTGATAAATTTCCGGTCTAGGCGGTCTAGGCGGTCNNTTTTTATCCTTCGGGGTGACGTCGATTTCGTCCTTCCCTTGGACGCTTTTGCGAAAATTATTTATGCCTTTGCCGAGGGCGGCACCGATTTCGGGTAGTTTGCGGCCACCGAAAATCAGCACGACAACGGCCAGAATCAGTATTAATTCAAAGGTGCCGGGTATTCCCATGCGTTCCTCTTCGGACCTTGTTAAAGGAAGAGAGGAGCGCCTTTAGGGGCGCTCCTCTCCGCTTTTTTGTCAGGGAGCTTTGATGCAGTCTACGGGGCAGCAGTCAACGCAAGCGCCGCAATCGGTGCACTCATCGGCGTTGATCACGCGGATGTCGCCCTGCTCTGCAATGGCACCCAGGGGACAGGAGTCGTCGCAGGCACCGCAGTTGATACATTCGTCAGTGATTGTATAGGCCATGGGGGGTCACATCCTTTGTGTTAAGATAAGATTCATCGTTTTAGTGTGTGAAGCATGATGGAAAAAGAGAAATAGGGGATCCCCTGAAGTCTCTCCATATCCGCTTTATTGTTAGGGAGCTTTGATGCAGTCTACGGGGCAGCAGTCAACGCAAGCGCCGCAATCGGTGCACTCATCGGCGTTGATCACGCGGATATCACCCTGCTCTGCAATGGCGCCCAGAGGACAGGAATCGTCGCAGGCACCGCAGTTGATGCATTCTTCAGTAATGGTATAGGCCAAGGGATTCACCTCCTTTTCTTTAAGATAGGAATCATGGCTTGATGCCACAACGGTATATATACAACAGCTCCAGTTTGCTTGTCCACCCAAAAGCTGCCGATTGCTAGGCTGGTCCATAAAAGCCCTTGCAATTCCAAGGTCTCTGCTTTAGTATTCCGAAGTTTGTACCGGATACGGAAGGCGCTGTTTTTATAAAAAAGCGTTTTATTGTTCAAGAGTTAGGCGTCCTTTTAATGGTTTGCCTAACAAAAAAGCTAAGGGGAAAACTCATGGATATTCTTGCACTAAATTGTGGCAGTTCATCGGTAAAATATCAGCTTTATAACTGGGACAAAAAGGAAGTTATTGCCAAGGGCGCGGTTGAAAGGGTCGGAATCGGCGAGTCCTTCATTGCCCATGAAGTACCCGGCCGCGACGACTATAAGTTTGCCCAGGATTGTTCCGATCATACCGTTGCCATCGGCCTGATCATCAAGACCCTGACCGACGCAAAAGTTGGTGTCGTTAAGACCATGGATGAAATCTCCGCGGTTGGTCATCGTGTGGTTCACGGGGGGGAAAAGTTCGCCAGCTCGGTGCTGATCGACGTTTCGGTACTCGACGCGATCAAGGAGGTGCAACACCTGGCTCCCTTGCATAACCCGCCGAACATTATGGGTATCGAAGCCGCACAAAAGGTGCTGCCTAACGTTCCCCATGTAGCGATCTTCGACACCGCTTTCCATCAGACCATGCCCGAAGAAGCGTTCATTTACCCCTTGCCTTACGAGTGGTATGAAAATCATAGCGTGCGGCGCTACGGTTTCCACGGCACCTCCCATCTCTACGTGTCCAAGCGTGCCGCTGTGCTGCTCGGCAAGGACCCGAAGGAGTGTAATGTTATCACCCTGCACATCGGTAACGGTGCCTCCCACGCGGCCATTCGCGGTGGTGTCTGCGTCGATACCAGCATGGGTATGACTCCTCTCGAGGGTGCTGTTATGGGTACCCGCTGCGGTGATATCGACCCGGCGATCCCTACCTTCATGATGGAGGTTAAAGGCTGCTCCGCCAAAGAGATGGACAGTATTCTGAACAAG
>LGOV01007721.1_pt1 | contig 11218 bp, 6 predicted proteins | sample 469881 | NCBI WGS metagenome assembly LGOV01 (sample SAMN03857199, study PRJNA290197) | marine sediment metagenome | biome: marine cold seep biome; feature: cold seep; material: marine sediment; isolation source: sample #5579, elevator 3A push core 41 containing 12 cm of sediment... ...
GAGCTTCCTAAGGTCAGCTCTGCCAAACTAAGTTTCAGTAAGATTTTGTCTTGCGGGGTGCCACTTCTATCTGGGGCAAAAATTATTTACACCCATAAACCCCATCTAACTGAAGTTATATTTTAAAGATATTTATAGTCTGTATTTTACCCGTTTTTTTCACACTTCACTTAAAAAGAGATTTTTTTTAGTGAAGTTTAATTTTTATTCTGCATTCATCTTTTCCATCGAATCTCTAATATTTATTAATAAGATTTTAATTTATTATTAAATATTAATAGTTAAACCCTTTATTATGATAATACTATCACCTGTACCCTTAATTGTTTTAAGGTGTATTTTTTTATGTTTTAACATTTCTTTAACATAATTTTAACATTTACCCCATAGTACATTTTATTGTTTTGCCATCTTAATATATAAAGGACGAAATACCGAAAAACTCATGCAAACTAAATTAACAATTGACAAACTACTTCAAAACGATGATTTCATTCAATGGAATGTAAACGGAGGTGCATCTTCTTTACAAGACTGGAATAGTATTATTGCTGAAGCTAGTGCAGATGAAAAAAAGATATATTCTGAAGCTAAAAAGATATTAAGTAAATTATTATCTCTTGATGTTGAAGGACATATTGAAGTTAAGTCTGATGTGTTTGTTAATAATGCATATGTTAAACTTTTAGAGAATTATGCTTCAAATAAATCTCAGAAGAAAGTTTTTACCTTAAAAACAATAATGAAATATGCAGCTGCAATATTATTGCCAATTGCTATTACAAGCTTAGTTTATACCTATAACAACCAAAAACCACAAGACCTTTTCGAAAATCATTTACTAGCTGAACAATATAATCCAGGGGAAATTCAAATTAGAACCAATAATGGACAGTATTATTCATTACCTCATAACGACCAAAAGAGTTGGATTACCAATAACGGTTTGTTTGTTTCAGTTAGTAATTCGGAAATGAAAATAAGTAAAGCTGATAATTTTGTAACTAATGAAAATGATAAATACACTGTATTAGTACCTCGTGGACTTAATTATGAAGTACAATTAGAAGACGGGACTAATGTAGAGTTAAACTCATCAAGTCAGTTAGCATTTAATATATCAAAATCAAAATTCAGAAAAGTAAGCCTTGATGGTGAAGCATATTTTGATGTAGTAAAAGATCAAACCAGACCTTTCATTGTACATACAAAGCGTATGGATATACAAGTGTTAGGAACTGAATTTAATGTTTCTACATATTCATCACCAAACTATTACTCTACTACTCTAGTAGAAGGTTCAATATTAGTTTCAACACCAAACGGAAATAAAAGACTGATAGAGCCAAGTGAGCAAGCACGAATATTACTCGACGATTATAAAATTGACGTTCATCAAGTAGATGTTCAAAATGTTGTTGGATGGACTTCAGGTAGAATGATTTTCAGAAATGAAACACTTGAAGATTTAGCATCAAAATTAAGTCGATGGTATAATATACAATTCATTGTTGATGAGAAGTTGAAAAATATACAATTCAACGGTACCATTACCAAAGATAAAAAGCTATTGCATGTATTGCAAATGCTTAAATACACTGAGGGTGTAGATTTTAAAATAGGAAAAGATACAATAAAACTGTATAAAGATTAATCAGGCAAAAGCTTGAATTTTATTACCAAACTAATCATTAATTATGGACAAATGTTTAACCAAACGAATTGCATGGAAAGCTTCCGTTTTAGTACTCATACTACTAGGAACTTTTTCAGGTTATTCAACACACGCTGAAAACATTGTAATTGGAAATTATGCACAACAACAAACAATTACAATACAGAAGGAATTAACTATCAATGAGTTATTTTCTGACATTGAGAATCAAACTGACTTCGATTTTTTCTACAGTAGTAGTCTAAATGAACTTAGTGAAAAAGTAGATTTAAATTTAGTTGACGTTACTATTGACAAAGTATTAGTAACAGCATTCACAAACTTAGATTTAGAATTTACTATCAAAAATAAAGACGTTATGATACGCAAAGTTTCTGACGCTTCACAACAAGTAAAATCTGTTAGTGGTGTTGTTAGAGACGAAACAGGTGAAACTCTACCTGGTGTAAACGTAATCGTTAAAGGTACAACAACTGGTGTTTCATCTGATTTTGATGGTAACTATCAGATAGATGTTGCAGAAGGAGAAACACTTGTTTTTTCTTTTATGGGATATTTAGATAGCGAAGTTGTAGTAAGTGGGGATAATGTTTACAATGTATATATGGAGCCTTCTTATAATGTACTTGACGAAATTATTGTTTCGGGTGTTGCATCAGGAACTTCAAAAAAGAAAATGTCTGTATCTGTAACTAAAGTAAAAGCAGATGCATTAAACCAAGTGCCACAATCATCAGTTTCATCTTCATTACAAGGTAAAGTACCTGGTGTAACTGTAACTTCTTCAAACGGATCACCTGGATCAGGTTCTTCTATTCAATTAAGAGGTGCTACTAGTTTAGTAGGTGGTTCAAATCCAATGATATTAGTAGATGGTGTTATCATGCAAGGTTCTCTTTCTGACATCAATGTTGATGATGTTGAGTCAATGGAAGTAGTGAAAGGAGCTGCAGCTTCTGCATTATATGGTTCAAGAGCAGCAAATGGGGTTGTTGTTATTATTACTAAACGTGGTTCTTCGTTAAAAGATGGACAAACAACTGTTACATTAAGAAATGAAATAGGAACTCAACAAGTAGCTAAATATTTAGATTTAGCAAAATCTCATGTTTATGAGCTTGACCACACTTGGCAAGATGTTGATACTTATACAAAATATAAATTTGTAAACTATCCATCAGATTACGTTGGTGGTTGGGATCCTGCAATTGTAGGAAGTAGAAAACAGAAAGAAGATGGTTATATGGATTTACCATACAGACTTGAACATGATCTTCAGGCTGATATGTTTACAGATGGGTTATCTTATACAAACTACATAGGTGTAGGTCACAGAGTAAACCAAACTAACATGTTTGTTTCTTTCGAGAACAATGCCGATCAAGGTGTTATTGTTGAAACAGGAGGATATAAAAGACAAAGCTTCAGAGTAAATTTAGATCATTCTATTTCTGAAAACGTAAAAATTTCAGCTAGTAATAATTACATTACTACATCAAACGATAAAGTTCCTGGAGGTACAGATGCATTCTTTAATGTATTATTTATGGAGCCAGATGTTAATTTGTTTGCAAAAAATGAAAACGGACAACCTTATCAGTACTATCCTAATCATTGGTCAACACAAATTAATAACCCTTTGTACGACTTAAAAGTTAAAGAAGCTAACTCTACAAAAACTCGTTTCTTAGGAGCCTATGATCTTCAATGGAGATTTACTGATTGGTTGAGCTTTAAAGGTAGCTATGCAGTAGAATCGCAAGATTATACAAACGTGCTTTACACACCAAAAGGATCATACGTTGGTATGAAATATGAAGATGGTGAGCCAACTGGATTAGTAAAATCAGAAGGATCTTACAGCAAGAAAACATCTAAGATATTTAATCAAAACCTTAGAGCTACATTAAACTTTTCTCAAACTTGGGGTGAGCTTGATTTCAATGGTAAATTAAGTTACTTGTACGAGGATAATCATTATGAGTCTATGGTAGCACAAGGTGGTAGATTACAGTTATCTAACCTTCCTTCATTAAACTATGTAAACCAAGAGGATTCTCAAGCATATGACACTCTTGAAGATATAAAAGCAGAAAACTACTTTGCTATAGCATCATTCGTTTACATGGATAGATATATTTTCGATGCATTATATCGTAGAGATGGTTCGTCATTATTCGGAGAAAATGAAAAATGGCACAACTATTTTAGAGTTTCTGGAGCTTACCGTATATCTCAAGATTTTACAATTCCTGGAATTGACGAAATGAAGATTCGTGGTGCTTATGGTACTGCTGGGCAACGTCCATTGTTCCATTATCAATACGAAACAATGACTATCAATAACGGTATTTATTCTAAGCAGAATTTAGGTAATAAAGATTTAAAACCTGCTAAATCGGCCGAACTTGAAGTAGGATTAGATGTTTCTTTCCTAGGAAGATTTAATGTAGAACTTACTTATTCTGAAACACACGGAACTGACCAATTTATTAATGCTCCTTTAATGTCTGCATATGGTGGTTTTAGAAACCAATGGCAAAATGCAGCTGAATTAAAAACAAATACTTTCGAAGCAATGTTTAACGCAAACATTGTTAGAACAGAAGATTGGACTTGGGATGCAACAATTACTTTCGATAAAACTCAATCTAAAATTACTAAGCTAGATGTTCCAGGATACAGAACTGGACCTCGTTCAGCATTCAAAATTGCAGAAGGTGAAGTGTTTGGAGGAATGTATGGAGTTGATTTTGTTAGAACTCTTGATCAAATGCAAGCTCAATTACCTGAAGGTAGTTCAATAAGCGATTATGTCGTAAACAGAGATGGTGTAGTTGTTAAAAAAGCAGATGTAGGTACATTAAGTGAAAGAGCTATTGCTTTATTAGACGAAAACGGTGCTGAGAAAGAAGTTAAGATAGGTGATATCAATCCTGATTTCAGATTAGGATTAAATACTACAGTTAGTTACAAAAACTTCTCTTTATACATGCTTTGGCAATGGAAACAAGGTGGAGATATGTATAACGGAACTGCACAATATCTTGTTAGAGATAACCGTCATGCAATGATGGATCAGATATATACAAAACCAGAAGAAAAGAAAACAGTTAACTATTACCAATCATTATACGATGCACAAGCAGTAAATGGTTACTGGGTAGAAGATGCAACTTATGTGAGATTAAAAGAAGCTTCAATATATTATAACCTTGATCAATCTTCTTTAGGTAAAGTAGGGAACTACATTCAAAATATTAGAATGGGAGTTGTAGGTAGAAACCTTTTAACTTTTACAGGTTATAGTGGTTACGATCCTGAAGCATCATATAGCGTAGATGGAGGTCCAAATTATGCGTTCGATAACTATGGTTACCCTAACTTCAGAAGCTACTCATTTTCAATTGAACTTAAATTTTAATAGAGATGAACTTAATTAAAAAATATATATTTATTCTAATCGCTATAGGAGCACTTAGCTCTTGTGAGAAGAATTTAGAAGTAGAGAATATAAACCGACCTGATAGTGATGCCACTTTAGAAAGTGCTGAAGGTGTTAGAGCTGTAGCAAGTGGTTTATTTCAACAATGGTACTTTTTAGAGCAGCACAATCTTGATTCTCCAGGACCTGCAATGTGGGTAATGGCCGATTGGGGTACAAACAACTGGGCTAACTACGGTACTAGAGATATGTCAGAAGAACCACGTATTTTTCTTGATAACTCACCATCATACGCCTATCATAGAAATTATAGAAATTTCTGGCAAAAAATGTATGCTATTATTACTTCTGCAAATGATGTAGTAAGAGGTATTGAAGGAGGACTTGTTATCGAAACAAACGGTATTGATGAATCTATGATGGTAAAAGGTTTTGCCAAAATGCTTCAAGGTATAGGTAATGGATATATGGGATTAGTTTTTGATGTAGCTTATCCATCAGATGAAAATACTGACTATACTAATCTACCTCAAACAGATTATAAAACATCTGTTGATATGGGTATTTCACAATTAAAACAAGCTATAGAGATTTTTGATAATAATGAGTTTACTATTCCAGATACTTGGATAAACGGTCATGCTTATACTAATGTTGAGCTTTCAAAAATGGCTCACTCTTACATTGTGCGTATAATGACTTATGCACCTCGTAACAAAGATCAGTCAGCGGCACTTAACTGGGCAGAAATTCTTGATCATGTAAACAAAGGTATAACTGAAGATTTCAATGTAGAAGGAGATGGTAAAAGTGGAAACTGGATGCCATGGATGAAGTATTATTTAGGCCGTCCAGGTTGGGGTAAACTTGATATGCGTATTGTAAATATGGTTGATGGTAGTCTTCCAGCAAATTGGCCTGGTGAACCTAACTCAGAAGAACTTCCTAATGCAGGTAAAATTACTTCAACTGACTTAAGAGTTGATGGAGAATCAGGAGGAGATAAATCGGATGATTATTTCTCTTACGAACCTACAAATAACCGTCCTGAAAGAGGTTATTTTAGATGGTCTTCTTACCGTCAGAATAGATACGATGATTTGATTAATGCAAATTTCTACGGACCAGTAATTGTAATGCGTAAAGTAGAGATGGAGATGATAGCTGCTGAAGCTAACATGATGTTAGGTAATAAAGCTGAAGCTGTTAGTATTCTTAATTCTAGTACACGTTCTACAAAAGGAGGTTTGCCAGATTTAGATGGAGCTGCTGCCGATGAGGTTATTAATGCTGCAATTATTTACGAACAGAATATGGAATTAGGTATTGTAGGTTTAGGTATCGAATACTTTAATATGAGAAGAAGAGGATTATTACAAGATGGATCTCTTTTACACTTCCCTATGCCAGCTCAACAGCTAGATGCTATACAGCTACCTCATTATACTTTCGGAGGTATATCACCTCAATATGGTACTCCAGGAGTAGATGTTGCTGTTGATGGATGGTACAAGCCAACTAATTAATAAATAAAAATAAATTAAAAGATATACGATATGAAATTTATAAAAAATATAATTTAACAAAGGGTATTTATAATNNAAATATAATCCCAGTTGCTCTTATTGCTGGAGCTTTATTTACTGCTTCTTGCGAAAAAGAAGATCAAGTTTGTTACCCAGGTACAATAATTGAAACAGATACTGTTTTTGTAAAAGGAGCAAATCAAACTTATATGACTCTTACTGGAGAGAGTACTGGTGATGATAGATTCTATGCATTTAGTGGAGGTTCTGATAGTGATTTAAGCACATTAGATGGAGAGAACTGGACTTACGAGGAGTGGGTTAAAGTTGATCCTGCTGCTTTAGTTGGTAGTGCAGATTCACTTAATGGTGCAACTGCAGGTGGTGCATGTATAATGGAGAGAGGACGTATTTTTGAGCTTTATTTAATTGGTGATGCTACTTCTGATTTTGCTGTTAGATACAATAGATTAGACAGTAATAATGAAGCTGTAGGAACTATGACTTCTGCTGGTTTAAGTTTTAACGAGTGGGTACACGTTGCTATTTCTAGATCTGCAGCTGANNGGTGTTGCTAAATTCTATATCAATGGTGTTTTAGTTGATAGTAGTGACGATGCTTTATGGGCACAGCCAGCTGATAGTGATACATGGTTAGATTTTAACTATATGTACAGAGGAGCAAGTATTAACTTCTTTAAAGGATCTTTAGATAATATTAGAGTTTCTTATAACGACAGATATCCAAGTGAATTTACTCCAGATCAATTTGAAAGATTTGCTGTTGATTCAAACACTTTACTTCAATGTGATTTAGATAATAATTTAACTCCATTTGATCCTGTAACTGATTTTGATAAAGTTGAAATTAAAGGTGTTTATTCTTATTATATTAAAGTTCTAAATACTGCAACATGGTCTAGTGAAGATCATATTCTTCCTGCAGAATAATAATTCATTGAAATAATATAATTAAACTAACTAACTGTTTTGTGGTTTTATAATCACAAAACAGTTAGAATTATTACGCACATACAAAAGTAATATTTATGAGAATCAACAATTACATAAAACTTCCCAAAGCATTACTAATGCTGATGTTTGTTCTCAGTAGTATTTCTATTTCAGCACAAACTTATGGTCCTTTCTTAACTGATGTTTGGGGTGGGGTAAATTGTAAGGATGATGTTGGATCGAATGTATATCCTTTAAATAATTATACTCCTGAGCATTGTTCTCCTGGTTGTGTTGCTATTTCTTTATCTCAGATGTTGCATTTTTACGAATGGCCTAATACAGGTGTTGATAATAATGTTTATTCGGAATATTACGATGGTACACAATATAGACATTCATCTCATTTTGATGGCATAGAATACGACTGGAGTAATATGCAAGATGAATACTATAAAGTCGCTTCTACTGATATTACTCGCAAAGCTGTAGGTGATTTAGTTTATCATGTTGATGTTGCTTTAGAAATGGATTTTGAGCCTTCAGGATCTACATCAAATGTAAACAGAGTGCCCGGTATTCAACAACATTTTCGTTTTTCAGGTCACTACAAAGAGCCAGGATCATATTCTGACTTTTGGTTGAGAATGCAAGAGAACCTTAAAAATGGCCATCCGGTTCAGGTAGCAGTAGGTTCATCAACAGGTTCTATCGGTCATGCTTTTGTTATTGATGGATATAGAGAATCTGATGGATTTTATCATGTTAACTGGGGATGGTGGGATAAAAATAATTATACAGGAGCCAAAATAAACCTTTGGTATGATGTTGAGAATGGACAGCTTGGTCTGGGCTATGATGAAATAACAGGAGCAGTGTTTGATTTTTATCCAATACCTCAAATTTCAACTTTCACTAAAACCGGAACAGGTAATGATTTTACTGTAACGTGGATTACTTCTGATATGATAACTAATGAAGAGTACACTCTTGAGCAGAAAGTTGATGGAGGTGACTGGATAGAAACTATTATAACAACGGATAAAAGTTATACAGTAAATTCTCCTTCGGGTAAAGTTTATCAGTTTAGAGTTAAAGCTAAAACTGATGGTAGTTATTATGCTAATTCATGGTCAGAAACTGTTGCTTATGCCGCTACTGGCGGATATAATGGCTATGCTACTATGGATGGAACACAGACTATGTTTGCGTACCAAACAAGAGATGAAAAAATAAACTTTAGTGGAGATTATACTTTCGAAACTTGGATAAGAGTTAAATCTGGAAGTAGTACTGGCGATGTAATTATGGATAAGAGCGGTGTTTTTGCTTTTGAGATAGCAGCAAAAACTTCAACTTCTTACTCAGTTACTTTTAAAGCTAATGGAAATACATTGAACTCTGATAATTCAGGAAAGCAAATAACTCTTAACGAATGGGTACATGTTGCTGTTTCTAAATCGGCTAGTAAAACTATGCTATTTGTTAACGGTGAACTTTACGACGAAAGCACAAGCAATTTCAGCTTAACAGATTCTAATAACGCATTTAATGTTGCCGAAAGATACCATAGTGGTTATTCTGGTAAAATAGTTGCAGATTTCAATCAATTACGTTTATCTGATGTAGCTAGATATCATGGAAACTTTACTCCTTCACAAGAGCAACAATTTGTTGTAGATAATAACACATCAAGTTATTTGACATTCCAGAATGTACCAACTTTTAATTACTTAGAGGGATTTAATGGTAAATACAGATTCAGATTTAAAGATAGCTCTTCAAACCTGGCTTTCAGATTCGAAACATCTGTATGGAATTACGAAGAAACAGAAAATGGATTATCTAACGAAGACTTAGAATTTATATCATCATTAATTACGGTATTCCCTAACCCGGCAGTTAACGATTTTATTGAAATATCTATAGAAGAAAATGAACTGGTTAATTCACAAAATATTCTATTTAATATTTTCGATTTAAACGGAAGGAAAATTGAGTTGAATAATACTAATGAAATTTCATCTAATAAATGGAGAATACAGCTTTCAAATATTGAAGCAGGTATTTATGTGTTGCAGGTTGATGGTGGAAATTTTAAGATGAATAGAAAAATTATTATTGAATAGTACCAAGTCGGGGCGCGACTTTAAGTCGCACTCCGACTATGTTAAACTGTAACAAACTGACTCATAGGATTCAAAAGAATCGAGAAAATGAGTTTTATACTAATATCAATTATTAATTAATTCAAAATCTTATTAAAAATGAAAAAAAATTTACTTTTTGTAGCTGTAATGCTACTTGGAATGCAGAGTGTTTTTGCGCAGAATAAGTATGTTACCTTTAGCGGAGCGAGTGAAACAATAGATAGATTATATGGCTTCTCTGGAAGTTCTAGTAATCCCCAATGGAATCTTGAAACAACATTGTCGGGAGAGGATTGGACATATGAAACAATGATTAAAGTTGATCCTACAGCATCTATAGGAGACAAAGATATCGCTCAATCGATAGAAGATATAGGAGCAACTGTTATGGATAGAAGCAAAATGTTTGAATTATATCTAGTTTCTGATGATAACGGAGATTTTGCTATAAGGTATAATGTATTAGATGCTGATAATATTGCAACTGGTACTATGAATTCAGGTCCTTTACAATTTGGTAATTGGATACATGTTGCGATTACTAGTTCATCTGCAAGTGGAACTGCTAGATTTTTTGTAAATGGTAATATGGTTGGTTCTAGTACTGATGTTGTTTGGCAGCACACTCCTAGCAATAGTTGGATTGGATTCAATTATAGATTTAGAGGAGAAAATACAGGTTTCCTTACTGGAAGCATGGATAATGTTCGTATTTCTAAAGTAGAGAGATATAGTGATTCTTTCGATGCCGCGAGTTTAATTAATGGGTATTACACTGTTGATGATAATACACTAATTCAATTAAATTTAGATGGACCTAGTTCAGAAAAGGATGATGATGAGGATTATATTGAAGTATTAACTAATTCTGCAAATGAATATGGATTTACTGTGAAAATAGCAAAAGCTGTTACTTGGGAAACGCACAACTCTCTTTCACTTTCAAAAAACAACACAACAGAATTCGGAATTTACCCAAATCCTGTTGCAAATAGTTTAGTTACTATTCAAGCACAAAATAACGAGTTACTTTCTAAAGTTGAGGTATTTAATACTTTAGGAAAATCAGTTATGTTATTAAATGTTGAGAATAAATCTAAAGTATCTTTTGATGTTTCAGGAGTTGCTAAAGGACTTTATTTTGTTAGAGCTTCAACTAACTATGGTGTAGCTACTCAAAAATTGGTTGTAGAGTAATTATTTATTCACGGTGTGACTCAAAGTCACGCCGTGAATGAATTTTATAGTGTTTATAATTGTTGAAATGAGATGTTTTCGGAGTGAGTTCTTGCACGTTCTTACTCCTTAAACTTTTTTTGCACTATTCTACCCTACTCTTTTCTTATACTTTTTTTCTCTGTGAACCTTTGTGTCTTCTTTGTGTCATTCTGTGTTATTGTTATTTTACATAGTATTTAAAAGTAGACTTAAAGAAAAGAAAATTGTCCTTTTTAGCATTTATCCAGTT
>LGOV01003873.1_pt4 | contig 11194 bp, 9 predicted proteins | sample 469881 | NCBI WGS metagenome assembly LGOV01 (sample SAMN03857199, study PRJNA290197) | marine sediment metagenome | biome: marine cold seep biome; feature: cold seep; material: marine sediment; isolation source: sample #5579, elevator 3A push core 41 containing 12 cm of sediment... ...
CGCCTTCCGTCAGGCTTTGCAGGACAGTAACGAGCCTTTTCGCGTGCTGTTCAAGCTGGGCATGGCCCAGTACGGCCTCGGTGATCTGGCTGGCAGTATCTCCAGCTATCAGCAGGCGCTGAAGCTCAATCCGGGTAGTGCTGAAACTCTCTACCGTCTCGGCCTGGCCCATCTGCGGCGCTCCGATCTTCAGGGTGCCCGCCAGGCCCTCGATGCGGCCATCGCCATAAATCCCAAGTACACGCGAGCCCTGTTTATCCTCGGCATGGTTTACTCCCAACAGGGGGACAACCGGCAGGCCATCGAGCAGTTCCGCCAGGTGGTCGCAGTCAGTCCTGCCTACACGGCGGCGACCTTTGAGTTGGGCATGGCCCTGCATCGAGAGCAGGATCTGAAGGAGGCTGCCGTAACTTTTGAGCAGGCAGCCGACCACAGCCCGCGCTTTGCTCCGGCCCATTACATGCTTGGCGAAACTCGCAATCAGTTGGGTGATCAGGCTGGTGCCGCAGCGGCCTATCGCCAGGCGTTGGAAATAAACCCCAAGGATTTCGCCTGCTGGCTAAAATTAGCTGAGTGCTGTCTGCATCTCGGTTGTCTGGGGGAAACCCGTCANNCAGCCGGATAATCCGGATGTGTTGGCGCTGGAGCGGCGCTTTAAGGAGCGTTGTGGGCGAGGGGAGTAGCGAAAGAAACTCGCGTGGCCGGGCAAGACCGGCCGACACTAAGATTGCGGTGAGAAGATTTCTCTGCTTCGTTGCACAACCTTAACACCGCGGGGTCGCGTCCCCGCCCGACGCCCTACTCTTTTACTGCGCGGCAAAAGAGTAGGCAGAAAAGCGCGCCCCGGCTCCTTGCCCTTCGGGTTCCCTGCGCTGTGCAGACGTTTTGAGGACGGGCAAAAACTCGCTGGCGCTCAAACATTTGCCCATCTTTTTCTCAAAACGTCCACTCCGCTCCGGCTGCGGCACAGGGGAGTGAACGGCAGAAAAACACTTCCCTGCGGCACAGTACTTAACGCTGCTCCCATTTTATCTCTGCACGGTGAATAACAGATGACCAACCCCCATTTAACCACCCGCCTGCTAGGCGTCGACACCGGCGGCACCTTCACCGATCTGGTACTTCTCGACGGATCAGAGGTGCGAACCTACAAACTCCCTTCAACCCCCGATGATCCGTCCCGAGCTGTGCTCGAAGGAGTGCGCCATCTACTGGGCGATGACCAAGGGCTGGTTTTTCACGGTTCGACGGTGGCGACCAACGCCCTGCTGGAAGGCAAGGGGGCGAAGGTGACGCTGGTGACCACCGCCGGTTTCGGCGATTTGCTGCAGATCGGCCGTCAGCATCGGGCGCAGCTCTACGCATTGCAGCCCGCCGGGCGGACCAGTCTGGTGCCGGCCGAGCGGGTGGTGGAGGTGGAAGAGCGGGTGCTGGCTGACGGCACGGTGGAGTTGGGCCTGAGTGAAGCAGAGATCGGCCGGGTGGTTACTGCCGTCAAGGCGACGAACTGCGAATCGGTGGCCCTCTGCTTGCTGCACTCCTATGCTAATCCGCAGCACGAAGCGCAGTTGGCGCAGGCCCTGCTGGCTGCCGGTTGCCGGGTGTCCGCCTCTCACCGGGTGTTGCCCGAGTATCGCGAGTTTGAGCGGGCCTCGACCACAGCGGTGAATGCTGCGGTATCGCCGGTTATGAGCCGCTATCTTGAGCGTTTACAGGTAGGCCTCGGTGAGCGTCAGCTACGTATCATGCAGAGCAACGGCGGCTCTATCATGGCCGGTACCGCCGGCAGCGAGGCGGTGCGCACCATTTTGTCCGGTCCGGCTGGCGGCATGGTCGGCGCTTTTGCTGCCGCTCGGGCGGCCGGTTACGATCGCATCATCACCTTTGATATGGGCGGCACCAGCACCGACGTTGGTCTGTGCGATGGCGGCATTCCCCTGACCTCCGAGACGGTCATCGCCGGCTGGCCGGTCAAGGTGCCGATGATCGATATTCACACTGTGGGAGCCGGAGGTGGTTCCATCGTCCGGCTCGACGCCGGTGGCGCGCTGCGGGTCGGGCCTGAAAGTGCCGGGGCCGACCCAGGTCCGGTCTGTTACGGTCGGGGCGAGGGGGTAACGGTGACCGATGCCAACCTCTACCTTCGTCGGCTGCGTCCAGAGCTTTTTCTCGGCGGTCGTATGCCCTTGGCGGTGGAGCGCTGTCAGCAGGCGGTGGAAGGGTTGGCTGCTGCGGCCGGTCTGCCTCCCCAGCGCTTGGCGGAAGGCATCATCGAGGTGGCCGAGGAGACCATGGCTGGCGCCCTTCGGGTGGTTTCTGTGGCCCGAGGCTATGACCCGTGGGACTTCACTCTGCTGCCCTTCGGTGGCGCCGGCGGTCTGCATGCCTGCGCTCTGGCCGAGATGCTGGCCATGGAGCGGATTTTGATACCGGCCCATCCCGGTCTGTTGTCGGCGGTTGGGCTGGTGCTGGCCGACGTGATTCGCGACTATTCCCGTTCCGTGTTGCAGCCAGGCAATGTAGCGCCCGCAGAGCTGGCGGAATTATTTCAGCCTCTGGAACAACAGGCCGTTGCCGATATGGGGACCGAGGGCATTAGCGGGGCTGCGCTGCAGCTTGAGTCCTCCCTTGATATGCGTTATCGGGGTCAATCCTTTGAGATCACCGTACCTCTGATCGGAGATTTCTGTCGCACCTTTCATGAGCTCTATCAGAACCTCTACGGCTATCGGGACGAAGAGCGGGAGCTGGAGATCGTCACTCTGCGCCTGAGGGCCGTCGGTCGCGGGCCCCGTCCCGATCTGCAATACGGTCTATGCTGCGCCGAAGACTTTGCTCCGCTGGTCGTCGAACCGCTGGTGGTGGTTGGGCAGGAATGTCCCTGTCCGGTCTACCAACGCAGCGCGCTGCCCTGCGGCGCCAGCTTTTCCCGGCCCGGCTCTGATCGTTGAGGAGACAGCCACCCATCTGGTTAATCCCGGTTGGCAGGTGCGGGTGGATGAGCAGGCCAATCTGGTGCTGGAAAGGGAGGGCGCATGAACTCGCTGAAAGTCGATCCTATTCGTCTGGAGGTGCTCAAGAACCGTTTTGCTTCCCTCACTGAAGAGATGGGCGCGGTGCTCATGCGCACTAGCTTTTCCCCCAACATCAAGGAGCGGCGGGATTTCTCCTGTGCCCTCTTCGACCGTGATGGCGAGATGCTTGCTCAAGCGGCCCATATCCCGGTGCATCTCGGCTCCATGCCCCTGTCGGTGGCGGCCGCCCTGCAGCGGGGCGATCTGGCGCCTGGAGATATGGTGCTGCTCAACGATCCCTACCGGGGCGGTACCCATCTGCCGGATATCACTCTGGTCACGCCGGTCTTTTTTAGTGATGAGGAGCAGCCGGCCTTTTTTCTTGCCAATCGTGCCCATCATGCTGACGTCGGCGGCATGAGCGCCGGTTCCCTGCCTCTTTCCAACGAAATCTTTCAGGAAGGTCTTCGTATTCCCCCGGTCAAGATTGTCCGTGCCGGACAGCTCGATGGTGACCTGCTGGCGATGCTGCTGGCCAACGTGCGTACCCCTGTGGAACGGGAAGGGGACCTCAACGCCCAGATCGCCGCCAACCGGGTTGGCGAACGGCGTTTGCGGGAAGTGGTGGACCGCTATGGCTTGGCGGAAACGGAACGCTATGGCTACGCGCTGCTCGAATACGCTGAACGGTTAATGCGGGAGGTGTTGGTCTCTATTCCCGATGGTTGCTATGCTTTTGAGGATCAACTCGACGATGATGGCAACGGCTCCTTGCCTATACCCATACGCTGTGAGCTGACCGTGGCCGGCGACGCCGTCACCGCCGATTTTTCCGCCAGCGCCCCGCAGGTGCGGGGTTGCGTCAACGCGGTGCGGGCCATTACTCTGTCCGCGGTTTTTTACGTCTTTCGCCTGCTGTCTCCGCCGGGCATGCCCGGCAGCGCCGGTGCCATGCGGCCTATCGCCGTTCGCACCCGGCCGGGCACGGTGGTCGACTGCACTTTTCCTGCGGCGGTGGCCGGCGGTAACGTGGAGACCTCGCAGCGCATTGTCGATGTACTCCTCGGTGCTCTGGCCCAGGCTCTGCCGGAACGGATTCCGGCGGCCAGCTGCGGCACCATGAATAATTTGACCATCGGCGGCTGTGACTCTCGCAGCGGCCAGCTCTTCGCCTATTACGAAACCATTGCTGGCGGTTCTGGTGGCGGTCCGGACGGCGCTGGTGCCAGCGGCCTGCAGACCCATATGACCAACACTCTGAATACACCGGTGGAGGCTCTGGAGCACGCCTATCCTTTACGGGTGCGGCGTTACTCATTGCGCACTGGTAGTGGCGGGGCAGGGCGCTACAGCGGCGGTGACGGGGTAGTCAAGGAGCTGCAGTTGCAGGGCGAGGCCAGCATCACCCTGATCAGCGATCGACGTCGGCAGGGGCCATACGGTCTGAATGGCGGCCAGCCGGGTCGGCCGGGTCGCAACGCCTTGCTTCGCGACGGCCAGTGCCGGGAATTGCCGGGAAAATGTACCGTCGACGGTCAGCCAGGGGATGTACTGGTCATTGAGACGCCGGGTGGTGGCGGCTGGGGAGTGTGAATAGATCATGACTCCGCAACAGGTAACCGATCTCCGCGAGTTTGTTGCCCTGCTTGAAGAGAGGGACGAGTTGCGCCGGATTGCGCCGGAAGTCGATCCCCATCTGGAGATCGCCGCCATCACCGACCGGGTCTGCAAGGGCGCGGCAGGGCGCCGTGCGCTGTTATTTGAGCAGGTGCGTGGCCACCGGCTGCCGGTTCTGACCAATCTGTTTGGCTCGCCGCGGCGGGCGGCCTGGGCGGTCGGTCTGGAAGAGTCTGATCAATTGCGGCTCAGGTTGCTCGATGGACTGGCGCAGTATGCTGGAGGTTCGGCCGGCGACCGGCTCAGTCGTCTTTTATCTGAACCGGCCTGGCAGCCACAGTTGATGGCGACCGCTCCCTGTCGCGAGGTGATCATGGATCCGCCCGATTTGCGCCTGTTGCCGGCCTTGCACTGCTGGCCCGGCGACGGTGGTCGGTTTCTCACCCAGCCGCTGGTGTTCAGCCGCGATCCCCAAACCGGTCGTGATAACTGCGGCATGTACCGGGTGCAGCTGTTCGGTCGCGACGAAGCTACCCTGCGCTGGCGACCCGGTTCCGGTGGTGCCCGCCATCAGGCCGCCTGGGCCGATCACGGCGCGGCGATGCCGGTGGCCATTGTCCTCGGTGGGGATCCGGCGTCCATCTATGCCGCCTGCGCCCCCCTACCTGAAGGGGTCGACGAACTGGTCTTGGCCGGCTGGCTGCGGCACCGGCCCCTGGCTATGACGCCCTGCCTGAGCAATGACCTGGCCGTGCCGGCCGCTGCCGAGTTCGTCATCGAAGGCCTGGTGGAACCCGGTAACCGTCGCATGGAAGGTCCTTTCGGCAACCATAGCGGCAGCTACGACTCGGCCGCCCCTGCCGCCCTGTTGCGGGTCACCGCCATTACCTATCGCCGGAATCCACTGTTCCCTGCCACGATCACCGGGCCGCCGCCGATGGAGAGCGGTTATCTGGCCAAGCTCAGTGAACGGCTGTCGCTGGCTCTGCTACAGGCCGATTTCCCACAAATTGTCGATATCAACATGCCCATGGAGACGATCTTCCACGGTGTTACCTTGTTGGCGGTACGGAGGGAGCGGGAGGGCGATATTGCCGAACTGGCTCGAGCTTTATGGGGGCGGAAGCCCTTCAACGGAGCTAAGTTGCTGCTGTTTGTCGATGATCAGACCGATGTGCAGGATGCGCGAGGCTGTTTCTGGCGGGCCATCAATCGAGTAGATGTGGAACGGGACCTGCTGCGCGCCGGCCAACGTCTGGCCATCGACGCCACCCGGTTGACCGGTCAGCCCCTGACTCTCGATCCCGCAGTGAAGGACTTGCTCGACCGCCGCTGGTCCGAATACGGTCTCGATGTCTGACGAGAGGACTGCAGGGCTATGGCGCGACGGTTGAAATGGTTTAGAATGGAGAGGTATACAGCGCAACAGGAGGCCCTATGACCGAACAAGCGAGCAAGCCGTTGAAAATTGACCGTCTGGTTCCGGAAACGCCCCAAGGTCTGATCGTGGTGATTACCGGCAATGGTAAGGGTAAGACTACTTCGGCTCTGGGGATGACCTTACGCGCCTGCGGCCATGGTTTGCGGACCTGCATCATTCAGTTCATGAAGGGAGATCTTTATGCCGGGGAATGGGATGGCGTCAAGCAGCTTCAGGGGGTGGAACTGATCTCTACCGGCAAGGGATTCTGTGGCATTCAGGGCAATCCCTATCCCTTTGAAGAACATCGGGCCAATGCCCAGGATGCTATTCGGCTGGTCAAGGAAAAGATCGCCTCAGGCCAGTTCGATATCCTGATTATGGACGAAATTAACAATGCTCTACAGCTTAAGCTGGTCGATCTCGAGCAGGTGTTGGAGATACTGCAGGCCAAGCCGACTCTGATGCACTTGATTCTTACCGGCCGAGATGCCCATCCGCAGGTGATTGAGTTGGCTGATACGGTCAGTGAGGTGCGCGAAATCAAGCATGCTTTTCGTAGGGATATCGAGCCGCAGCCGGGCATCGATTACTGAAAGCGNNCACTTCTGTTCATGGAGAGGGGAGGCGATTTATGTATTACACTCCGATCAAACTACTCATTTTGATCTTGGTTTTGCTGGCCGCCGGCTGCAGCCATGTTCTGTCCCCACCAGCCCATTCGGCCGTTGATTTACCGGGCGGCTATAAAGAGTTCCTTCGCGATCCCGAGGCTGCCACCGACCGGACTCTGTTGTTGGCCGGGTTTATTGTTGCCCACAAGGTGAGTCGGGACGGCACCGTTCTTACTCTGCGGCCCTATACCATGGACAAGCGCGGCGTACCCCGCAGTCCCGTCAAGGGCTCCGGTGAACTGCTGGCGCGCAGCGATCGGATCCTTAATCCGGCTCATTTCGGTAGCGGTCATTTGGTCACCCTGACCGCCACTTATGTCGGCCGAGAACCCCGCGCTGTGGCTGATCAGCAGTTCGGCCGTCCGTTGTTTGAAATCGGCGAAATCCATTGGTGGCCTAAGGAGCCACATTATCCTTATGGCTATCGCTATCCGTATCGCATTTATTGAGCCGCTGGCCGGGTTTTGTGATGGCTGACGATTGCAGGCGGCCCAAAAGGTGAAGTAAACTTGAAATGGGAGGGGCCATCTAGCGAGAGGAGTTGACCATGCACAGATCAGGTTGTGTTCTCGGGTTGCTGCTGTTACTTCTGGTCCTGGGCGGTTGTGGCTCGGTATTGTCCAAGGATGCCTTGTACGGCGTCAACTACGAAGTGGATTATGCTCAGATTAAGGCCTCGCCGGAGACTCACACGGGTAAGACGGTCATTGTCGGTGGGTTGATCCTGAACAATGAGCTGGACAACGCCGGCACCACCCTGGAAATTCTCAAATATACCCTGGATAGTCGTGACGAGCCGCAGGATCCGGATGAAGTTAACGGCCGCTTTCTGGCTCGTACCAGCCAGTTGCTCGATCCGAGTATCTACAAAGATGGCCGTCTGGTGACTCTGGTTGCTACCCTGCGCGATGTGGAATCTCGGCCGTTGCAGAAGATCAGTTACAGCTATCCGGTTTTTGAGATTGTTGAGTTGTATCTGGTGCCTGACCGACAGACCGAATGGCCCGGTTATTATCCTCACTATTACGACCCCTGGCCCTATTGGCATCGCTACCCCTACTGGTATCGTCACCCCTATTGGTGGTAAGATGCCGGCGCGACGATTGATCGCCGCCAAGAACAGGGTTTTTTAATTTAATTGCAATAGTGTCTGCCCGAAAGCAACGGCCTGGGGCCAGTATGTTTTCGGGCAGGCTATGAAGGAGGGAAACCATGAAGCAGAAGTTTGCATGCTGGGCGGCATTGGCCGTCCTGTTTCTTTGCCTGGTGCCGGCAACATCCGCGTTGGCAGGTACGGCCGAAGACAAGGTGGGGCAAGCGGGCGCGGTTATGGAGAAGATCATGGCCATTCCCGAATCGGCTATCCCACCGAATCTGCTGAACAATGCTCACGGCATCGCCATCATTCCGGGGGTGATCAAGGTCGGATTTGTTATCGGTGCCCGCTACGGTACCGGTGTGGTGCTGGTGCGGAATGCCGCTGGCAACTGGAGCAATCCCTGCATGGTCTCCTTGGCCGGAGGCAGTGTTGGCTGGCAGCTCGGTGCTCAATCGACGGACGTGATCCTGGTGTTTAAGAGCGCTCGAAGTATTGAGGGTCTGATCAAGGGTAAATATACCCTGGGCGTCGATGCCGCCGTGGCCGCCGGACCTGTCGGGCGTCGAGTGGAGGGGGCGACGGATATCACCCTCAAGGCCGAGATTCTCTCCTATTCTCGCAGTCGCGGCTTCTTTGCCGGCGTCTCCTTGGAGGGCTCGGCGTTGCAAATCGACGATAAGGCTAACTCCGACTACTATCAGCAGTCCTATGTGCGGGCCAACGATGTTCTCTACGGAGGGGGGCTTGCTGCGCCGCCGTCGGCCAGTCGCCTGCGGGAGCTTCTGGCGATTTACTCCATGCCCCCTTCCCGTTAGAATCGCTTAGGCCGCTGTATCCATTTATGAAGGCGAACCCGCTGATTATCATCGCCCTGTTGTTGAGGGTTGCTGGTAGTTGAGCGGGTTCGGTGTTTTTTCAGACTCCGCCGGATCAAGCAAATCGGTACCCGGCCGAGCATCGGAGTGTCATGATTAGTTCTGTTTGCCAAAAGACCCGTACTTTGCTGGAGATGATTCGGTTTTCCCATACGATCTTCGCCTTTCCTTTCGCCCTGATGTCTGTGGTTCTGGCTTCTCGTATGGCAGGGGCGCTGCCTTCTGTTAGCCAACTGGTTTGGATTTGTCTGGCCCTGGTCGGGGCACGCACCGGGGCCATGGCCTGCAATCGTCTTATCGACGCACGTATTGATGCCGCCAATCCTCGCACCGCCGACCGACATTTGCCGGCGGGCCGGGTTTCATGCCGCGAAGCGGCGTTGCTGGCAGCGGTCGGTTTCGCTCTGCTGCTGCTGGCTGCCTGGCAGCTCAATCCCCTCTGTCTGATTCTGGCGCCTGTGGCCATCGCTCTGCTCCTGTTCTATTCTTACAGCAAGCGCTTTACCTCCCTGTCTCATCTGGTGCTGGGGCTCTGCCTGGCGGCGGCGCCCGTTGGAGCCTGGATCGCTCTGCGCGGTTCTTTGGATTGGCCACCAGTGGTTCTTGGCTTAGCGGTACTCTGTTGGGTGGCGGGGTTCGATATTTTTTATGCCCTGCAGGACGAGGAGTTTGATCGCTCCCAGGGACTGCATTCAATACCGGCCCGTCTCGGGGCGAAACGGGCCATTGCTCTGGCCAAGTTGCTCCACGGCCTGATGATTATGTTACTGTCGTTTTTGGCGCTCATCGCACCCTTGGGGAACCTCTACCTGGGTGGCGTGCTGTTGGTAGCAGGGCTGCTGGTCTATGAACATCGTCTGGTGCGGGCCGACGATCTGAGCCGCCTCAATACGGCTTTTTTCACCATGAACGGCTATGTCAGCCTGTGCATGTTTGTGTTTACCTTGATCGACGTCGCTTTGACCTGGAGCTGAGGAGGACGCATGAAGAAGATCGTACTGGCCATGACCGGCGCTTCAGGAGCCATTTACGGCCTGCGCCTGACCGAGGAGCTTTTGCGCTCCGGGCGTCAGGTGGTGCTACTTTTGAGCCGGGCTGGCCGTCAGGTGCTGCATCACGAAACCGGTCTTGATTGGACGGGGGACTTGGTCGTTCGCCGGGTACGGATTGATGCCCATTTCCAGGCTGGAGAGGCTTTGCAGCACTACGATGAGGACGATCTTTTTGCACCGGTGGCCAGTGGTTCTTCGGCGGCCGATGCGATGGTGGTGGCACCTTGTTCCATGGGCTGCGTCGGCCGCCTGGCTGCGGGTCTGAGCGGTAATCTTATCGAACGTTGCGCTGACGTGGCTCTTAAAGAAGGCCGCCCTCTGTTGCTGGTGCCTCGCGAAACGCCTTTCAACCAACTTCATCTGGAAAACCTGCTGCGCCTCTCAAAGGCCGGTGCCCGCATCGTACCGGCCATGCCGGCCTTTTATCAGCAGCCCACCAGTGTCGAGGAAATGGTTGGTTTCGTGGTTGGCAAGGTACTTGACCAGCTGGGCATCGACCACCGACTTTATCGTCGCTGGGGGGATGGCTAAGGACTGTTGCTTGATATGAAAGAACTTCTTACCTCCATTGCCGAAAAGATCGAAGGCGGCGAGCGCATCACGAGTGATGAGGCTCTGCAGCTGGCCGATTGCGACGACCTGCTGGCTCTTGGGACGTTGGCCGCAAGAGCCAACGAAGGGCGCAACGGTGCGCGAGTCTTCTTCAACCGCAACCGCCATATCAATTACAGCAATATCTGTATCAATGCCTGTGCTTTTTGCGCTTTTCGTTGTGACGAACAGCAACAAGGCGCCTTTTGCCTGTCGCCCCAAGAGGTCGGCGAGCGGGCCGCTGGTGCCGCTGCTAATGGGGCGAGAGAGGTGCATGTGGTGGGCGGACTGCACCCCGAACAGCCCTTCAGCTACTATTTGCAGATGTTGCAGGCTATTCGTCGAGCGGCACCAGAGATCCATATTAAGGCCTTTACCGCGGTAGAGATCGATCACCTGCACCGTTTGTCCGGTTTGCCCCTCGACTGTCTACTGAATGAATTGCGGGCGGCGGGACTCGATTCCCTGCCCGGCGGCGGTGCCGAGATCTTTGCTTCGACGGTGCGTGAGCGGCTCTGCCCGGAGAAGATTTCCGGGCAACGCTGGCTCGATATTATGGCGGCAGTGCACAGTGCCGGCCTGCGTTCTAATGCCACCATGCTTTTCGGTCACCTGGAAAACTGGACCGATCGTATCGATCATCTGTTGCAATTGCGGGAACTGCAGGACCGGACGGGTGGTTTCATGGCCTTCATCCCCCTGCCGTACCAGGCGGATAATACCCGCTTGCCGGAGTTGCGCGGCCCCGCTGGAGTAGAGATTCTCAAGACTCTGGCCATCAGTCGCCTGATTCTCGATAATTTTGATCACATCAAGGGCTATTGGGTGATGCTCGGGGTCAAGCTGGCCCAG
>LGOV01008894.1_pt4 | contig 11187 bp, 12 predicted proteins | sample 469881 | NCBI WGS metagenome assembly LGOV01 (sample SAMN03857199, study PRJNA290197) | marine sediment metagenome | biome: marine cold seep biome; feature: cold seep; material: marine sediment; isolation source: sample #5579, elevator 3A push core 41 containing 12 cm of sediment... ...
GCATTTTGAAATTCATATGGTATTAGTAAAAACTACAAACATGCCCAAATTAATATTGTCAAGAATAATTTACGTAAATTTGCATACTTGTTTATCGTAGAAGTTTGATTATGAACGTAATATTTGATAGATAGACAATTAACTGAAAAATAATTTAGCAATAAAACCAATGAAAATACCTTCATTTATACCGTTAAATACATACAGCCGCTTTGAGTTTAAACCGCGTTATTACGACGAGCGTAAAGAACGATTAGAGCAAATTAAGAAAAAATATGCCGGCGAACATTCTACAGAAGCAACGCGCGAAAGAATAAGTGGTAGCTTTAAGAAAAGTTCGAAGTCAAAAGGTTCGTCAACAAATGGTAGGTTAATTATCATTATTGCTGGTTTATCATTTTTGGCATGGTACCTTTTGTATAGATAAACAAAATTGGTGTTAAACGGAAGTTAGAAAGTAGTTCTTTGCAATCAAACTCACCGCTTTTTAGTATAATATTTTCTTTGAGATTGAATCGTCAATCCAATAAAGTTTTAACTATTTTTGAGGTCTATTAAATTTCTGTTAATAATTCATGTCAGATATAATTAAATTATTGCCCGATAGTGTGGCAAATCAAATTGCAGCTGGTGAAGTTGTTCAACGTCCTGCTTCGGCTGTAAAGGAATTACTTGAGAATTCAATAGACGCTGGCGCAACCGAAATTAAGCTGGTAATTAAAGATGCGGGTAAAACTCTGATTCAGGTTATAGATAATGGCGTAGGCATGAGTGCTACAGATGCTAGAATGAGTTTTGAGCGCCATGCAACTTCTAAAATTTCAACAGCCGACGATTTATTTAACCTAAGTACAAAAGGATTTAGGGGTGAGGCACTGGCATCAATTGCTGCGATTGCTCAGGTTGAATTAAAAACAAAAAAAGAACAAGATGATTTGGGCACTTTGATTAAAATTGAAGGTTCAAAAGTAAAATCTCAAGATGTATGTTCGTCGCCTACAGGCACTAGCTTTTCTATTAAAAACTTATTTTTTAATATTCCTGCACGACGTAATTTTTTGAAATCTGAAAAAGTTGAGACAAAAAATATTATCGATGAATTTTTGAGGATAGCACTTGCCCATCCTGAAATAAAATTATCGCTAACACATAATGGTAATTCTGTTTACAATTTAAATAATTCTATTCTTAAAAAGAGGATAGATACTATTTTTGGTTCAAAAACTAATGATAAGTTTTTCCCTATTGAAGAGGACACAGAAATTGTTTCGTTTAGTGGGTTTGTTGGTAAACCAGAATTTGCAAAACGTAGAAGAGGTGAACAGTTTTTCTTTGTAAATAACCGATTTATTAAAAGTTCTTATTTAAATCACGCTGTAACAGCAGCTTTTGAAGGACTTTTACCCCACGATAGTTTTCCATCGTATTTTATATATTTAGATATAGATCCACAAGCAATTGATATTAATATTCATCCTACAAAAACTGAAATTAAGTTTGAAGATGAACGCAGTATTTATGCTATTTTACGTTCTACAATTAAACACTCTTTAGGTCAATACAATATAAGCCCATCGCTTGATTTTTCGATAGATAGAGACTTGGATGAGGAGTTAATGAAACCATCTGATAATTATTCTCAACCAACAATAGAAGTTGATCCTAGTTTTAATCCTTTTAAAACAGACGGTAACCATTCTGCTCCTAAAACTTATAGTGGTGGTGCATCAAATGGAAATTACAAAAAGCCTAATACTGCTGGGTGGGACTCTTTGTATAGTGGTTTAGAAAATTTATCGCCCGAAGATTCGTTTATAGTAAGTCCAACCAACGAATTTGATAATTCTAATATTACTTGGGAAAAAGAAGTAGAACAAGTTAGCTTGACCGATAATAATAAATTTGAAGAAGAAAAAGGTAATACTCATTTTCAACTTCACAAAAAATATATACTTAGCCATGTACGCTCCGGGATGTTAACAATAGATCAAAACAGGGCTCATGAGCGTATTTTATTTGACCAATTTTATGGTGGTATAAATCATAAAAATATTGCTAGTCAACAATTGTTATTTCCCTTGGAAATAGAAATGAATGAGGCACAATGGGCGATATTACAACAAATATTACCCGATTTAGAGGATATTGGTTTTGCTTTTCAAGGTTATAACGATAGTATTGTAACTATTATGGGTATTCCTGCTGAATTTACAGAAAGCGAATCAAAGGATATGATAGAGAAGGTTTTACACGATTTAGATTTAGCCGAAATTGATGTGGTTGAAAATAAATTGCATCTATTAGCTTTGTCGTTTGCTAAAACAAAGGCTCTTAAATATGGTGTTGCTCTTCAACAAAGTCAGATGTCGGACATGGTAAATAAGCTATTTGCATGCGAAAACCCCAATTATTCGCCATCGGGTAAAATTATTACCAGTATAATATCTATGGATGATATTGAGAAAAGGTTCAGCTAAATTTACTAAATTCAAAGTTTCAATTAATTATTATTTTGAATAAAAAAACTAGAAATAAAAAATATGTCATATAATTTTCAACCTACAACTTTTAAAAGATTACCGGATGTAATAAAGAATCTGCTTATAATAAATGGGCTTTTCTTTTTGGGAACAATTGTGCTCCGTAATTTTGGTATAGACTTAATTGATAAGTTAGGATTGTTTTTACCTGGTAGCACAAACTTTCAGCCCTACCAATTTGTTACACATATGTTTTTGCACAGTGTTTCTAATCCGGGACACGTTTTTATGAACATGTTTATGCTTTGGATGTTTGGTAATATGCTAGAAAATATGTGGGGCGGAAAAAGATTCTTAACTTTTTATATGGTTACGGGGTTAGGTGCCGGTATATTATATACTGCCGTGCATTATGCTGAAGCTATGATGTTGCAGAATCAGTTGATAAGTGCAGGAATGAGCCAATCTGATTTAATGAATTTAGTTACAACATCAAGATATAATTCTGATATTCTGAATAGTGTTGGCGTAGATGTTCTAAGAAATTATTGGCTTGCATTTAATACACCAGTTATTGGAGCATCGGGTGCAGTATACGGAGTTTTAATGGCTTTTGGTATGTTATTCCCTAATGTGAAAATATACATATATTTCCTTTTCCCATTAAAAGCAAAATGGTTAGTAATAATACTTGGTGCTGTTGAATTTTTCCAAGGATTTCATCCAGACGGAAGCAATGTGGCACACTTTGCACATTTAGGAGGTATGTTATTTGGATTTTTGCTGATAAAATATTGGCAGAAAAAAGGAATGGGTACTCCAATGTACTAGTTATTTGAATTTTGAGTTAAAACGAAATATAAGATGAACGAAGTTTTAGAAAAACTTAAATACGAATTTTCGAAAGGAACAATGATAATTAAATTGATATACCTGAATGTTGGTGTATTTATTTTTATGCTGATCCTTAACTTTATTCTGCGCCTTTTTGATGTTGACCAATCATTTGTTTGGGAGTTTGTGGCATTACATGCTGATGGTGTTGAGTTTTTAACTAAACCTTGGACAATACTTACATACAGCTTATTCCACAGCGGATTTGGTCATATTTTCTTTAATATGGTTTTACTCTATTTGGGAGGACAAATATTTCTGCAATATCTAAGTCAGAAACAGCTTTTGAGCCTTTATATTTTAGGGGTAATGGTAGGTGGTTTATTTTTTGTCGTTGCAATTAATGCCTTCCCTCTTTTTGATAATCCTGTATCGTATTACAGAATAATTGGTGCATCAGCAGGAGTAATGGCTGTTTTAGTAGCTATTGCCACTTATGTCCCTAATTACTCAGTAAGATTATTTTTGATAGGTAGTGTAAAATTATGGCATTTAGCTGCATTTTTTATTTTCCTAGATTTCCTTAATTTTCAATCGGATGGTAATGAAGGTGGACATTTATCGCATTTAGGAGGTGCAATAATTGGATTTATTTACGCTAAACAGCTACGTAAAAATAAAGATATTGGAAGTTGGATCAATAATATTATCAATCGTTTAAGTAGTGTTTTTAATCGTAAGAAAAATCCATTTCAGAAAGTATATAGAAATGAATCTCCTCGTAATGACTATGATTACAATCTAAGTAAAAGAGAGGAAGAAGAGAAAATTGATGATATTTTGGGTAAAATTTCAAAATCAGGATACGAAAGCTTAACATCGAAAGAAAAAGAGTTTTTATTTAGAGCTGGTAAGAAATAAATATGTACTTGATTGTTTTATCCCATCAACATGTTAAATATACCGTAATGAAACGAATATTTTTACAGTAAATTTAACCTGTAAATGGTATTACATCCTAATTAGACAAAAATATACAAAGTGAAAAAAATTGGTTTCTTTGGAAAAGTATTTTATTTCCTAAACATAATATTTGGGCTACTATTGCTTATCAGCTACTTTGTGCCTATGATACATCCTGGCACAATACCATTTATTGCTGCTTTTAGTTTGTTGATGCCTGTATTAATGATAATTAACGCACTTTTTGCAATTTTTTGGATATTAAAACTCAATATTAGATTTATATTTTCTTTATTGATTTTAGCTCTAGGTGTAAAACATATTGACAGTTTTTTTAGATGGCCAAATAGTGAATTTGTAGGTAGCGAAGATTTAAAAGTAATGACTTTTAATGTTCGTATGTTTAATGTTTTCGATTGGATAAAAGAGCCAAATACATCAGGTAGTATTTATGATTTAGTTAAAACAGAATCGCCAGATGTTGTAGCTTTTCAAGAGTATCATCCTATGAAAAACTTTGATATTGGTGATTATGAATTTAGCTATTTCTATTATCCAACTACAAGAAAATATTGGGGTCAGGCTATTTATTCTAAATATCCAATTACCGATAAAGGAAAAGTTGAATTTCCATCAACAGCCAATAGTGCAGTATTTATAGATATTGACGTAAATGGTACTTATGTTAGGGTTTACAGCGTGCATTTAGAAACACTAAACCTCGATAAAAAAGATTTAGATTTAGATAAAACTTTCGATTTTTCTGATTCTGATAACAATATTAGCGAAAAAGTAAAATCTATAGCTTCGCGTATTGATAAAGGTTTTGGACGTCATGGTCAACAAGCCGACATACTTAAAGAGCACATAGATACATCCCCATATCCTGTAATAGTAATGGGTGATTTTAATTCAAGTGCTTTTTCTTATGAGTATAAAGAAATTAAAGGCGACTTAGTAGATGCCTTTGAGGTTGGAGGACAAGGTTTTGGTAAGACTTTTGATTTCTCCTATTTTCCATTAAGAATTGATTTTATAATGGGCGATCCTAACTTTAGAGTTGTTGGTTTTAAAACTTTAAATGATAAAAAACTTTCGGATCACTACCCTGTAACAGCATCATATAATATTAGGTAATGGTTGGAGAAAATATAAAATTAAGAGCTCTAGAACCTGATGATATAAGTTTTCTATACATAATAGAAAACGATGTTGATAATTGGAAAATATCAGAAACTAAAATTCCTTTTTCTAAATATTTACTACATGAATATTTAGAAAATATTGATCAGGATATTACAAAAACCTCTCAGCTTAGATTAGTTATTCAAGAACTAGAAACTGGTGATTCTTTAGGGATAATAGATTTATTTGATTTTGATTCAATCCATAAAAAATGTGGAATTGGACTAATAATAAATTCAGAAGAAAGAAAAAAAGGACTAGGAACTGAAGCTTTAAATCTACTAATAAGCTATTGTAAAAATACATTAAACCTACATCAACTATATTGTGATATTCAAAGCGAAAACTCTGCTAGTATTAGTTTTTTTGAGAAAAATGGTTTTTTGAAAACAGGTGTAAAAAAGGATTGGAATTTAAGAGCAGATAAATACAGTGATGTATATTTTTATCAGAAAATGCTTTAGATATTATTATCCCAAATAACCAATACTACCCGCCATTTTTAGTTATTATATAACTCAAAATAACATTTATTACAGCCACTAAAATAAATATAGTTTTCCATTTCTCTTTTTTCTGATGTTGAACGAATTTTGCCCATATTATTGAAAGTGGGAAAAATAATATTATCAACTCTTGTCCATTTTTTATAGTACCTGACATGGTTATAATAACGCCTATAAAAAAAGCTAGGTAGGTCATTGAATAACCTTTTCTGGTGTCTAGTTTATGAGAGCTCATATTACTTATATAATCAAATATAGAAAATATAGTAAGTAGCGAATAAATACCCCAAACAATTAGTGTTTCCTTTGATTGATAAAAATCGCTTAAACTAAAATTAAATGATTTAATAAAATATCGTTCCCAATAAATATCAAGCTCATCGAACCAAAAATACCAGGCAAATAAAATATAATATGGTATTAATATCCCAATAATAGGCATAAACCATTTACGCCAACTATCAGCTCCATAAATTATTATTCCTAAGTAAATAAGTATTCCGTACAAAATGGCATAAGGATAAATAACAGAAGCAATACCAATCAATAATCCTGCGTTAAACAGCTTTGATGTCATTGCTGTATGCTCGTGTAAACTAAGCAGGTTTTGTAGCGCTAATACAACAAAAAAGGCCCCAGCCAGTACAGGATTTAATATAGGAAGTGCAGGATGCGATGCAAACAATAATACAAAAAACAAAAATGCATACGAGTTGTCTCTTGTAATAGAATTTTTATGTACAATTATATGTACAAAAAGACCAAATGCCAAAGTCAAAAAGATGGATAATACTATATGGAAGAATTTTCCAAAAAACTGGTAGTTATCCTGAATAGCGTAAAAATTATGAAATTCAATATTGCTATAATAGCTATAAATACTTGATAAAGAAACAATAGCAAGGAATAAAAACAATATTAGCAATGTAATTGGACGCGTATTATTAAAGAATCTTGTTAACATTTATTCAACATCATTAAAAAATATTATTAATAAACGAGCTTATAGCGTTTTCACTAATAAACGCTTTCGTAGATAAAATTATTCCGAACCCCATCAATATAAAACCTATTCCTTTTTTAATTTTATTGAGAAGTTCATCAGTTAGTTTCTTTTTAAACTCTTTAGCTAATCCAATTTTAATAAAATCAATTACTAGATAAGTAGCTATTACAGCTCCGAAATATATAGTTGTATCTACGGTTTCAAAGTTTAATTTATGACCTGCAATAACCATAGCACCTAACCAAAAAATCAATACTCCAATATTAATTATATTCAAGAAAAATCCTTTTGCAATTAGACCTATAAAATCAGATTTTTTAATTGAAATTTTCTCGTATTCAATGTGGTCTTTCTTAATTACATTTTGCAATCCATAAACAAATATTACTGCTCCGCCAATAAGGAATAACGATGGAGTATCCTCTAAATCTTCCAACAACTGTTTACTAGAAAAAAACGCAATTGCTATGTAAAAAATATCAGATAAAACTACACCCACATCTAGTAACAAAGCGGCTCTGGCTCCCTTGGTTATACTAGTTTCAATAAGTATAAAAAAAACAGGACCAACTAGCACGCTTAGAGTTAAGCCTAATGGAATAGCAAATAATATAATATCGAGCATAAAATATTGACTTTAATATAATAACCTGTCAGAAGGTTAGTTCACAAAAATAAGAAAAACTTTCTACAGGTTACTTGTTGCAGGTTCAGGTTACAAACTTGACCTATACTTTTAGCAACTCCATAGCATGCACTTTAGCAGATTCGGTAATATTACTACCGCTCAACATTTTAGCTAGCTCCTCAATTCTTTCTTCTTTATTTAAACTTTTCATTTCTGTTTGAGTAACACCATTTTTATCGTGTTTATAAACTTTATAATGCAGCTCTCCCCTACCCGCAATTTGAGGTAAATGAGTAATAGAAATCACCTGCATTCTGCTTGACATTACCGTCATGATATTACCTATTTTATCAGCAATATCACCAGATACACCGGTGTCAATTTCATCAAAAATAATTGAAGGAAGATTTTTCTTTTCAGAAAGTATGGTTTTTACGGCAAGCATAACACGCGATAATTCACCGCCCGAAGCAACTTTGCCAATCTCATCCATTTTACCCCCTTTATTTGCCGACAACATAAACTGTATGTTATCAACACCATCTTTCAGTAATTTATCCGATTTAATAAGGTCAATACCAAGTTCTGCATTTGGCATCCCTAATTCGGTTAATATTACCGAAACTTGTTTACAAACATCTTTTATTTTACTTTCTCTACGCTTGTGTAATTTATCCGAAACTGAAGTTACTTTTTCAAAAGCTTTTTGTTTTTCAGCGTCAAGTCTTTCTAATTCGGCATCTAAATTTTCTACAGACTCAACTTCTTTTTGCAAGTTTTCTTGAATCTCTAATAACTCAGAAACATCATTAGTATTATGCTTTTTTTCGAGGTTGTAAATTAGCTGTAATCTATCATTAAATTCGTCAATTAAAGCCGGGTTATACTCCGTTTCTTCTGATAAATTTTCAATCTCAGAAGCAAGATCATTGGTTTCTATCAATAAACTTTCTATACGTTCCAAAAAGCCATCAATATTTTTAGAAATACCACTTAACGAACTTAATGTAGAACGTAATTCAGTAATAGATGTAATAACACCAACTTGCTCTCCGTTCATTGCACCTACGGCGTTAGAAAGGCCTGTTTTTATATCTTCCGCATGTGTTAATGCTTCAAGTTCTTCTTCCTTTTCTTCTTTCTCGCCATGTTGCAAATTAGCCTCTACAAACTCATTTAATAAAAACGAATTATAGTCAAATGCTTTTATCAATTCCGCCTGTTGCGACTGTAAATTTTCGTAATTTTTTTTAGATTTCTTATAAGCCTTCAATTCTAGTTTATACTTTTCAATCAAACTATTATTATCGGCAACAGCATCCAAAACACTCATTTGAAAATCGTTATCAGCGAGTTTCAACGTTTGATGTTGAGAGTGAATATCAACCAAATTTTCGCCCAATTTTTGTAAAGTATCCAAACGCACCGGAACATCATTTACAAAAGCCCTAGATTTTCCCGAAGGATATATTTCACGGCGTATTATGGTATTATCGTCGTAATCTAAATCGTTAGTTTCAAAAAAGTTTTCCAAACTGTACTGAGATATATTAAAATACCCCTCAATAACACATTTTCGCTCATCGGTACGCAAACTTTTACTATCAGCTCTTTGCCCTAAAATTAAGCCCAAAGCACCTAAAATAATAGATTTACCAGCACCAGTTTCACCCGTAATAATCGATAATCCACTCTCAAACTTAACGTTCAGATTATCAATTAAAGCAAAATTATCTATGGTTAAACTCTTAATCATATTTTGGTTATTGATTACAATTATTGTATTTCTTGAATTTCCGTAAAGATATTGTTATTGACCGAAGTTTAACGCGTAAGATATTTAATTTTTTTAAGTGCCTAATCCCGCTTTACACTTATACGCTTCGGCCTCAAAATTTTTCACAATACATTTACAAAGTCTCTTCCTGAAAAAGGAAAGAGCCATTGTAAANNGGGGGTAACGTTGCAATCGGGGGCAAAGCATTTAGTTTCATTACTGGCTATATTGCTATTGATTGTAATCATTAGTTATTAATATATAGAACTCAATAAGGTAATAGATCTATTCAACAACATATTTAGAAAGTTCTTCTATTTCTTTCATTCTAGCATCACTTTTTTCTTTATGTCTTTCAACGTCCCAGGTAAGATTCCAAACTTTTATATATTCTTCAATTGTTCCTAATCCAACAGCCTTACGACGCATGTTAACATTTTCAGGGTTAGCAATAGGAGCTAGAACTGTATTTCCTTTTAAATTGGTATAAAGTTGACTTCCATAGATTTGTTTTTTGCCATTGTCTATAGCAACTCTATCTTCTAGAAAAGCTAAACTTTTAGCATTGGCGTTACCTTTTTTCACCGCTTCGCGCATTATTGGTAAATAATACTCTTGCATACTATGTGAGCTATGCTGAATTACTAGAGATATAGTTTTGTTTCCTTGTTCACCAATTTTATCTACATCTAGCCATCCATAGTTATCAATTATTTTGCTCACAATATCCATGTTTATGGAATCCTGATAATTAATTTGTTTCACAAGAGTTATCATTTCAGCTGAGTTGCTACCATATTTTTTAGCGTAAGGATTTAGCTTTTCTCTAAATTTCTGATCTGTTTTGTGAACGGAATCAAGTATTGCTATTATTTCTATAAGGTTTTGGTCATCTATTTTAGTTATAGTTTTACTAAATGTAAAATTTGAAAATACTATAAATAATAAAAATATAATATTTCTCATTTTTTAACTTTATCAATTATATATTTGGATATATCTTTCTTTTCAATGCCTAATTCTTTTTCAATAGCTAAATAAAACTCTTCTTTACTTTTCCCATAAGAAAATAACTTACTTAATTTTTCAACACCACCTTTCTCTATAGCTTCTTTACAAAATATAGCACCATAAACATATATAGGGCTAGTATTTTCATCAATGTAAGTGTAACCTAAAATTTTAGACAAGTCAATTTTATTTAATGTGACATCATCATATAATCTTTTGTAATGTTCTTCAATTTCTTTTCCGAAATGACCTCCCCATAATGCAGAAATTCCTGCTAAAAATACGGGATGAGCATTTGGGAATTTATTATTTATTACATGAACAATTTCATGTAAATGATACTCACCATAACTTGAATAAATAATATAATTGTATTTATCAAAAAAACCACATCCTTTAGGTGAATCACCAATTACATAATCAAAGCCTTTATACTTCTCTAATTCAGAACAACTAGAAAAAGTATAGTATTCAATTTCTTTAGGAATTAAATCGAATGTAGAAATCATTTTTAAGTAAAATTGATTAGCCATTTCACCTAGAGAATCATTGATAGGATTATTAGTTTGGAAATGATAGTTTATTAATCCTATTTTCCTTGTTTCCCAATTCTTAGTTTTCACATTAAGGTTATTATAAAGCTTAAAAGTGCCATTCTCTTTTTTACAATATACAACTGTTGTAGCCATTATGCTTAATGGATTATCTATCCAATAAAAAGCAGATTTAATTTTAAAGAATTCACCTTCTCTTGTGATACTTAAAATAAGATTATCTAAATCCAAATCGTATATGGA
>LGOV01002305.1_pt1 | contig 11160 bp, 11 predicted proteins | sample 469881 | NCBI WGS metagenome assembly LGOV01 (sample SAMN03857199, study PRJNA290197) | marine sediment metagenome | biome: marine cold seep biome; feature: cold seep; material: marine sediment; isolation source: sample #5579, elevator 3A push core 41 containing 12 cm of sediment... ...
TGACATATACCTGTCAGGGTTTTGAAATCATTTGTATTTATTTTTAAGTTTATCAACAATTGTTTTTACTTTAATAAGATACTCTTCTGGACTAACCACAGTGATTTCATCTGGATTCTCAAGGACTACATTGGTTATTTGCTGCTCCAACGTTGTGGTCACTTCTAATAAATAAAAATCATTTTCTTTTAAGACCAAAGCATCTTTTAAGTAATCATTGTCTTTTAATACCCTATACAGTCTTTTGCTTATCTCAAGTCTATATGTACATGATGTAAATTTATCTGTCACACCTTTAATCACGTCATCCATATGTACATTAACATCATCACTGACTTCTATCTCACTCATTCTATCAAGTCTAAACACTCTGTTTTCATTTCTTAAATGACAATGAGCCGACAGATACCAACCACCCTCTTCAAAGAACAGCACTTGTGGTGACACTTGTCTTTTTTGACTTTTGTCAGTAGCCGGTACATAATATACAAACTGCAACTGCTTTTTAGTTATAACCGCTGTTAGAATGGCACTTAATATACCATCCGAATAGTTTGCTGGTGATATATACGATACATTAAATTCAATTCTATCTAATAGTTTTTCTGCCTCACTAAACACACTTTTCTCTAATGTATTAAGGATTTTACTTCTTAGTAACTCATAATCACTTTTATAATTGGGGAAGTTAATATCACTACCCAGCTTTAAAATCATCAGCAACATAATGGCTTCATCTTCAGTAAGTTTAATACTTGGTATAAAATAATCATGATCAATTTCATAACCACCATTTAAACCATCATACGCGGTTATTGGTACTTTTAACTGACTTAAGGCATCTATATCTCTATATATTGTTCGTTCACTGACTTCGAATATATCTGCTAATTGTTTGGCTGTTAACCGACCTCTTTCGTTAAGAGAAAAGATAACACCATTTAATCTTTCTGCTTTTTTCAAGACTGACCTCCTAGAAAGGATTTGATAGAAATAGCATACTATATATAATTCAAAAGTCAAAAGGTCCGTTTATCTGATTCATGATAATCAAGGATTTACGATTACATCTTTAACATTCAACTTGATGTAACTAAAATCACCTTCTTCATAATGCCATACGGCTTCACCTACAACGGGTAAATTCAGACCATTCAATATTTTATACTCAGACATCGGTGTAGACCAAGGCATCTTCTTATAACTACCATCAGATAAGATAGCATATCTATCTTCAGATATAAAATTGACCAATCTACCTAAATCATCAAAAGATAGCGTAGCAGACACTGTAACACCACCGAGCGTCATAGTGCCTTTAACAGTCCTATCATCAATGGTTTCCCATAATATACTATTATCTATAAGAGCACCAGGTGCAAGAATACAAATATCATTAAAGTAAGTAACGGTCTCAGCTTTCTTCATAATTTCACCACTATGATTAACTACTTTTATGATATCTAATATCTTAATGACCATTGAAGCATCTTCTTTGTTGAAATGATGTAGACCATTCACTACAATGTCCTTATACTTCATATCTATCAAGAAAAGCCTAATACCATCACTTAAGAAGGTATGTTGTTCAGCTGAAATTGGTACCCAATCACTATCTTTTTTCAAACGCATTTGACCATCAAATACTACTTTAAAATGCGTCACACGTTCCTTACCAACAATACCAACGTATTCTAAATACTTCTTAACCAGATTTGGTAAATGTGAAAGATCCTCTGCTTTTATAATGTCTTGTTCAGTATGTACTCTAGAAAAAGCTACCTGAACATATTTATGATATGTTGCTTGAACGCCAAATCTCCACCTAAACAGAAGAACTGAGATGATTATAACTATAAATACTAATAAAATCTTCATTTTCCACCTCTTATAAAATAACAAGTAGTTAATCTTTCAATTTACTACTCAACCCATCTAGACCCGCTTCCATCTTTATAATATAGTCATAAAACTGTTTTAAATCTTTCTGATCAAAATCCTTAAACAACTCTTGCATCTGTAACTCATCATTCATATCTCGTTTTAACCAATAAGCCTTTGCTTGATCAGTAAGTAGTAATCTCTTTGCTCTTTTATCCATCTGATCATCAAGAATTTCAATATATCCGGTTTGCATCAGTTTAAGTGCCATCAGTTTTATATTTTGATAAGATGTGCCAGCTCTATCTGCAGCCTCTTTATATGTTGGTTGATGTTCTTCAAAAGATCCAATCACAATCATTAAAAACATCTGTTTTGCAGTCAACTTATCCTCTTTTAATTGTTGATCTAAATATACTTGTAGTGCATTTGATACCCTAAATATATGTGCAAATATATTCTTCTCATAATCTATCATAGACATCTCCTTAATTACATAACATGTTACGTATCTTAAATACATAATATATTATGTATTTATATTTGTCCAGTACATTCCTTAAAGTACCATCCTATATTTTGTCTACTTCAGTAATAGTTGATATTCTTTTCTACCTCTTAATAAGGAAACCAAACAACATCATTTTTGATACAAATATTGTAAAATTGATGGAAGATAAAATATTTGGGTATAACAAAACTGAAACCAAATAAGGAGGTAATCTTGAATTATAATAGAACTGTAAAAGTTGCTGATGGCATATACTGGGTTGGATTCAATGATGAAAAAAATGGACTACGCTCAAATCCATATATTATTATCGAAGGAGAAGAAGCTGTACTAATTGATGGTGGCAGTCGACCTGACTTCAGTACTGTTATGACTAAAGTACTTCAAACTGGTGTTAATCCAGATCAAATCGTTAGATTAATTTATCATCATTATGACCCTGATTTAGTTGGCAGTGTCTCTAATTTTGAAAGTATCATTCACAATCATGAGTTGGAAGTTATTTCACAAAAGCAGAATAATATTTTCATTCAACATTATTCGACTTCATCAAAACTTAGATGTATCAATAAAATGGGTAACTCGTGGGGATTTAGAACGGGCCGAAGATTAAGATTCATCAATACACCATATGCTCACTCACCAGGTAGTTTTATGAGTTATGACGAAGAGACTAAAACACTTTTTAGCTCTGACATATTTGGTTCTTATAACACGGAATGGGATTTGTATATCGAGATTACTGAGGCTTGTAAAACATGTACAACTTATGACAATTGTCCTTTAGATCATAAGGTCTGTTTCTTACCAGAATTTATCAAATTTCATCAGGTGGTTATGACTTCCAAAGCGGCTCTAAAATTCGCACTTGATCAAATAATCGATCTTGATATTGAACTTATAGCACCACAACATGGCAGTTTAATAAAAGGAAAAGAGACGATTCAATTCATCAAAGACAAACTTTATGAAATTGATGATGTGGGCATTGATGCCATAAGTAAAAAAGGAGTTAATCACTTATGGTAAATACAATTGAAAATATAATTGATACTCTTAATCTTAAAGACAACAGTGAAAAAATTGATCAGTTTACAAAAATGAGTCTTGAAGCTATTGCCACTTCAGAAGATAATATCATCATGAATGATTTAATGTTAGATATCATCCAAAAGAATTCAGATTTAAATAGACAACTTGAAGTTCAACTTGAAGAAATCAAAAGGTTATCTATTACTGATCAACTTACTAATATCTATAACAGGAGAAAGTTTATTGAAGTCTTAGAAACTGAAATTAACCGATTTAAACGCAACAATCAACCTTTTTCTATAATTATGTTTGATATTGATCATTTTAAGCTTGTAAATGATACTTATGGTCATGATGTAGGAGACGATGTATTAAAAGAACTTTCCTCACTCGTGAAAAGTAGACTTCGTATCTCAGATACATTCTCTAGGTGGGGTGGTGAAGAATTTATGATTCTAGCTTCTGGTACAGACTCAGAAGGAGTAAACATACTTGCTGAGGATGTCAGACAACTCATTGAGGCATATGATTTTTCACCTGTGCCTAAACTCACTTGTAGTTTTGGTGTTATAACTTGTTATGATAAAAAACTTTGTGACCTCACATCATTATCAAAAGATGTAGACACAGCATTATATGAAGCTAAGTCTTCAGGGAGAAATTGTGTAGTAGTTTATAAATATGATTCACTATAAAAGATAGAGATATAACAAGAGCTACTGACTGTAATTAACAGACAGTAGCTCTCTTAAGTTCAAGTTTGAAGAATGGTAGTAACAATTTATGTTAGATTAACTTTAAGTGGTTTGTATTGTTCAATTGTTTTGCCTTTATAAGTAATCGCATTGACTGGACAATTATGAATACATCTTGTACATAATATGCATTTACTAGAGTAATGCCTATTAGCACAATCTATATTAGATTTCGGACAATTGTTTTCACATTGACCACAAAGAATACAACCATCGTTTATTTTGAATTGTTTACCCATCGGTTTGGCCATAAGTTTGAAAACACCAGCAAAAAAGTCTATTCCAAAAGATGATTTATCCATCTCTAAAGATGATTCCAGATTTAGATTCTCTACAGATTTTCTGACTAGAGTCATCATATTTTCAAATTGTTTTTCTTGGTCTTCTATTGGTGTTGGATCATATCTATCCATATAAAAATTCCTAGGCATTTCAAGGGTCAGTTGATCAATAATTTGATACCCCTTCTTTTGTAGTCTTTTACCAACTGATTTAACACCATGAGCGTTAAGCAGCCTTGCTGAAGTTGAATAGAGAATTGCCTTTGCAGAGTTTGTTTTAGGTACATTATTACTGACCCACTTGAGTAACTCAGCAGGCATATTTCCAGCATAAATAGGTCCTCCAATAATAAGTAAGTCATTCCCTTTAAGTATCGGATTATCTTCAATTGAAGTGGTAGTGACTTCATGACCTAATGTTTTAAATAAATGATGATAAAGCTCTGCTACGGCTTTTGTATTACCAGTACCACTGAAATAAACGACTTTCACTCTCATTACATGTCCTCCAGATTTTCATTCATCTTCAGTAAACAAAGAAGAGTTGTCATAAGCTCATCTTCACCAATACCCTTTATCATTTTATGATGTGTATTAATAAAATAACTCATTACTATATCTTTCATCTTAAGCCCATCTTGGGATAATCTATAATGTCTACTTTTATCCAGAGAGAGTTCAATAAAACCTTTTCCCATTAAATTTGCAACATTTCTACTGATGTTACCTTTATCAACTTTCAATGCTCTAACCAAATCATTCTGAGATAGTAATTGATTTGGCTCTCTATAAAACATAAGTAACACTTGAAGTTGTCCAATGCCTATACCGTAGTCTTTTAAAGATTTTTCAGTCATCTTTTTCAAATTTTTAGTAATTTCAAAAAGTACATCTGCTATTTGTTCTATTTTATAAATCATAACGTCCTCCTAGTTGTGTGCACAACTAATTTCAATTATATCACACTCTAGTTGTGCACACAACCAACCGCTCACCCTTAGCTTATATCAATTATTATTCTATGACAGAAAAAAGATATCTCTCGATGAGATATCTTATATCTACTGTAAATGCTGGTTCATTGTTGTCATAACAAGATTACTTTATAGAACAACTAATATCGGTAGTATCAGCAATGACAAGTTATAAACTACTCTCATCATTTTGTTTTTTATATTCATTTTCTTTATCAACGGTTCAACAATTACCAATAGACCGTAAATTAAAAATAATTGTGCGATCTTGAATGTTGTATGTCCCAATACCAAATAAACCATAAAGTCATGAAACAATCCATTCACAACAAATGTAACTAGTACCGATAATGGTCTTGGTAATACTTTTCTAACTGGTTTATAAACATAATAGGTTAACACATAGCTATAAATGGGGTTCCACACTGTCCAGAAACTTCTAAAGTTTGGTGTAGAAAATGATTTCTTTAACATATGAACCAGTTGCGGTATCTCACCTTTTACACCGTCTAATTTTCGATCTATATAACTACTTAAAGATGGCCTCATTAAACTCCCCCTTAATTTAATTCATTTGGTATCAGATTTTATTGTCTGCAGTTTATAAATTATACTATAAATTTGATCCTTATTCCGTTGTACATATTTGCCTCTATGAAACAAAGAAAAAATATGATCTATATTATTGGTAGCACAATCATGTAATCTCTAAGTTTTAAAACTAATAACTACCAAAATGGTGCATATTCTATTTCAGTATATCACATAACTAGAATGAATATAACACTCTCTATCATTTCTAATCTAATTGCTTAGTATATTAGACAATTCTACTTAATTATCTCTCAATAAATAACAGTAACATGTATAGCAAAACTCATTTTACTATAATCAGTCGACTAACCAATTACTGCATCTCATAATTAATGACAGTTTGATTTACTTTGTTGTATATGGAAGTACAACTTAAATAGCCTGCCATGGTCAATTTCAAATTAATATGATGTTGATTATTAATCTGTACGCTTTGATTATAAATTTTTAATACTCAAATGATCCCACCTTATATAATCTACTCATTATGAGAGTATCCTGTCTGAGTCAATTGAAAGATCACTAAAAAAAACTCCTTATAAACATATGAGTTCATATGTTTATAAGGAGAATTAAATTAATTTATACTTTTAACTTTGAATAATATTCAATAACCAAATGATCATTGATTTGAATAGGTACTTGATTTCTTTCTGGCATTTTAATCAATGTTGCCTGTGTGTTGTTGATATCTTTTTCAAGATAAGGAACAACAGAAACCATGTTTTCAAAGTTTACTTTATACATTGTTATCTGCTTTGATTTTTCTCTTAAAGAGATGACATCACCAACTTTTACAGTATGCGAGGGTCTATCAACCTTCTTTTCATTAATCATCATATGACCATGACTCACCATTTGTCTTGCTTGTCTCATTGACGCTGCAAATCCAGCACGATAAACCATATTGTCCACTCTGCATTCCAACTGTTCTACTAGTTTATCACCTGATATACCATCACTTTTAAGTGCTTTACTTACATAGTTCTTGAATTGTTTTTCCATAACTCCATAATAAGCTCTTAATCTTTGTTTTTCTAATAATTGTTCACCATAGCTTGATAACTTCTTATCAGCACGACCGGTGCCAGATGATGCTCTATCCATTGCTTTTGGGTGCCCTACTACATTCAACCCTAATCTCCTACACTTTTTAAAGCGTGGACCACTCATTTTATCCATTGTTGCCTCCTGTTAGTTACTTCTATAAAAATCATATAGTTCAGCCGCAATATAATTTTATAGGAAGTATAAAATCAAACTTGAGTTATTTCAAGCCTGATTAACAACGGTTTTATCATTATAACACCATTTTGGTATAGTATCAAGTCTATTTCTCAGACTTAATCAATCACCCATATACTACAAAAAACACCTTATTGAGATGTTTTTGAATTAATCTTTTTTTACACTTATCTTGATTAAGAGTTGTCACTTACTTCATCCATACGTTTGATAATATGTACTAACTCTTCACTTTTATCTACCATTCTTTTTACAACTAAATCCTGTTCTTCGATTTTGCCCATTGCTTCACCAACAGTTTCAGAAGAATTTTCTGATAATCTTAAAGCACTACTGACATTAGAGGTAGCTATTTCTGAATAACTTTTAGCTTCTAAGGCTTGTTCTACTGCCCTTCTTGAACTCTTCGCAGCATGAACAGCACCTTCAGATAAGTTCTTAAAGATCTCAACAACTTCTAATGTGATACTACTTGAGTTTTCAGTACTTTTTCTTATACCATTAATCTCATTATATAACTCATCAGCTTTAACCGTTATTCTACCTAAAATATCATCGATTTGAATCGTTGAGTTTTTCGACTCTTCAGCTAACTTACCCACTTCATTTGCAACTACAGCAAAACCTCTACCATGTTCACCAGCTCTTGCAGCCTCTATTGATGCATTAAGTGCCAGTAAATTGATTTGTTCACTAATCTTATTCACTGCTTCAAGTACTTCCTGTACATCTTTTGTATAGCCTATAAACTCTTCAATTGATGTTACTGCATCTTCTGTTCTATTCTTTACAATAATCATATCATCAGAAATAACAGCAACTTTATGACTAGCCTTTGAAGTCACTTCTTCAGTTGAAGTCGTAAATGCAGATACTTCTTTGTTTTCTTCAACGACTTTATCAATTTCCATCACTTGATTCGCCATATTTTCATTCACAGATAAAATAGCTTTGTTTTGTTCATCAGCAATATCGTTGATACTACTAAAACTAATCGCCACATCGCCTGATATGTCGGCTGAACTTCTAATACTATCAGTTAATTCTTCTTCTATCGACGTAAGTTCTACAACGGAATTACCAAGCATATCAAGCATTTCAGATACTTTATCAGTCGTTTCCTCTTGAACTTTTCTACCCTCAACGGCTTCATTTATTATCTTACTTGAATTGTTTGCATTCATAGACACCACATAAGTAAATATACTTAAAGTTAACATGATATTCATAATACCTGAGAAACCATTAAATACACCTAACATATCAGCACTGTTACCTAATAAATAACTTGATAATATAGACAACGTACAAAATACACCTGTGACAACAACCATCTTATACTCTTGATATAGAGCAATAACAACGATGCCAATATAAGCTGTGATGACACCATTTAAGTCTCCAAACATATGTACAAAAATCATATTAACTAAGATCATAGCAGCTACCATGATATATTTGATACCACCTGTAAACAATCTTTTGACATGTAGTATTGTGACTAACACAGAAACAGCAATTAAAGTCGGTATAACAGTAGTTGCTACAAGGAATTTATCTTCTATTACAAAAACAGTAAAAACTATTTGAACAACAGTAACGACCTATATGATAATGGTCATCACCCTGTTGATTTTTCTAATTCTATCAGATATATTTGATTTATCCATTTTAACCCCCCAAAGGTAAATATAACACTATACGATTCTTATTAACTATCGTATTAAAATCAGCATGTTTTGAAACATAATGAAATCAAGCATATCAATTAAATGTATTAAACAAAACAAATTTGTGCAATTATAAACATTTTATAATAACTCCACTTATCTACATATGTCCTTCTATGAAACACTAACATCGAGACTTTTAGAAGAGCTGTAAACCATTACCAAAATTCAATTATAAGTAGTAAGAATCTCCTCTATTATCTAGATGTAAGCTCTTAACGTATAAAGATGCTCCAATATGAAGCATCTCTAATTTCTAACTATTTGATTTTGAATAATATTATGATGTTTTATGACTACCAACAGCCATCATCAAACGAATGTATCTCGTAGATGCTTTTAGTGAGCCAATACTTAATCTAAACATACTTTTAAAACCAAATCTCTTTAACATTTCTGTTGATTGATTCAGACTAAGATTGATATAGATATTGGTCAGTAACATTTGATAGTAGTACTGCCTTAAGCTCATCTTTCCTGGTTGAATCGTCACTTGCCCGAAACTCCATTTCTCATAATCCTCTATCTTGAAAATTAACCTGTTTTTAAATTCCTTATAAAGGGGTAAATTAGGAAATGGTGTTAAAGGACTCACACTAGAAATTTGAGGTGATAGTTTTTTTACATGTTTTCTAAAAGCTTTAAAGTCTTTTTTAGTCCAGTCTGGATGCGCCATAAATGAAGCCCACACATCGACACCTAAATCTTTCAGTAAAACAGAAGCCTTTTGACTTTCAAGCGTACTTGTTTTCTTTGTATAGTAAAGCATTTCTTCTTCACTAAATGTCTCATAACCCACCAGTAAAGCCTTTAAACCTAATGATTTAAATCTCTTTAATGAGTTAACATTACTAAGGATACCTTCTACTGATGCATAAGCAATAAAGTTCTTTTTAAGATTTAAAGACTCTACTAAATCTAAGAAATGATTGATTCTTGTTTCAGAACTTAGGATATCATTGTCATATATCATAATGGTTTCTTCTTTGATATTTAACAAATCTTGTTTGATAAGATTACTATCAAACTCAACTTCTTTATGACCTTCAATACGCCATCTTAAACAAAACATACAGGCCTTATTACACCCTTGGGATATTTGCATAATCGCTGAGGGTTTATATCCGAAGTATGAATAGTGTTGTCTGTATGCATCGGTAGATGTTCTATTAGGTAATATGTATTCATTGACATCATTTACCTCTTTACCTTTGTAGCCATGACTTCTATTTAAGACACCAATGATTTCAAAGTCTGTGATACCTTTTGATAGATTTTCATAAAACTTATTGATATTTTGAGTTGTAGTAAACTTAAAAACATAATCAATCTCTTCTACAAAGAAACTAGCTGGATTAACAAGCGCTTGAGTGCCACCTACAACGGTATAAATACTTGTATCATAAGCTTTGACTTCTTTTGCAATCTTTATAACAGCATTAACATCGATACATAAACTTGTTATTGCAACGACATCAGGTTTAAACTCATTTAATTTTTCTATTAATGATTTTGTATCACACATCATATCAAAGATTTCAACGTTATGATTATTTTCTAATACAGCATATAACATCTCAAGCCCTAAAGGTTCCGAATACATAAAATCACTTAAGGTAACTGCTTGTTTGATACGCGGTGGTCTTACAAGTAATATCTTCATATGATCTCCTAAAATATATTGGGTGTGATGCCCTTTTTTATATGGCTTCTATAAAATAGATTAACAATGGTATAGAACAGATAATTAATGGGTCTCTTAAAGAAATCTTTTCTTAAGATGGTTCTTTTAATAATAGATTTATAGGCATACAATTCATTGTAAAGAGCCCAATAAGCTTTAGTAAGTTCTTCTGGCGACATATGTTTGGGTTGATGTTCTGCTTTGCAGCCATCAAAGGAATATATATCATCTGATAATATACGACCATCTGCAAACATTTCTTTAAAAAATTTGGTGCCAGGTATAGGTGTTAAAATATAAAATCTTGGTACACATATCTTATTTTCTTCTATAAAATCTTTGGTCTTTTTAATACTTTCAAGAGTATCACCTTCACCACCAACCACCATTTCAGTCGATACATCAATGCCAGCCGACACAATATTGTTAATGAGTTCTGTATATTCCATTGGATTAGCCCAAGCTTTATCCAT
>LGOV01015879.1_pt2 | contig 11145 bp, 13 predicted proteins | sample 469881 | NCBI WGS metagenome assembly LGOV01 (sample SAMN03857199, study PRJNA290197) | marine sediment metagenome | biome: marine cold seep biome; feature: cold seep; material: marine sediment; isolation source: sample #5579, elevator 3A push core 41 containing 12 cm of sediment... ...
ACAACAGGGAAGGGTAAAAAAGGGACCGGGATCGGCCTGGCCACGGTGCAGAAGATTACTAGACTCTTTGACGGACGCGCCTGGGTAGAAGAAACCCCCGGCGGCGGCAGCACCTTCTGTGTGGAGATGGTTGATGTTCCCGTAAGCGCTCCGATTAAATAGGCAGTTGCAAGGCAGTAACTCCGAAATGTTGCCAATTCATGAATCAGAACAGCCTGCTTGGAAAACCGGGCAGGCTGTTCTGATATGACACCACATAAGAAATATCACAAGACCCTTCTGATTAACTGAGCTGGGTCTTTCAATCCCTATTCCAATTTCGATTAATCAGCCAAAACGTAGACGCCCTAGCAGGTCGAACCGTCCGCGTTTAACCAGATATGGTCCTGCAAAGGCCATGACCTTTCGAATCGCTTCTCGTTGTGGCGGCGCGTAACAGTTATGGGGACATTCACGGCAAGCCGGCTTAGGATCAAGGGGACAGCGCAAGCGCCGGTCAATGGCATAATTCAGAAGGTCCTGACATTCTTTACAGTAGGAATAACGATTAAACTCTGGCACAGCCACGGGTAGTTCCTTTGGCGTAAACTTATTCTTAGTGCCTTGGTGGTGATTACGGCAGTAGACCGCTGTGAACAAAGCCAATGTTCGAAGGTCGCGGCGTAGTTTCCGTAGAGTGCGAGGGTCTTGTGGTCTGGTGGTTGTTTTCATGGAGGCCATGTTAACTTGTTACGGTGAAGAAGGCTTTGATATCGATCAACTAAAGTATTGCACATAAGGGGTTCTAATCATGATTATTCGTGACAAATTATATATTGACGGGCCATGGGTTACTGCACAAGGCCAGGAAAAACTACCGGTAATTAACCCGGCCACTGAATAGATCCTCGCCATGGTACCGGCCAGCAGCGAACAGGATGTTAATGGCGGAGCCTTGTGGCTCGTGAGGCTTTTGCTTGCTGGGTAGAGACCCCGTAGCGCAGCGGGCCATCTGGTTGAAAAAGTTGGCCGAAGGGCTACAATCACGGGCCGAGGAACTGACTGCTATTATTACCGCTGAGCTCGGCATGCCTCTGAAGTTTTCCCAGCGGATTCAGACCGCTTTACCCCTAACCAATATAGAGTTCTATGCTGGTTTGAACGAGGCGTTTGCCGAGGAGGGAATCGGTCACGGTGATACGGGAGCCGGTGGATATCGCCAACGACAGCGATTATGGACTGGCCGCAGTGGTCTGGGCAGGGGAGGATCAGCGGGCGTTGACTGTGGCACGACGGTTAAGGGCCGTTCAGGTGGAGGTGGACGGTGCCCGTATAATCTACTGGCTTCTTTTGGCGGCTACAAACAGTCGGGCAACGGCTTTGAATTTGGACCGTATGGACTGGAGAAGTTTTTAGAAATCGAGTCGCCTCATTTACTCCCCAAGTAAGAACTACGTGCTAATAGAAAACGACAGGCAGGAGAGATCGCCCCGATCATAAATATGCTTTCGGTTTTCGGTTAAAAATCAAACAAGCTTTGCTGGACCTTTTTCCCTCGTTTTTTGGTGGCTGCCGCCTTTTGGGGCTCCGGCGAATCCAAGGGTGGTTCTTCCAGGGCTTGAGTTTTCTGCTTCTGCACTCGTGTTTGGTTTCTGGAGGCTAGTTTAAGGTCTTGTATCTGCCGCAGAGCCGCTTCATTGGAGCGTCGCTTGCGCTGTTCCTCTTGAAGAGACTTCTTCGTGGTGTTGAAACGGGCTTGGGTGCTGTGCAGTTGTCTTTCAGCTACTGCGGCCCGCTGTTCCGCATCGAGTATTTTTCGTTCCAACAGTCTCTTCTGTTGCTGGGCAAGTTGCAGCTGCTGTGTCAAGCGCTGCTGTGTTGTCTCCGCTTCTTTTTTCGCCCGGTCAATCTGATGCTGCGCTTCCAGCAGCTCATGCTGGACTACCTGGCGGGATTGAGCGGCGGCTTCTTCGAGTTCGCTCAGCAGGGCGTGGCGAAGCCGATCGGAGATGGTTGTTTCCACTCCACCCTGGCCTGAGCGTTCCCGTTGCCAGCGGCGGTAGTGTTTGAGCACCGTGGTCATGGAGCCGCCGGTTCGCGCCTGAATGGCGCGGACGCTCAGCCGTTGGGATTTTTCCAGGTCGGTGCAAGCCTTGGCGACCTGCTCGTAGCTGATGCCTTTTCTGGGCATGAGAAACCCTCCTTAACGATAATGGCGTTATCGTAGCGCTATTCAATGCGGCTGCCAAGTATAAAGTCCCGCAGTTGGCCCTATTCAAAGGCGCAGTTGTGGGGACTTCGATTGATATATCTACAATAAGTCAATTATTCGGCCAAACGAAGAATTGCAGCTACTTCAATGGGGCCAATGTCTTGATGCTCACCGACTTTTGTTTCACGCTGTTCAAATCTACTGACAATTTCGCTGCAATCCTTCAGTTCAATAGCGTAATCGCTGAGCCGAGTAGGAACCTGAAGACTTTGAAAAAATGTCTCTGTTTGATGGATAGCCCCGTCGATGGTCGCATCATCTTTCAATCCGGTGAGGCCCCAAACCTCACGACCGTAGCGCAACAGCATCTCTGCTTTTTTCAAACGCTGGTACTTGAGCATCGCAGGTAGCACAATGGCAAGAACTCGGGCATGGTCGAGATCGAACAAGGCGGTCAGTTCGTGACCGATGGCGTGGGTCGACCAGTCGGTGGGGACGCCGCAGGCTAAATTGTAATTAAGGGCATGAGTAGCACACCACATGAGGTTAGCGCGCACCTCGTAGCTATCCGGGTCCTTCTGCAGCTTGCTCGCCTGTTCGATAAGGGTTAGCAGCAAAGCCTCGGCCTGACGATTTTGCAAAGGCGCATCGACATCATAGGTAAGATACTGTTCGCAGACATGAACAAATGTATCGACCACGCCGTTTGCCAGTTGCCGCATGGGCAGGGAAAAACTTGTGGTTGGATCCAGTATGGAAAAACGAGGGAAAAGATGTTCGCTTTTGAAGGGTATCTTTTGCCGGGTTGAATTGCGGGAGATGACCGCGTTGATGTTCATTTCTGATCCGGTCGCTGGCAGGGTCAGTACGCAACCGAGGGGCAGGGCAGTGTTGACCGGTAGCTTGCCGATAACCATGTCCCAGGGATCGTTGTCTTGACAGGGGATAGCGGCAGCGATGAACTTGCTGGCATCTAATACCGAACCTCCTCCGACGCCTAGTATAAATGTGGCGGCCTCTTTACGACCTTTTTCTACAGCCATCATACAGGTTTCATAACGGGGGTTAGGTTCGATTCCGCCAAAGACTGAAACCTGATGTTGTTTGAGGGCGGTCATCACCTGCTCATAGACACCGTTTTGTTTAATTGACCCTCCGCCATGAACGACCATCACTTCAGTATTGATTGGAATGAGATCAGTTAGTTGGGCTATAGAGCCACGACCAAAGACGATGCGAACCGGGTTGTAGTAACTAAAATTTAGCAATAGCTGGTCTCCTGTTCAGACAGAGCTCAATGTAGCAGAAATTGTTTTTTAGCAGGGGAAAGCAGGACCTGTTTTGAAGAAACAATTTGGCGGCTGTTGGTTGCCGGTCAGTAATTATCTTGCATAATGTTAGATATATAGCTATCGCCTTTTCAGGATAGGGCTCTAAAGGTTGTTGGATGTCCGTGATTCGCCGTGTGATATTTGAAAGCTGGCCATGCTGCTAAAGTAAGGAGCCAACTATGGAAAATCATATAGAAAAATCGGATAGTATCTACGAGCAATTACAGGGAATCTACCAACAAGACCCGGAAGAATTCGAGCGGCTTAGTAGCGACCTGATTCGGCAGGCATTGGACGATGTGCCCGATGAACTAAAGGCTCAGGCTTATGGAATTCAGCGCAGGATCGAACATCAACTCAAAAAGTACAAAGATCCCATTGCTCGCATGAATGCCATGGTAGAAATATTCTGGCAGCAATTTCACGAGTTCCAGGCCGTTATCAACGATCCCCGCGAGGTGCTTGAAAACAAACGCCGCTGCGGAACATCGGCTAAGATCATACCCTTTAAGGGGCCGGAAACACATCATTGAATATTTTTGTTTAAAAAACGCCTGTCTTTTTCAGACAGGCGTTTTTTTTAGGCTTTGATGTCAATCAAAGGATCCAAAGAGGTCTTTTCTTTCTGCCTAGAATGGTTTAATGTAGGTGCCCGATAGGAAAGGACTGCCCATGACTGAAAAGCGCCTGAGCCTCCGTAAAAATCGTCGCCTGGAAGTTCGGTTCGGACCGGATGAGCCGAAACGTATCGGATTTACCTGCGATATCACCCGGCAGGGATTTTTCATTCAAAGTAGCAGCGTCTGTCGTCCGGGAACTCTGCTGATCGTTACCATGAGTATGGCTAATAACCAGGAGGTCAGGCTGGAGGCACGAGTTCAGTGGGCCAAACGGGTGCCTCCCAATTTACTGCGCGCTGTTAAAAAGGGTGGGATGGGGGTCAAAATCGTCCGCTTCTGCAGCGGGGAAGCTATTTATCGTTCTTATTGCGCAGCCCTTAACACGTGACAGCCAATCCATAGACTTTTCCTCACTTATATCAGCCCACCTCGTTGTATTTTCTGACTAAAAAATTCACACCGAGCTCTTCTTCAACGATTTTGCGACAGGCTTCTACATCAATGCCGGGTAGGGTAACGACGCTGGCAGTGACCGATGGAATGTGTTTTTTTGCTTCCTGTAAAAAGTCTTTGACCGCTTGGTAACCTTCTTCACCGAAGTCTGATTGGCAGATTCGCTGATAGTTTGCGGCATCGGCTGCATTGAGAGATACGGAGATGGCGTCTACAAGGCCGGCCAGTTCAGGAAGAATATTCCGTTGATGCACAAGATTGGCCTGGCCGTCGGTATTTATCCTGACCCGGATACCTTGTTCGTGCAACCAGGCGGCCACGCCCTTGACTAAGTCGAGGCGCAGCAAGGGTTCGCCGTAGCCGCAAAAAACTACCTCTCGATAGTCCTGCACACTTCCGATAGCCTGTATAACCTCTTCAACGCTTGGTTCTCGCTCAAGCTTTAAGGCGTGACCCTTGACCGTAAAATCTTTGAATTTGGCACAAAAAATACACTTGTTGCTGCAACGGTTGGTGATGTTGAGATAGAGCGCATCGCGAATAGGATAGGCGATGCGACTATCCTGATTTGGAGCGCCGATACCGAACAAACGAAAGGCATTGAGGCGGGTAACTCGGGCGATATCGGCAAGAGAAAGGCTCTTGATTCGCGCTAACTCCTCGGCCGTATGGCGTACGAAGGCCGGTTCGTTGCGTTTGCCACGGCGAGGCTGAGGGGCAAGGTAAGGGCAATCCGTCTCCAACAGCACATGGTCGGTACTGATGGCCTCGGCTATATCCCGCAAGGCTTGGTTGGCGGGGTAGGTGAGAGTGCCGGGGAAGGAAATATAAAAACCCATGTCGATGCAGGCTTGAGCCATGTCTAAGTCGCCGCTGAAACAGTGCAACACTCCACCGACCTGTTGCGCCTGTTCTTCCCGTAATATTCGCAGCACGTCTTGATGCGCCTCTCGATCGTGGACGATAATAGGTAGGCCCACTTCTTTTGCCAGAGCAATCTGGCGGCGGAAGGCAGTCTGCTGAATGTCATGGGGGCAGTGGTCGCGATAGTAGTCGAGGCCCATCTCACCAATGGCCACTACTTTGTCCTGTTGAGCGAGGGTCCTTAACTCAGTCATTGCCGCGGTCGTTGCTTCTCGAGCATCGTGAGGATGAATGCCGACAGCCGCATACACTTCGGCATAGGTCGCTGCCAACTCGACACTGGCTCTGGAACTGGCCAGATCACAACCGATAGTTAGCATATGGTGCACACCGGCTGCCTTGGCGGCCTCGATGACCTGAGGCAGATCTTCTGCAAAACGTTTGCTATCCAGGTGGGCGTGGGTGTCAATGAGGGCTGGAAATTTATCGCTCATGGTGGTTCTCCAACAGTAAGGGGCGCAAAAGCGCCCCTTAGCAGAAACAACTATGTGAAGGTCAGGCTTACTCTGTTTCGATACGGGGAAAGAGGGGCGCAGCCTTGGCAATGGTGGTGCCTGGCTGAAGCAGTCCCCAACTGCTGTTGTCGCTCAGATTTAGTTCTTCTTCAGGTTGGCCAAGGGTAAGCATAATGCTTTTAGCGGTATCGGGCAAGAAAGGACCGACCAACAGGGCGACGACGCGAACGGCCTCAAGCAGATTGTAAAGTACAGTCCCAAGGCGTTCTTGCTGTGCAGGATCTTTGGCCAAAGCCCAGGGGCTGCTGTCATCAATATATTTATTGGCGGCGCTGATTAACTCCCAGATGGCTTGAAGTGTTTTATTGAAAGCCTGCTCGTTCATGAGTTGGTCGACCCGCTCAATAACCGGTGCAAAATGGCCAATGAAAGCCTCATCCGATTCGTTCAAGGTGCTGGATGCGGGCAATACGCCATCAAAATACTTGTTTACCATGGCCGTGGAGCGACTCACCAGGTTGCCAAGATCGTTGGCCAGGTCCGAATTGATGCGATGAATGAGGGAAGAGTGGGAAAAATCACCGTCGAGACCGAAGGGTACCTCGCGCAGTAAAAAGTAACGGATGGCATCTGCTCCGTACTTGTCAATAAGCATGTTCGGCTCGACCACGTTCGCCAGGCTTTTACTCATTTTCTGGCCCTCGACCGTCCACCAGCCGTGAGCGAAGACCTTTTCTGGCAAAGGGATGCCGGCGGCCAGGAGAAAGGTCGGCCAGTAAACAGCGTGAAAACGTAGAATATCCTTGCCGATAATATGCACATCCGCCGGCCAGAATTTATCAAAGTTCTGATCATTACCGTCGGGGTAGCCAAGAGCGGTAATATAATTGGTCAAGGCGTCGAACCAGACATAGATAACATGTTTTTCATTGTCCGGTACCGGAATGCCCCAGGAAAAGGAGGTGCGGGAGATGGACAGGTCGCGCAGTCCTTCGCGTACAAAGTTGAGGATTTCATTGCGCCGAGAACGAGGCTGTATGAAGTCGGGATGTTCCTCGATGTGTTGCAACAAAGCTTCCTGATATTTGCTCATGCGGAAGAAATACGATTCTTCTTTCAACTTGTCCGTGGGCCGGCCGCAATCGGGGCAGCAACTTTCAATGAGTTGCGTTTCGGTCCAGAAAGTCTCGCAGGGCGTACAATACCAGTCCTCGTATTCACCGAGGTAGATGTCGTCGGAGGCGAAGAGTTTTTTAAAGAGGTGATGAACCCCTTTTTTATGGCGTTCTTGCGAAGTACGGATAAAGTCCGTGTGGCTAATGTTGAGCTTATCCCACAGGGCCTGAAAACGTTTGACCACGCGGTCGGCCAACTCTAAAGGTGTTTCACCCTTAGCTTGGGCGGCTTTTTCAACCTTTTGGCCGTGCTCGTCGGTCCCGGTCAGGAAAAATACGTCATAACCTTGGGCACGTTTGTATCGGGCCAGGACATCGCAGGCCACGGTGGTATAAGCATGTCCGATGTGAGGCACATCGTTGACGTAATATATGGGGGTTGTGACGTAGTAACGCTTATCCATTCTTGTCTCCTGAAGGTTTGCTGTTGGCGGGGCGACGCCGGGGCCTACGGCGGGACTTTTTGCGGGCCGGTTTGTCGCCATCGCTGACCTCTGCCGGTTTTGGTTGCGGCGTTGCCTCGCGGTCCTTGGTCTCCTGGGCGTTAGCGGGTTTACGAGGAGACTGTCTGCGGCTGGTATTCTGCCTGCTACGTGTTTTGGGTGGGGGAGAAGGCTGTTTTTCAGCGGATTTATCCAATACCTCCAGCTGCTCAACGGGCACTTCAAGGCTGACATTGTCTTCACGCCTGACGGTCACTTTCCGGGCCAAAACGTTGTGCGCCACTACCATGCCTTCCAGACCCTCATGCATGACTTTACGACCGCATTTGGGCAAACCTTTTCGGTGCTCTTTATACGTTTCGTACTCATAGTTAAGGCAACAGAGCAGGCGTCCGCACTGACCGGAAATCTTGTTGGGGTTGAGGGCCAGATTCTGCTCTTTGGCCATTTTTACAGAAACCGGGGCGAAATTGACCAAAAAGGTGCAGCAGCAAAGGGCGCGCCCACAGATGCCGAGACCACCGGTAATTTTCGCTTCGTCGCGTACACCGATTTGACGCATCTCGATGCGGGTGTGAAAATGATGAGCCAGGTCTTTGACCAAGTCTCGAAAATCGACCCGGCCGTCGGCCGTAAAATAGAAAATGATTTTCGAGGCGTCGAAAAGATACTCAGCCCGGACCAGTTTCATGTCCATATTGCGGGACTGTATACGCGCCTGACAAAACTCAAAAGCTGTCTTCTCCTTAGCCTCCGATTGCTTAGCCATATTCTTGTCATTGGCCGTCGCAAGACGCAGTACGTTCTTCAGTTTGTCTGGGGCCTGGCCGGGTTTGCATTCCCGTGGGGCGGAAACCACTGTGCCAAGCGACTGGCCGCGGTCTGTTTCGACGATAACTTGGTCGTGGGCAGCCAGTTCGAGGCTGTTGCAACCGAAGTCGTATTGTTTTCCGGCAGTACGGAATTTAACTGAAACGATTCGAATCATAAGACTTGTCGAATTGTCCTTATCTGGGTGAAGCGGGTTTATGAGGCTAGTATTAGGCTGCTCACGCCACCAAGTGCATGAGCAGAACTTCTACGGCTAGTTGTCGATTGACATTGCGAGTAAGCTGTCTGCGCGTTTGATCGAGAGCAGATAGCTTGCTAAGCAGGGAAGGCGTAGATTCTTCCCTGGCGACTCTATGTATTTTTTCCATCAGGTCAATATTGACCAGTTCATTCTCAGAACGTCCGTAATGGTAAAGCAATATATCTCGATAAAAAGCCTGAAAAATCTCAAGGATTTCCGGTAGCATCTCTTTGTCTTGGGCCAGTTTTTCAGCGAAATTAAATAGCGGCAGGACACTGCCTGGCGATAAACCAGTCAGGGTCTTGAGCAGTTCGCGACGGCCATCTATATAAAGGTCTCGGTCTTTGCCAAGAGCCTTTTTAAAGCTGCCGTTGGCCAGCGAGGTCAAAATATGAGCTTCCGTCTCATCGATAGCCAATTGTTCACAAAGAACCTCCATGAGGCGTTTACGTTCGATGCGAGTGAAGGGCAGCCGTTGGCAACGGGAACGGATGGTGATCAACAGGGCATCTGGCCGAGCCGACAGCATAATAATCAAAGTGTTGGCGTTTGGCTCTTCAAGGGTTTTGAGTAAGGCATTTCCTGCCGCCAAATTGAGCTTTTCCGCATCATCGATGACGCAGATTTTTTTGGAAGCTTCGAGGGGCCGGTAGGAAAGTTCCTTCTGTATATTTCGAATCTGTTCAATCTTAATGCTGCTGCCATCAGCTTCGACAAAGTGCAGGTCTGGATGGTTGTGATGGTCCACCTTGCGACAGGCGGCACAGTCTCCGCAGCCGTTGCCCTGCTGACAAAAAATTGCTCTGGCGAGGGCAAGTGCCATAAGGCGCTTGCCTACCCCCGCAGGACCTTCGAAGAGGTAAGCGTGGGGTAGCCTATCGCTATTCAGTGCACGGCGGAGAAGGTCCTTTTGGCGATCATGGCCGATGATGCTGGCGAAGGTCATGAGGCAGTTCCAGAGTCGAGGTAGTTCTGCAGACAGGCTATCAACCTCTCACTGACCTCGCCAGGGTTTCCTGCTGCGTCGATGACTCGCATTCGATGGGGAGCATTTTTGGCAAGGGCTAGGTAGCCTTCCCTAATCCTCCGATGGAAATCTAAAGACTCCTGCTCGAAGCGCCCCTCGTCAGTCATGTTTTGAGCGCTGTTGCGCTGTAAGGCCCTTTGCAGACCGGCCTCGTGGGGCATGTCGAGCAGCAGGGTCAGATGGGGACGGCAGTCGGCACAGGCCAGAGTATTAAGCTCCTCGATAAGGTCCAGGTCTAGGCCGCGACCGTAGCCCTGGTAGGCTAGGGTGGCATCCGTATATCGATCACAGAGAACTATTTGCCCCTGCTGCAAGGCCGGTTGAATTACTTCCGCTACATGCTGGGCTCGGGCCGCTGCGTAGAGAAGTAGTTCAGCTCGAGCCACCAGTGCATTGTTGGCGGGGTGAAGTAGAATTTCACGTATGGCATCAGCTATAGGGCAGCCACCAGGTTCGCGGGTGGTGACCACATCGTAACCTTGGCGGCGAAGAAACTCGGCCATCATGGTGATCTGGGTGGTTTTGCCGCTACCCTCAATGCCTTCAAAGGTGATGAAATGAGCCATGCGAATAGTGCCCCTTAAGTAAATCGTGCAATTATAGGAACGGGCTGAATAAGAATCAAGGGTAAAAGCTGAATAGGGTCAGCGTATTGTTGCCTTCATCCCACCCATTGTGTAAGATGGATCCTTTATTGGACCCCTTGAACTCCCTTGTTTTTTGCCCGATATGGAGATGCTTTGCAAACAGATCAAGGCCTGCATATTCTACAGAATAATCTTGATTACCGCTTCGTCGATAGCACCTTGTTGATTGAAGCTCTGACCCATAAATCGTACAGCAATGAGCAATCTGGAAATCCTCTTTCCTGCAATGAGCGCCTTGAGTTTTTAGGTGACGCGGTGCTCGACCTGGTTGTCAGTCGCTACATGTTCCAACGTTTTCCAAGCGCGCAAGAAGGGGAACTGACTCGCATCCGGGCGGAAGTTGTTAGCGAAAAAGGACTTTCAATAGTCGCTCGAACTCTTCAACTTGGTCGATATTTACGTCTCGGACGCGGTGAAGAACGCAGCGGCGGTCGGGACAAAGACAGCCTGGCGGCTAATGCTCTTGAGGCGCTGTTGGGTGCCGTGTTCTGCGATGGTGGTTTTGAATCGGCCTGTGATTTGGCTGAAAGACTATTCGCCGATTTGATCACTGAGGCCGCCCAACGCAAGCATGGCCTTGATCACAAGACTCATTTGCAGGAAATAACTCAGGCGCGTTATGCCCAGGTTCCCGAATATGTGCTGGTTTGTGAGGATGGACCGGAGCATCGACGACACTATACGGTAGAGGTTCGTTTATCAGAAAAACCCCTTGGCCAGGGGCAGGGTACCACCAAAAAAAAAGCCGAGCAACAGGCCGCCTTGGTCGCCATTGCTCGCCTTTCGGATAGCGGGGAATGAAGGTCT
>LGOV01064000.1_pt2 | contig 11118 bp, 12 predicted proteins | sample 469881 | NCBI WGS metagenome assembly LGOV01 (sample SAMN03857199, study PRJNA290197) | marine sediment metagenome | biome: marine cold seep biome; feature: cold seep; material: marine sediment; isolation source: sample #5579, elevator 3A push core 41 containing 12 cm of sediment... ...
ATAATCAAAAAATAGGTTTTTTTATTTCAAAATACGATAAAGTTTCTGATATCTTTGAATTTAGAAGATTTGCTATTAATCTAAAAAATGAAGGCTATGGAAAAGAAGTTATTATTGGACTAATGAAACATGTTTTTGCTAATCTTAATATTAATCGATTCTGGTTAGATGTTTTTACTTATAACGAAACTGGAATTCATATTTATGAAAGTTTAGGAATGCTAAGAGAAGGCACTATTAGAGCAGGATATAAATCAGAAAGAATATATAAAGATTATCATATCTACTCAATTTTAAAAAACGAATATAAAAAACTCTATAAATAATAATTATAGAGTTTTTATTCTTTTATTAATTTTCAAAAGTTGTATTTTTAACTTTCCATTTCTCAAGTGCAATTCCTAACCAAAAACCATAAATTCCTAAAGTAATTATAGTAAAAAACCACCATTTTATCCAATTACCAAATAATCCTAATGCTTTACCATTAAACTGTAAACGTCTACCTTCTACAACTGTATGATTAATTTTCCATTTATAAATTATACATATTGCCCAAGGGAAACCAATTCCTAAAGTAATTCCAGCAATAATTGTTCCCAAGATCGACCATCCAATAAGCCCAAATAATCCACCATCAAAATAAGATTCCTCACCATTATTTATAACGATACTATTATTCACTACCTCTACGTCTTTCATTTACACCTCCAGGCACATTAATGTTTATACGACCTATACCAATAATATTTCTTGTTTTCTTTATATCTATGCATCCCAACTTTTTTTAATACTTTTTGTGAAGCAATATTATCTTTTTTAGTTTCTGCAATAATACTTGTAACATCTGAATTCTTAAAAGTATATTTTATCATTTCACTTAAAATCATAGTCATATAACCTTTTTTTCTAAATGGACTATCTAACCTATACCCTATTTCAACTTCTCCATGATTATCAGGTGGACCTTTAAATAAAACTCCACCAATAATAATATTTTCACTTTTTAATATTATTATCCAATTTGTATGCCATAAATAATTCTTCTCATCATGCATAACAAATCTTAAAAGATCCATAAACATTTTTTTTGACTTTCCAGATAATTTATCATTTGTAACAGTCAATTTCAATTTTTCTTCTAATAAAGTTTTATTCTCAATATATAATTTTAAATTATCAAAATCAAGTGGGATAATTATAAAATTTTTCGTTTCAATTTTACACAATTGATATCACCTTTATAACTCCATCTTATTTAATATCTCTTTTAATCTAATTAATTCTTCTTTAGTAAATGTAATACCTTTACTCATTTTTTTATGATCTGGAGTCCAATCTCTAATATCATATTTAGCTTGTCTATTATTCCAACTAACTATATTAAGTTCTTTTTTCCAACCTTTAGATGTTTCTACTATTTCTCCAATTTTCTCAACTATTTCATATTTTAACTCTGCCATAATCTCTCCTTTTTTTATAAAGACCTAAATCTTTCATCTTTAAAATCATCATTGTCATTCATATAACTTTTTAATTCTTTAAGAATTTTTTCTTTATCTCTATTTAAATTTCCACCTAAAGATACATAATTTGATGCATGATTAGATCTAAAAATACAGTCTACTACATCTAAATTTTTAATAAACTCATATATCTCAATCATAATTTCCTTTGGATTAAGAAGAGTCATTTGAGATAATTCAATTTTATTATAAATTTCTGTATCTCTTTCTAACATTAAAGTTAATAAACCTACATATTGCGGATTTATTTGAGAAATAACTTCTGCTGACTTAATAGCATGTTGTTTCCATTTTTCAGTTCCACCAATTCCAGAAATTAATGTTACTGAAAGTTTCATCCCACTTTTAACGATTCTTTTACCAGCAATAACTATTTCATTAGAAGTTACACCTTTTTTAATTTCTTTAAGTATTTCATCACTCCCAGTTTCAATACCCATATATAACATACTTAAACCCTTTTCTCTTAATAAACTAATCTCTTTATCACTTTTATTAAGAATATCTTTAGGCGTAGCATATGAAGAAACTCTTTCGCATTCAGGAAAAAGAATACTAATCTCGTTTAGTATTTCAACTAAAACATTAGTACTTAATACAAAAGCATCACCATCAGCTAAAAACACTCTTTTTACTGATTTATATATTTCCCTGAATTCTTTTAATTCATTTTTTATTACTGAAATTTCTTTAATTCTAAATTGCTTATCTCTATACATTGAACAAAATGTACATTTATTATGTGAACATCCAATTGTCACTTGAATAATTAAACTATTTGCTTCACTCGGTGGTCTATATACTATTCCTTCATATTCCAAAATAATCCTCTTTCTTTAAATTTTACCATTTAAATTATTTTCTATTTCCTTAAAATCAACCATATTCTCTTTAAGTATTTTATAAAAATCATTTGAATGATTTGGATAAACAAAATGCGCCAATTCATGTAAAATTACATATTTAATCGATTTTATAGGTTCATATATTAAATTACTGTTGATACTTATTTTTGCTTTATTAACACTACAACTTCCCCATCTAGTTTTCATTTTTCTAATTGTCATCTTGGGATATATAATATCATAATTTTTCATCTTTTTATACATTTCATCTAATGCTTCTGTAAAAATTTCTCTTGCTTTTATTTTGAGCCAATTATCAAATACTTCTTTAATTAATAAATTATTATCTTTATTATTTACAATAATAACTATTTTATTATCATATCTTATAACATTATTAATATCTCCATCAATAATTTCTAATAAATATTTCTTCCCTAAATATTTAACAACTTCGCCATTTATAAGTTTATCATATCTAGGTACACATCCTTTTTTTTCAAACTCCAAAATATGCTTATATATCCATTCTGATTTATTATTTATCATTTCAATAATATACTTTTCAGAAACGCTTTTATTAGCAGATATAGTTACCTCTAAGGACGGCTTTATTCTCATATTTATATTTTTTACATTCTTTCTTACTATAAAACAATTAATTTTTTTATTTTTATAAATCAATTCATAATTTTTCATTTGATCCCTTCAAAATGAACGATAATATATATTAATTAATATTTTCAATATCCTCAATTTTAACTCCATTAATATATAATGTTTTTAAATTCATCATTTTTTTTAATGGTGAAAAATCTCTTAAATTTGATCCCGATAAATGTAATTCTCTTAAATTAATAAGATCTTCAAATGCACTAATATTTGTTAATTTATTGCTAGAAATTTTTAAATACTCTAAATTAGTTAAATTTTTTAAATAATCAATATTGTCAATATTTGTTAAATAATCAAATTCAAGATGTCTTAAATTACTTAAGTTTTGAATAGGAAGCAGATTTATATCACTACTCCATTTTATAACTAATTTTTCTAAATTAATAAAATGAGTTAAATCACTAAAATCTTTTGTTTCTAAATCAACAATTTCAGTTATACTATTAATCTGTTTTAAATATAGCTCTTCATCTAAATTGAGATTAAGTTGATTATAAACATTAATTTTAATTTTCTCATCACTTAATATAATCCCTTTATCCTTTTCAATAGCACTTGTATCATGTAATTCTCTAACATTTTCGGGATAATAATTAATTACGCCTGATTTTAATCCAATAATAAAAACAATTGGAAATAATATTGTTATTATTACTACGGGAATTATAACTTTTTTGTTCATAAATCTTTTTAATACTTCATTTAAATTCTGCTTTGTAATTCTAATATAAATTTCAAATATTATTAGTATTATCGCTAGAAAAAATACTACTCCCATAATAGCCCCCTAAATCAACTTCTTAAATTTCTACTTCGTTTTTTTTCTTCATACATTGCTAAATCAGCTTTAATAAATATTTCATTAATATCCTCACTATGCTTATTTTTAACTGCATATCCTAAAGAAACACTTAATGCTAGCGGCAGTTCCTTTTTTATATTAAACTTACTAATTTCATTTTTAATACGCTCACATAATAATTCTATTTCTTTACGTTCAACTCCACTAACAACTACTGCAAATTCATCTCCACCAATTCTAGCTACTATCTCATCTTTCCTTGTTACACGAGTTACAATTTCTGCAATTTTTAATAAATACTTATCTCCAATTTTATGACCATAAGTATCATTAATATGTTTTAATCTATCCATATCTGCAATAACTATACTAATCGGTAAATTTCTTGAATTACTAACTCTTTCAATTTCATTCTCAAAATATCTTCTATTATATACCCCTGTTAAACCATCACGATAAGATAAATATTCAATTTTTTCTTGTGTTTTCATACTTTCATCAATATCAAGATGAATGCCTATAAGATGTGAAGGTTTACCCTTTCTATTATAATCAACTATTTTAGCAACATCATATATCCATTTATAAGTTCCATCTTTTTTTATAAGTCTATATTTTTTCTTAAAACTTTTAGATCTACCTTCTAAATAATCCTTTAATGCATTTAGAACCTCTTCTTTATCATCCTTATGAATTAATTTTATCCATCCGTCATTAGTCTTATCAATCTCATTACCACTATAACCTAACATTTCTTCCCATTTTTCATAGTATTGAGTTTGATCAGCATTAATATTATGTTCCCATATCCCTAATCCACCGATTTCAATAGCTAATTCAAGTCTTTCTTTTTCTAAACTTAATATATTTTTTGTCTCAATATAATCTGTAATATCTCTAATAACAACTAAAACATTACTCATATTTTCCCTTAACTCAAGAAATTCAATACTTACATCAAAATAGTTTTTCTTATTATTAATTTTAATAAAATAATCAAAAGTAAGCGCTTTTTTAGTTTGTATTGCTAATTTTATATATTTATGATACTTTCTAGCTACTGCTTTAGGAAAAAACTCATCAATTTTTTTACCAATCAATTCAGCAAATTTTTCTTTTGAACATTCTTCATCCGATAACCAAACATCAATATATTCACCATTTTCATTTAATACTAAAATTGTTTCAGGGATTGCTAAAATAATACTTTTTAAATATCTAGCATTCTTTTTTAATTCTTCTTTTAATTTATTACTTTCAGAAACATCTATTAAAGTAGCTATAAATCTATCATTCTCATTATATACAATATTAAATTCAATATCTTTATTCTCACCATTTTTACAGTTAATAATAAATTGTTTAGTATAATTCTTACAATTTTTACTTTCATTAAATGCGTCTATTACAATTTTTCTATAATTTTCATCAAGATATGCTAATCTATGCCAATCATTAATATTTTTAATGTCGCCATAACCATAACCGGTAATTTTTTTAAAACCTTCATTAATACTAATTAAATTAAACTCTTTATCCCAAACACTAAGTCCTACTATAACACTATTATATATTCCGTTAAGTAATTCATTTTTCCCTAATAAGTCAACTTTAATCTTTTCAATTTCATTTTCATCATTATAAATACTAACTATTTTTCCACTTTTAGTTTTATATACATAGTTACTTCTATATCCTTGAATTCTACCATCTTTATATAATGCAACAGGATGTTTTTCTGATTTTCCAGTCAAATATACTTTTTTAAACACATTAAGTAATCCAAAACTCTCTACACTAGGAAATACATCTTTAGCGTTTCTTCCAATGACATTTTTTCTATCAATTTTATCCATTTTAAGACCTGTATCATTAATATTTTCAAATATAAAATCTTCACCATTATTCTTTACTTTATAAACTGCAACACCGGAAGTGAAATTATTTATTAATTCATTATTCTCATCACTACTTAACTTAAATTCTGAATTCCTATAACTAAATATTTTATTTAATAATAAAAATATAATTCCACCAACTAAAGTTATAAAAATAAAAAAACTCAAATGAAATTTATAGCCTATTAAAACAACTTGTATCAATTGAATAGCAAATAAAAATATACACCCAATAAAAAATACTATTATATTCTTTTTATTAATAAAATTATTCATTTCACCACTTCCTTGATTTCATCCATTTAACCTATTTTATATCATTTAACAATACATATCAAGTATATAACTTTTAAAAAGATATAGATTCATCTCATGTCTTAAGACACGAGTGTTCTCTATTTAAAAATAAATTCTGAGATAACAAGTATTAATATTGACAGATCTTAAATGTATGCTATACTGATACTGATAACAATTATCATTATAAGCGTATTTTCTATATTATATAGAAATAAGAAAGAGGTAAAAATGAAAATAAATTTTCACGTATTTATAAACAATTTCGTTTCAGCAATTGAAGCAAAAGATATATATACAGCAGGTCACTCCGACCGTGTTGCTGATTTATCATTATTAATAGCAAAATCTATGGGATTAGAACCTAAAGAACTTGATATAATCCATATAGCAGGACATCTACACGATATTGGAAAAATCGGAATCGCCGATGGAATATTACTCAAAAGCGGAAAATTAACTAATACAGAATTTGAAGTAATGAAAGAACATTCTAAAATCGGATGGGAAATACTAAAAAACAATAAAGAATTACAAAATATTCCTGAAATTATACTCCATCATCACGAACGTTTTGATGGTAATGGATATCCACATAAAATATCAGGAAACAATATACCACTAGGCTCAAGAATAATAGCAATTGCAGATTCTTTTGATGCCATGGTGACAAAACGAACATATAAAGACACCATGACATTTGATCATGCAGTAGATGAATTAAAAAAACAATCCGGAAAACAATTTGATCCTATAATTATAGAAAAATTTATAGATATAATAGAACAAGATAATAAAGTAAAAAATATCATTAATATCTAACACAACTATAACAAATCTTAACAGTATATTGAAAACCCATTTCAAAAACTATATTTATAATTTAAAATTTCCAAGTGCTTTAGCAAATGGGTTATCTTCATTTGTATCACTCTTATTATCTTTATTTTGTTTTTTCATATAATTTGCAAAATCTTTTTTACCACCTTTACTATTTCTTTCTTTTTTTCTTTTTTCGAAAGATGCCATGCTTTCTCTAAAACCACATGTACAAGTAAACATCTGATTATCTTTTTTACCTCTAAGTGATAATTTTTTATGACATGTAGGACATCTTGCATTAGTCACTTTCGAAATGTTTTCTCTATATCCACATTCTCTATCTATACATACCAAACTTTTCCCATATTTATTATCAACAGCCATAAGTGATTTACCACACTCTGGACATTTTTTACTTGTTAAATTATCATGCTGATAGATATCCGTTCCACTTCTAATTTCTGCTACAATAGATTTAGTATATAATCTCATTTTTTCAATAAATTCTTTCTTACTTAATGTTCCTTTTTCAATTTCTCTAAGATTTTTTTCCCATTCTGCTGTTAATAATGGACTTCTTAAATCTTTCGGTACCAATTTTAATACTTGATTACCTTTTTTTGTAAGTTTAATGTTTTTGCCACTTTTACTCATATATTTTGTTTGATATAATTTTTCAATAATATCTGCTCTAGTTGCTACTGTACCAAGTCCACCAGTTTCAGTTAAGATTTCTTTAAGCTCATTTTTTTCACCATGCATATATTTAGAAGGGTTTTCCATTGCATCTAAAAGAGAAGCTTCGTTAAAATAACTTGGCGGCTTTGTTTCCCCACTAGTTTTTCTTATATCTGCAACTCTCAAATTTTGTTTTTCAATAAATTTAGTAGTTTTTTTACTAACTTGCTCTTTTTCAAAAATTCCTTTAAATCCTAATGATGTTATATTTTTATATTTCGCTTCAAATTTATAATCACCAATAGAAAGTGTAACTATTGTTTCTTGATATTCACATGGTGGCATTAATACTTCTAAAAATCTTTGCACAACTAACTCATATATTCTTCTTTCATCAATACTTAAATCTATACTTCTTAAAGCTTCCTCTGTTGGTATTATTGCATGGTGATCGCTTACTTTACTATCATCTACGAAGTTTTTAGAAGTTCTTATCTTTTCTTTCATCAAATGAAATGCAACTTTCCTAAAAGGATTCGCTTGAATAGTTTTCAATCTATCCTTTAAAGTAGGAACAATATCTCTAGTTAAATAATTTGAATCAGTACGTGGATAAGTTAATACCTTATATGATTCATATAATCTTTGCATAATTGATAAAGTCATTTTTGGCGAATATTCATATTTATTAAATGCATCTCTTTGAAGCGACGTTAAATCATATAATTTTTTACAATACTCTTTTTTATTCTTTGTAATAATTTTTTCAACAATAGCTTCTTTACCTTTAATTTCAGAAACAATTGTATCAATCTTACTTTCATCAAATATCATAGACTCTTTACTTTTAAATTTGAAATCTGCATCAACATTAAAAATCTTAATTTTTGCGCCATAAAATTTTCTTGATTTAAAATTTCTTATTAGTTCTTCTCTTTGCGATATTAAAGCAAGAGTTGGTGTTTGAACTCGTCCTAAACTTAGTTGTGCGTTATGTTTTGTTGTTAATGCTCTTGTTCCATTAATCCCAACAATCCAATCGCTTTCAGCTCTCGCAGTAGCTGCTCTAAATAAGTTTTCATAATCTTTTCCTGGTCTTAACTTCTTAAATCCCTCTCTAATTGCTTTATCAGTAACTGATGAAATCCATAATCTTTTAACACTCTTTTTAACATTTACTTTTTCTATTATCCACCTTGCTACAAGTTCACCTTCACGTCCTGCATCAGTAGCAATTACTATTTCATTTACATCTTTTCTAAGCATTAGTTTTTTAACAATACTATACTGCTTACTAGTTTTGCCAATTACTTTAGTTTTTAATTTTGCAGGTAAAATAGGTAAATCATTTAAATTCCAATTTTTATATTTTTCTCCATATATTTCAGGATCACCTAAAGTCACTAAATGTCCATACGCCCATGTAACAATTGCATCATTTCCTTCTATATATCCATTTTTTTTATTATTACATTTTAAAACTCTAGCAATTTCTTTTCCTACAGATGGCTTTTCAGCTAAAATTAATCGTTTACTCATTTTATTCCTTTCATTCAATCCTTAATTATTTAATCAATTGATAAACATCAAATTAAATCTTTACTTCTCAAAAATTGTATATCAAAATAGCGAAAAATTCAATGCAAATAACAAGAAATCCTAAAACAAGTATATTTTGCTTTAGGATTTAAAAAATAATGAAATTTACATTTTCAGTTTACCATGAACCGCCGCCACCGCCACCGCCACCGCCGCCGACTGAGCCTCCTCCACCTGAAGATGAACTACTAGGTGCAGCTGCCATTTCAGTAAACGAATGATTAAATGAATTCATCATATAGTACGCTGTAAATGGACGATTAGAGACATACCAACTTGGTCCCTCAAGTGTAAGTGTTTTAACGTGCTTATCCCATATTTTAGATAAATCAAATACCATTACATATGGAAGCATATCATAAAAATACTCAGGGTTTTCTTCAAACAACATTTCTAATTTATCTAATTTTGCAGTTTCTAAGAAATCTTTAAATCCATAAATATTGTTAAGCAAATCTTTTGCAAACTTTGTATATCTTTTAATTTTGCTAATAGTAAATACAGTAATAATATATAACACTACTGATATTATCATTAAGATTGTTAATGAACCAAATTTTGCATTTGATAAATCAATATTCATAATTGCATCTTTAAATGCAAAAATTATATTACCAAATATAAAAATAAGTACTATATATTTTATAATTTTTAAGAATTTATATTTACCAATTTTACTTTTATGTCTTTTAGCAATAATAAATCCAATAAGCCAAAATATAAAAAGAAATAAAAAAGTAAATCCTAACGCCAATAAATATGGTATTCCTATAAGCACCTTTGTATATATTGATAAAATTGAAGAAGTAAAAAGTGCTATTAATATACTAACGATAACAATACCATATTGAAACTTATTTATTAGTATTTCTTTATCACCACGATAGTTATCTCTAACAAAACCTCTTGCGGTATCAAGATTTGTATGAAATTCATACTTTAAATCATCAGAAGTTACTTTAGTACCATCGCCATGATTAAACATACCATTAAAAAGGTGCATCTCATATCCATTTCCTAATACAGACGGGTCAACTAATCTTTCGAAATACATTGATTCTTTACTAAAAATCCCGCTTTTTTCCACTTCATAAATTTTCAAATATCCTTTTGATGCCCAATAAATAATGAGTGAAGACATATCATTATTCGATAAACTCTCTTCTTTAAAAATATATGCTATTTCTGCTGGATTAAGTTCTTTAGGCGAATAAAAATTTAATATCGGAATAATTGTATTTCCTCTATAATTACTACTTTTAATATAAATTGCACTTCCTAATAAAAGAATTAATACAATAATTAACAAGTAAATCCAAACCATTGAAAAAGGTTTTTTTACATTTTCATAATATCCTTCATCTAAATTTAATGCTACTGTAACTCCTTGATAATTAAATAAATTACTAACAGTTCCGCTAATTGTATTACCATTAACTACAAAATTAACATTTTCACTAGTAGTTGCACCATAATAACCTGCAGTAACATTTAATCTACTACTATCAAAACTCTTTGGCATATTTATTTGAAAAGTTACTCTATCAATAGGTGTATCCCATTGTGTACCGATAATATTAAAATAAAACTCATCATATTCTTTTATTAAATCATCACCAGCATTATAAGTATACTCAATTAAATATGTTTTCTGATTATTAACATATACGTCNNATTTATTTTAATATTAGAACCTTCATTAGAAACATCATATTTATAATTAGTTCCCGTAATTGGATCTATTACTTTAACATCTGAAATCTTATGATTATAACCATAAAGTGAAGTTGGAATATCTCTAAATATTCCATGACGTGGTTCACTAAAAAAAACTTCAATAGTTTCAACAATATGATAAATATTATCTTCTGTTACATCAATTTTTACATCATAATTCTTTATTGTATAATACTCATCGGCAAATGAAAAACTTCCAAGTAAAACTAATGTAATTATTAAAAATATTACTATTTTTA
>LGOV01054452.1_pt1 | contig 11111 bp, 9 predicted proteins | sample 469881 | NCBI WGS metagenome assembly LGOV01 (sample SAMN03857199, study PRJNA290197) | marine sediment metagenome | biome: marine cold seep biome; feature: cold seep; material: marine sediment; isolation source: sample #5579, elevator 3A push core 41 containing 12 cm of sediment... ...
TTTTGGTTATATTTGATATTCTAAGCATGTTTTCTAGCCTCCAATTTTGCTTTTCGGAATTCTGAATGTTCTTTGATTGCAGGAATTGAAAGAGCTATCCCTACAATTATCGCCGATACGAGCTTTAGTCCGTATGCAGGGAAGAAGCTTGTGCTTAGGGCAAGGGCAATGATAAATCTGTAGATTGTAGATCCTATAATTGCTGATAGAAGTCCTAGAGTTACTGATCTGTGACCCATGAAAACCTCACCAATTATAACTGATGCAAGTCCGATAACCAGTATGCCCGTACCCGAACTGATGTCTGCATATCCTTGAAACTGTGCAATTACAGCTCCCGAAAGTGCTATACATCCGTTTGATACAGCTAGTGCTATAGTTTTAACAGCATCAACATTGATTGAAGATGAGCGGACAAGGTCTGGGTTGTTTCCCGTAGCCCTGATACTAAGCCCAAGGTATGTCTTGAAGAATAATGCAAGGAGTCCCCAGAATGCAAGGCTGAACAAAAGTGCTATGATTGATTTTATTATACTATAGTCTATTCCCTGAAAGGTGCTCCTTGCCATTGTAAAAATGGTTTGGCTTCCAATAAGTGAAACATTGGAACTGGCTCCCATGATAAATAGATTGATGGTGTATAAGCCACTCATTGTAATGATACTGGCAAGTATTGGATGTATTTTCATTTTTGTCTGCAGAAAGCCTGTTATTGATCCTGCCACGCATCCTGCCGCTATAGCTGCCACAAGCCCTATGATGGGATGGCCTGTCGCGGTAAGTACGGCGGATACAGCAAGTCCAAGGGTAAAGCTTCCGTCTGCTGTAAGGTCTGGGATGTCAAGTAATTTGAAAGATATGTAGATTCCAAGGGCCATCAATCCGTATATTAGTCCCAGTTGAAGGGAGCCAATTGCTAAAGTCATTTTTGTTGCCTCCTGTTATTTATCTAATAATACTGCTGAATCAAGAATTTCCTGAGATAGCTCTATTCCTATGGTTTCTGCAGTTTTTATGTTTATTACAGTAGTAAATTCGGATACTACTATTGCAGGTATTTCGCTTATTGGAGTTCCTTTGAATACCTTGTCGGCCATGTCTGCTGAAATTGCACCGATTTGAACATCATCTATGCTAATTGTTGCAAATGCTCCGGAATCTACCATTACTGCAGAACTGCCGTAAACAGGTATTCCAGCTTCTTTTGCTGCTTCTGCAACTTGAGCCATTGCGCTTTGTACTACACTGTCATTTGGTACGAATATTGCGTCAACCTTGTCTACCAGTGCCAGTGCAGCTTGTTGGACATCAGCAGAGCTTGCAACTGTTGTTTCAACATATTTTAAATCTCTTGAATCAAGATATTCTTTTGCACTATTTATTGTGTTTATTGAATTTACCTCTCCAGTATTGTATATAAGACCGTAGGTTTCCATTCCAGGAGTGAGTTTATCCGAGAGTTCAAATATTTCGTTTATTGGAATAGCGTTTGAAGTACCTGTAGCATTTTTGTCTGGAGTTTCCATTTCAGTGATTACTCCTGCTGCAACTGGATTTGATAGTGAAATGAAGATTACAGGTATGTCGCTTTCCATGTTTACTATTGCCTGTGCTGCAGGGGTTGCGATTGCAGCGATGAGATCAACTTTTTTGTTTACCATATCCTGGCAGATAGAATTAAGGTTTGTCATGTCTCCCTGTGCATTTTTGTATTCAAATTCGATTTTGTCTTCTGTGTATCCCAACTCTTCAAGTCTTGCCATGAATCCGTTTCTCATGTCTTCGAATGCTCCGTTGTCTACAATTTGAATGATTCCAACTCTAAGTTTTTCACTTTCATTTGATTCCGCTTTAGCTGTACATGCAGCCATTCCCATCATTAAAACGATGATTAGTAAAATTGATATAAATTTTTTCATGATTTTGTTCCATCCTTTTTATTTTTTTGATGGTTGGGGTCAAGGCTTTTCTACATAAAAAAACATCTGTCCTGTGTAAAGGACAGATGTAATATCTGCGGTACCACCTTAATTGACAATAACAGCAAATACTGCTGAAAGAATCCGACTCTATAGAATGCCATCACATTCTTCGCCCTTTAACGCTAGCGATGCGTCACAGAATACTAAGTGCAGTTTGCACTTTTAACTGTGCCCTCAATGGTCCATTTATCCGATTCGCATTTCTATCAGGTTTCCATCATCCCCGACTCTCTGTAAGTGCGCTAACGGTTTTATCTCCATCTCAACGGTTGAACATAGTATAACCGCAAAAGTGAATGTTTGTCAACAGAAAATTTCACTCGGTGAACTTGATAATTATTTCATTTATATCCCATAATGTTTCAAGTTTTTCTCTTGCTTCCTCTTTTATAACATTGGAGAATTGATGGGTTTCTTGAAGGTCAATTAAAAGATATATTATACCATCTTCGAGTTTTATATTTTTTATAAGATTGGTTGCAACCATGTCAAGTCCCTTCATTGGATTCATCACTCGTCTTAATCGATCGCGTATTGTGTCAACAGTTGTTGGTTCAAGGTTTTCTACCATGCCATGTCTTTCTTCATAGTTTTTTATTGCTGCCCGTAGTCCTTCAATGGCTAATACGGAACAGTGGACTTTGATGGGAGGAAGTCCTCCCAGTGCATCCGAAGCGTCCTTCCATGTCAACTTCTTGGCTTCGTGAATTGTCTTGCCCTTGGCAAGTTCTGTAATTATTGAAGCTGTTGCAATGTTTGAAGCACAACCATAGGATTCAAATTTTATATCTTCTATTATTTTTGTGTCCGGGTTTACGCTTATATATAGTGAAACCATGTCACCACAGGCAGGGCTTCCTTCTGTTGATTTGCCGTCGGGGTTTTCCAACCTGCCAACATTTCGCGGATTCTTAAAGTGGTCAAGAACTGTTTCGTTGTATGGAAAAGCCATTTCTATACCTCCTTATGCCCAAGAGGGCTTATTAGCCTTAGCTGGGCTACAACCTTATCTATAGTATCTACTGTTTCATATATTTCAGCCATAGTATTAAATCTACCAAAAGTAAATCTAATTGACCCATGGGCTCTTTCATGATCTCCTCCTATGGCTGCTATTACATGGCTGGCTTCAAGAGATTTGCTGAAGCAAGCTGAGCCTGTACTTACGGATATTCCGTACATGTCCATATGGAGTGTTACAGATTCACCTTCAACATAATGGAAGGTTATATTTGCATTTTGGGGAATACGTCTTTTAGGATGTCCATTCAGGCATACATCGGGTATTTTCGAAAGAACCAGTTCTATTATCTTGTCACGCATATCTCTTAATCTAATGCTTTCGTCATCAGTGGATAATTCTACAGCCTTGGCGAAACCAACTGCTCCCGGGATGTTTTCGATGCCGGCCCTGTAATCAAACTCCTGATATCCTCCGTCTGTGATTTTTTTTATTTCAGTTCCTTTTCTTATATAGAGCCCTCCGATGCCTTTGGGTCCGTGTATTGTATGAGCGGATACAGTTATGATATCTACAGGAACGGTTTTCACATCGATTGGAATTCTTGTAAATGTATGTGTTGCATCAGTATGAAAAATTACATTTTTATTTCTGCAGATTTCACCGATTTTTACTATGTCCTGCAGTGTTCCTATTTCCTGGTTACCATGCTGTATGGACACCAGTATGGTTTTTTCGGTTATGAGTTCCGCAAGTTTATCAGTGTTCACGAGGCCGTATTCGTCAACGTCCAAGTAGTCAATTGTAAAACCTTGCTTTTCCAAAGCTTTGGCTGAACGCAAGACTGGGTAGTCTTCAATCTTGGATACTATGATATGCTTGCCTTTCTTGTCTCCCAATGCTTTGACAACACCCTTGATTGCTAAGTTTGACGATTCAGTGCTTCCTGAAGTGAATATAAGCTCTTGGCGGCGGGCACCCAGTCTATGGGCAATAACCGACCTGGCATTTTCCAGTGCTTCTTTTGCCTCGATTCCTTTCGAATAGCCGAAATCAGAAGTTGCAACTGCATAATTATCAAAGTAATAACTTTTCATTTCATTAAAAACTCTCTTGTCAAGTTTTGTAGCCGCTGAGTTGTCAAGATAAATACTTTTCTCCATAAATTTCACCTCTAAATGAATAGCGTTATTGAAGAGTCCCTGGCTTCACTGATATATGTTCCCACTGCTCCATATTCGTCAATTATGTCTTCGGCCAAATCCTTCTTGCTGATGCCCATTATTTCCATGGTCATTTCGCATGCGATAACTTTTCCTCCCAACTCCCTGAAGTCAGACATGAGTCTTTCTGCAGTAGCCACATTATTTTTCTTCATTCTTCTTTTTATCATAAGCTTACCTAGACCAAGCATGTTCATTTTTGAAAGGGGGCCCTGGCTCAGACCGTTTTTCTTTAGTCTAAGAAGACCCCAGAATGTAAAATAAAGGGATGCTTCCATGCCCATTGCCAAAGCTCCATTTGCTACAATAAGGGCGCTGCTCAGTTTATCCATGTCTCCACTGTGCACAATTATGGTAGCTTTCTCACTCATTATATTACCTCCTTATTTTTGGAGTATTATTACCCATTCATCTGCAGATTCTTCTATGCTGACTATCTTTACAGACAAGGCATCTGCAGCCATTGGAATTTCCTTTTTTGATGCAGCGTGGGTTCCAGTTATTATAACCTTGTCTCCAGGCAATGCCTTCCGTAGAGCCTTGCGCATTTCCACCAGGGGAACTGGGCAGGTTTCTTTTCTAACGTCAACGTTAATATCAGCCATAATCTCCTCCTATTTAATAAGTGTTGCTTTATTTTTTCATATTAGTCTATATAGTAATTGTAGTACTTATTGGAAGATTTGTAAAATTTATTGGATTTCAATTCTCATGGGTATCGTGGTATTGACTTATGGAGAAAATGCAAGTAGAATATAATCACGCACGAACAAAGGTTCGTAAGACGTTTTGCTCAAAAATAGTCCAATAACATTTGGATGGAAGCTTGCAATAGAGTATAATTAAGGTATGTCATTATTTGATATGACAATATTAAAGTGGACTTGAAAGAAAAAATAAGCATGAGGTTATTATGGATAAAATAGAGAAATTTGAAATAGTATCGGAATACAAGCCTACTGGGGACCAGCCCCAGGCAGTTGAAAAGCTGACAAAAGGTATATTGGAGAACAAGAAGTTTCAGACTCTGCTAGGTGTTACAGGTTCGGGAAAAACCTTCACCATGGCAAATATAATAGAGAAGGTACAAAGACCCACCCTTGTCATAGCACATAACAAGACATTAGCGGCCCAACTTTGCTCAGAATTCAAGGAATATTTTCCAGACAATGCAGTTGAATACTTTGTAAGTTACTACGACTATTATCAACCAGAGGCCTATGTTCCTTCATCTGACACATATATAGAAAAGGATTCTTCAGTCAATGATGAAATAGACAAGTTAAGGCACTCTGCAACGGCATCTCTCTTTGAAAGAAGAGATGTAATAATTGTAGCTTCTGTTTCGTGCATCTATGGACTTGGTAGTCCAGTTGATTATGAAAATCTTGTTATATCCCTTAGACCGGGAATGATAAAGGACAGAGATGAGATGATAACGAAACTTATAGAAATACAGTACAAGAGAAACGATATCAACTTCACCCGTGGAACCTTCAGGGTGAGGGGAGATGTGCTGGAAGTATTTCCTGCTTCATCCTCCGAAGAAGCTGTAAGAATAGAGTTTTTTGGCGACGAGGTGGAAAGGATTACTGAAGTTAATTCTCTTACAGGGGAGATGCTTGGAAGAAGAAAGCATATCTCTATCTATCCTGCCTCCCACTATGCTACAACGGATGAAAATATTCAGAGAGCTGTCAGTAATATAGGAGAAGAACTTGTAGTGAGGCTTAAGGAGTTAAAGGATGAAAACATGCTTGTTGAGGCTCAAAGATTGGAACAGAGGACGAAATACGACATAGAAATGCTGAGGGAAATGGGCTTTTGCAATGGTATAGAAAACTATTCCAGACATATAAACAACCTTCCTTCTGGAACTAGACCTTATACCCTCATAGACTATTTTCCGGATGATTTCCTTATGATAATAGACGAGTCCCATGTTACAGTACCACAGGTAAGGGGAATGTTCAAAGGTGACAGATCAAGAAAGCAGACCTTGGTGGATTTTGGATTCAGACTGCCATCAGCTCTTGACAACAGACCTCTCCAATTCAAGGAGTTTGAAAAGAAAATAAATACAGTAGTCTTTGTAAGTGCCACTCCTGGTCCTTATGAATATGAACATACTGAAGCGATGGCAGAACAGATAATAAGGCCTACGGGACTTATAGACCCCGAAATAACAGTTAAGCCTGTTGATGGACATATAGATGATCTTATACATGAAATAAGGAAGACAGTGGAGAAGAACCAGAGGATTCTTGTAACCACTCTTACAAAGAGGATGTCCGAAGACCTTACCTTCTATTTAAAGGATGTAGGTCTCAATGTAAGATATCTTCATTCAGACATAGATACTATAGAAAGGATGGAAATTCTCAGGGACTTAAGACTCGGGAAGTTCGATATACTTATAGGAATCAACCTGCTAAGAGAGGGACTGGATCTGCCGGAGGTTTCTCTTGTGGCAATACTGGACGCGGACAAGGAAGGTCTTTTTAGATCCGAGACAGCATTGATTCAGACTATTGGCAGGGCTGCAAGGAATATTGACGGACGCGTTATTATGTATGCCGATAGAATTACAAAATCTATGGATAAGGCAATTTCAGAGACTAACAGAAGAAGAGAAATACAGGAGGAATACAATAAAAAGCACGGTATAACTCCACAGTCAATAGTGAAAAACGTAAGAGGGGTCATAGAGGCTACATCGGCAGCCGAGGAAGACGGGGAATATACAGTAGATGGCAAGCCTGTTGAAATCCACAATGAAAAAGATCTTCTCAAACTCATAGACAAGATGAATTCGGAAATGATGGAAGCCGCCAAAAACCTGGAGTTTGAAAAAGCAGCAACCATAAGAGACGAAATCAAAAAAATGAAAAAATTGAGTAATATAATGATGTAGGGGATTTACAAATCTTAAGCACACATTGTTGTTTTGAATGAAATATTTGAAGTCTGGATGGTTTAACTGGACATCAAATATTTCGTGAAAAAATATGATTTGCTTTTGATTTTAAATCACGTCCTTAATATAGAATATAAATGTTTTCATGAGAAATGAAATATTTGAAGTTTGTATACTTCAGATGTAATAAATTAAAAATAAAGAATAATAATGAGGAACATATGGAAAATAAGATTGTAGTAAAAGGTGCCAAGGAGCACAACCTGAAAAACATAGATGTGGAGCTTCCCAGAAACAAACTTATAGTTTTCACGGGATTAAGCGGCTCGGGAAAGTCTTCCCTTGCCTTTGACACTATTTATGCCGAAGGACAGAGAAGATATGTGGAGAGTTTGTCCTCCTACGCAAGGCAATTTTTGGGTCAGATGGAAAAGCCGGACGTGGAGTATATAGAAGGACTGTCTCCAGCCATATCCATCGATCAGAAGACAACAAATAGAAACCCAAGATCCACAGTTGGTACTGTAACTGAAATACACGACTACCTGAGACTTCTCTATGCAAGGGTGGGAGTACCACACTGTCCAAACTGCGGAAGGGAAGTATCTTCACAGTCAATAGACCAGATAATAGATGCAGTAATGGATTATCCGGAAAGGACAAGGATTCAGGTAATGGCTCCTGTTGTCAGGGGACAAAAGGGAACCCATGCAAAGATGCTTGCAGCCATGAAGAAGGAAGGATATGTAAGGGTAAGGATAGACGGAGAGTCCTACGAACTTGAAGATGAAATTACCTTGAAGAAGAATAAAAAGCATGACATAGAAATAGTAATAGACAGGATAGTCATCAAGGAAGGAATAGGGAAGAGGCTGACAGATTCAGTTGAAAGTGCCCTGACTCTTTCAGAAAATCTTGTATATATAGATGTAATAGATGGTGAGGGCATGTTGTACAGCACCGAGTTTGCATGCACCCACTGCAATATAAACATAGGGGAAATCACACCGAGGATATTTTCCTTCAACAGCCCCTTTGGAATGTGTAATGCCTGCAATGGTCTGGGAGTAAGCAAGGAGATAAGCATCGACCTTATACTTCCAAATATGGACCTTTCAATACCTGAAAGAGCAATAGCTCCTTTTGGAGCAGATAAAAACGGGTATTATTTCCAGATATTCAAGTCGATAGCGGACCATCACGGATTTGATATAAACAAACCCCTTAAAGATGCACCAAAGGGGTTTATAGATGAATTGCTTTATGGAACAGGGAGTAGGAAAATCACAGTGGACTTCGAAAGCAAATTCAATGGAAGAAGGGTTTTTACAAAGGAATTCGAGGGAGTGGTAAACAACCTGGAAAGAAGATATTCTGAAACAAAATCCCATGACATGAGGGAATGGATTGAAAGCTATATGATTGAAAAACCCTGCCACGTTTGTGGTGGTGCAAGGCTGAATCCCAATGCTTTGGCGGTAATCCTTGACGGAACAAATATACATGAGCTTTCATCTATGTCCATAGGAAGGATACTGGATTTTCTGTCAAAGCTGAAACTGAATGATAGAATGGCCTTCATAGCAGACCAGATACTTAAGGAGATAAACGAAAGACTTGGTTTTCTTGCAAACGTAGGACTTGACTATCTTACACTTAGTAGAAATGCAGGAACTCTTTCAGGGGGAGAATCACAACGTATAAGACTAGCCACCCAGATAGGCTCAAGTCTTGTAGGTGTTCTTTATGTACTTGACGAGCCTAGCATAGGTCTCCATCAGAGGGACAACAGCAGACTTATTGAGACATTGAGGGGACTTACGGATATTGGAAACACCCTCATTATAGTAGAACACGACGAGGAAACGATATATGCTGCGGACCATATACTTGACATTGGACCTGGAGCAGGAATTCATGGTGGGGAAGTTGTTGCCCAGGGAACCGTTGAGGAGATCATAAGCAACGAGAGATCCATTACTGGGCAATATCTCAGCGGGAAAATGAAGATTGAAGTCCCTTCTACAAGAAGGAAGGGAAACGGAAATATTATAACGATAAAAGGTGCGGAACAGAACAATCTGAAGGCAATAGATGCCGATATACCACTTGGTACATTCACCTGTATAACCGGGGTTTCCGGTTCTGGAAAGAGCTCACTAATAAATGAGATACTCTATAAGGGGATTTACAGAAAGTTCCACAAGAGTAGGGTGGTGCCTGGGAAACATGATGAAATACTGGGCATTGAAAACATAGATAAGATAATAAATATAGACCAGTCTCCAATAGGAAGAACTCCAAGGTCAAATCCTGCTACATATACAAAGGTATTCGACCAGATAAGGGATCTCTTCGCCATGACTTTGGAAGCAAAGACAAGGGGATACAAGAAGGGAAGATTCTCCTTCAATGTTAAGGGAGGCAGATGCGAGTCTTGTAAAGGAGACGGTATAATTAAGATAGAGATGCATTTCCTTCCTGACGTATATGTTCCATGTGAGGTTTGTAAAGGTAAGAGATACAACCGGGAAACCCTTGAAGTAAAGTATAAGGGTAAAAATATCAACGAGGTACTTGCGATGTCAGTTGAGGAATCCCTTGAGTTTTTCGATAGCATTCCAAACATAAGGAACAAGTTTAAGACAATGAATGATGTAGGTCTTGGATATGTCAAGCTTGGACAGCCATCAACACAGCTTTCAGGTGGAGAAGCTCAGCGAATCAAGCTGGCTTCCGAACTCAGCAAGAGAAGCACTGGAAAGACACTTTATATTCTTGACGAGCCTACAACGGGACTACATATGGCTGATGTACACAAGCTTATTGATGTTCTCAACAGGCTTGTGGAAAGCGGAAACACAGTAGTTGTAATAGAGCACAACCTTGATGTTATAAAGACTGCCGACTATATTATTGACCTTGGACCTGAAGGTGGAGACAAGGGAGGACTCATAATCGCAAAAGGAACTCCTGAGGAATTGATTAAGATAAAAGGTTCATATACAGGGACATATCTCAAAAAAACCCTATAGTTGTTGAATATTGAATACCAAAGTTGTATAATTTAACAGTGGGTGATAGGATGAATAATACAGAATTGTTGAATCTTCCGCAGGCTGTCATAGATGTTTTGCCGCTAGGCATAGCACAATGCGGGCTTGTTTTGGATGATAATTCAAATATAAAAGATATCAGAATTTTAAAAGCGAACAAGAGCATCAGGGAAATAACCGGTTACAATAACTATGAGCTCGCCAACAAGACTATGAAGGAGCTATTTCCTGCAATAAGGGAATCTGTATATGACTGGATTAAAATACTTGGTGAAGCTTCTCTATATATTGGAACAAAGCATATTGAACAATATATGGATGTGTTTGACAAGTATCTTAGTGTTGATGTTGTCAGTATAAAGGAGAACGGCTTCTATCTTGTGATGGAAGATATTACTGACAAGAAGGAATGTAGTAGGAATATACTTGAAAAAGTCACCGAAATTAATTATATCAATGAAGAATTGAGAAAGAAGGCCAATCTTGACAATATGACATTGGCATACAACTATCAGTTCATAATGAAGCTTCTAAAGGAAGAAGTGGAAACTGCAAATAAGGAATCGAAAAAATTCACTGTGGCTCTTCTGGACATCGATAGATTCACTGAAATAAATAGGAATCACGGAATAGAAGTGGGAGATAAGGTTCTTGAGGAAACTTCTGAAGCCTTGAAGAACAGCATGAGGAAGATTGATTCCCTTGCAAGGACAGGTGGGGACGAGTTCCTGCTACTCCTTACAAATGTAGACATAAACATAGCAAAAATCGTTATTGAAAGGATGAAGACACAGCTTAATCTGGATGTCAGAATCCTGAAAGGCGAAAGCATAACTCTAAGCGGAGCTGTTCTTGAATATGAAGACGGAGGCTGCGAAGATTTTTATCACGAGCTCAGGGCCAAGCTAGACAAGGCGAAATCCCTTGGATACAATACAATAATTTTTTAGCAAGAAAGCAGCTTTGCTGCGT
>LGOV01011042.1_pt2 | contig 11103 bp, 4 predicted proteins | sample 469881 | NCBI WGS metagenome assembly LGOV01 (sample SAMN03857199, study PRJNA290197) | marine sediment metagenome | biome: marine cold seep biome; feature: cold seep; material: marine sediment; isolation source: sample #5579, elevator 3A push core 41 containing 12 cm of sediment... ...
TGTTTTCCATCTGCGGTGAACTGACCCCTGGCCGGGTAGCAAAAAGCCTTTCAGGCCAAGAAGAACAATCCTTTTTCAGCCACAGTGAGACCCTGCCCAGTCGGCCGCCTAGCATGTGTCCGGGCTGCCCGCACCGCAGTGTTTTTCATGCCCTTAACCGCCTGAAGGCTTTTGTTACAGGTGATATCGGATGCTATACCCTTGGTTTCATGGAGCCTCTGGCGGCTATGGATACCTGCATCTGCATGGGGGCCAGCATCGGTAATGCCACCGGTTTAAGCAAGCTGCTCTCCAGTGAGCAGCAGCGACAGGTGGTTGCCGTGATTGGTGATTCGACCTTTCTGCACACCGGCATCAACGGTCTGATGGATATGGTTTACAATAGTTCTGCTTCCACCGTGGTTATTCTTGACAACCGTATTACCGCCATGACCGGCCGTCAGGAAAACCCATCTTCGGGCTACACCCTGATGGGCGCCGACAGCTACCGAGTCGACTTGGAGCAACTCTGCAGAGCGGTTGGTGTTCAACACGTAAAGATTGTCGACCCTTACCAGGTAGCGGCCACCCGCCAGGTCCTCAAGGAAGAAATGGAGCGCCCTGAGGTCTCTGTCGTTATTGCCCGACGGGCGTGCATGCTTGTTAAACGTGATCCTGTAGCGCGTAAGCCTGCCGTAATTGTTGACATCGATCGTTGTACAGGCTGCCGAGCTTGCCTCAAGCTGGGTTGCCCAGCCATTGAATGGCGCACTACTGCCGAGGGTAAGGGCATAGCCCACATCAATAGTCTGTTCTGTGTTGGCTGTGGTCTTTGCAACCAGGTTTGTAATGTCGACGCTATTGGAGATATCAATGAGTAATGAAGTGACTAATATTCTCATTTCCGGTGTAGGCGGCCAGGGAATTCTGCTGGCCAGTGAGATTCTTTCAGAAGTGCTGATGCTTGCCGGTTATGACGTTAAAAAAAATGAAATTCATGGCATGTCTCAACGTGGGGGCAGTGTTATTTCCCATATTCGCTACGGGAAGAAAGTGTATTCATCCATAATTCCCGAAGGACAGGCTGATGTGCTGCTCGGGTTCGAATTGCTTGAGACCTATCGTTACCTACCGTTGGTTCGGAAGGGTGGCAGCGTTCTAACCAACAACCTCCAGGTCTTCCCCGCGCCGGTAACCCTTGGCAAGGAGAGTTACCCTGCCGATATCCCTGCAAAAATAGCCGCTGCTTTTCCTGGTTCTATCCTTGTTGATGGTCTGCAATTGGCCACCGATGCAGGCAATCAGCGAACCGTGAACATCGTACTGCTTGGAGCTTTATCGAAAAACATCTCTGTTGACAACAGCTACTGGCAACAGACTTTACGGAAAATGGTTCCAGCAAAATACCTGGAAGAAAACCTTAAGGCCTTTAACTTAGGCCGCAATCTGTGACCTTGGTCAAATTGTTCGGTGCTGGCTATGTTTGTCTGGTCATAATCGAGTGCAATAGGATACAGCCATGATCTGGAATGATGAATTTGAAACACTGCCTCGCGAAGCTTTGGACGCGCTGCAGTTAAAACGTTTGCAACATACCCTGGAAAGGGTCTATGCCCGGGTTCCCTTTTATCGGGAATCTTTTGACAAAGCAGGGGTAAAGCCCGAGCAGATAAAAAGCTTGAATGATTTGCAGCGTTTGCCTTTCACCCTCAAGCAGGACATGCGAGACAACTATCCTTATGGTCTGTTTGCGGTCCCTCTAGAGCAGATTGTGCGCCTGCATGCATCTTCAGGCACGACTGGAAAGCCGACAGTGGTGGGATATACCCGCCGTGATATCGATATGTGGTCTGAACTGATGGCCCGTTCTTTCGCTGCCGCTGGTGTAGCCCGCGGAGATATCATTCATAATGCATACGGATACGGTCTCTTTACTGGAGGGCTCGGCGCTCATTACGGAGCTGAAAAACTTGGCGCTGCAGTAATTCCCATGTCCGGCGGCAACACCAAGAAGCAGATTATGATCATGCAGGATTTCGGTTCTACCGTTATCACCTGCACCCCTTCCTACAGTCTTTACCTCGCTGAGGCGGCGGCTGAGGATGGTCTCGATATTCGCTCCTTTGCCCTTAAGGTCGGCATTCTCGGTGCGGAACCCTGGAGTGAATCGATACGCCAGGAAATCGAGCAGAAACTTAATATCAAGGCCATCGATATCTATGGATTATCGGAGATTCTCGGACCTGGTGTGGCCATCGAATGTATCGAAGCACAAAACGGTCTTCATATCTGGGAAGATCATTTTATTGCCGAGATCATTGATCCGTTAACCGGTACAGTATTAGCTGATGGCGAAGAAGGGGAACTGGTGATTACTACCATCACCAAAGAAGGCATCCCCATGATTCGTTACCGTACCCGCGACATTACTCGGTTCATCAGCGAACCCTGCATCTGCGGCCGCAGTCATCGTCGCCTGCAGCGCATGAGCGGCCGCAGCGATGATATGCTGATCATTCGCGGCGTTAATGTGTTTCCGTCGCAAATCGAGAGTGTTCTGATGCAGGTTGAAGGGGTTGAGCCCCATTATCAGCTAATTGTCGACCGGGAAGAAAATCTGGATTCTCTTGAGGTTCAGGTGGAGGTAACCGAAGATATATTTTCTGATGAAGTACGGGTCATGCAGGGCCTTAGTGATCGAATCCGCCACGAAATCAAGAGTCTTCTGAATATCACCTGCAAGGTTAGGCTGGTTGAACCAAAGTCTATAACGCGTAGTGAAGGAAAAGCCAAGCGGGTAATCGACCTGCGCAAAGGCTAGAGCCGGCGAAAGGAGAGGGCAGATGACAGTGCAGCAAATTTCTGTTTTCATAGAAAACCGTACAGGAAGACTAGCTCAGGCCACTTTGGCCCTGGGCAAGGCAGAGGTTAATATCCGCGCTCTATCCTTGGCTGAGACCTCTGATTTCGGCATCTTACGCTTGATTGTCGATCGCACCGATCTGGCCAAGGAGGTACTAACTGGGCAGGGCTTTACCGTCGATAAAACAGAAGTAGTCGCGGTGCAGGTCCCTGATCAACCCATGGGGCTCGGCCATATTTTGCAGATACTGGATGCGGCTCTCATCACCGTCGAATACCTATATGCCTTTATTGAGCGTTGCGGCGACAATGCCATTATCATTTTCCGGTTTAATGATAGTACCCAGGCAATTGCTGCTCTTACCGCTGGTGGTGTAAAGGTGCTCTCTGCAGAATCGGTTTACAGTATGTAATTGGATTGATAGTGCAACTAATTGAATTTACTTAACAAGTGTCTTGAAAAGACGGGTTGTTGCAAGAGAATTTCTCCTTGACATTTTTTTACGGATGGACAATAATCCGCTCGCGTTGATTGACGGGGCGTAGCGCAGCCTGGTAGCGCACCTGCATGGGGTGCAGGGGGTCGGAGGTTCGAATCCTCTCGCCCCGACCAACGCCAAAAGCCGTGACGAAAGTCACGGCTTTTTTTTATTCTTTTTCACTTCCAGGCTCTTTCATTCACTCTTTTTCCAACCAATCAGTGTCTGCATCTAGCGATAAATTCCTCTGCTTAGATTCTCCTTGTTCAAGCCTTTAATAAGGGCTCTTTTGCATCCCTCCCGCGCAAAACTCCTCATTTCATTACCTTTTTTATCCAAAATAGCATTACAGACTTCGATAGTTATCCATGTCAGCTTATTTCTAGTGTTTTACCTGGAACAATTTAGGTTTACTCAATCCTCTAGTGTTGCTTGAAAAATATTAAACAAGTTCGGTCAAAAATGCTGGATAGGCTTCGTTGGTTTGTTTTCTAAGGTTAATGCTACCCAGTTATTGAACATTAGAGTAATGCATTAGTAGGTTGCATTACCTCTGTCGAGTTTCTTTACATTATATTTTTTTTGAAATGGAATAGTTGTAACAACTTGAAATGTTTACATATTTCTTAAGGAGGAATTCTTGCATCTAATTAAAGCCATTTCTCACGATTGATAGAAGGTCTGGCTGACTAACAGAATTTTTCCCACATCATTTTCCTTAGATTGATGTTTCCTAGCAAAGCTGTTGCGGCCGTGAGCGATTTTAATCATCATTTTAAGTTTAGGGATACTCCAGTCAGAAAAATCTGAAAAAAAAGCATGGAGCAATTTTAAACCAAGTAGCGGATCGTAATCGAATTGCTCTCTTAATTTAATAGAAGAACATAGTTCTGTTTTTATAATAATTTTATCAGGTGAAAGGAATACCCAGATGCGTAGGTCAAACAGCGGGCGGGGCAATGGAGTTTTGATCGGGATAAATTCCAGAAAACGAAAGGGCTTTGTGGCCATCTTTACCTTGTGCCACTTCTTTTTCGCCAATTTTGCCTGGGCGGCGCAGATAACCATCGACGGCAATACGGCTACGTCGCTGACTACTGTCGGGAACGTTACTGACGTGCGGACCACTACCGTCGTGGGCACCTCTACCGGCCTCAATTCCTTTGACACCTTTAACGTTCACTCCGGTAATACAGTGAACATGCACCTGCCCGCCGGGACCACCAACCTGATGAACCTGGTGCACTCTCAGTCAACCTCCATTGACGGCATCCTCAACTCCATCAAGAACGGGCAGATTGGCGGAAACGTCTATTTCGCGAACCCCCACGGCGTAATTGTTGGTAACGCGGGCGTAGTCAACGTGGGCGCACTAACCGTGTCGACTCCGACCCAGTCTTTCATGGATGGTTTTTTCTCTTCGCCGGGAAACCCAGTACAGGGCTCGGTGGACATGCTATTGAACGGCACCGCGCCATTAGAGAGCGGAGCACTCATCACCATTGAGGGCAAGGTAAACGCAGTCGGAGCCATCAATCTTGCTGCCGACCGCATCAGTAACAGCGGTGTGGTTGCATCGGGCGCTTCTTTTAGCGGAACTGCCCCCGATTTCAGCGATGTTGTGAACGTCAATGATCTGCAAAGCGCCTCAAAAATCGACATCGTAGGCGGTGATATCTATATACGCGCCGTAGACGACGTAACATCTACCGGTGTCATCGTGAGCAACGGTGTCGGTGTTGACAATGCTGCCGGTGATATCAGCATAAGTGGCAAAGATATATCCCTTACCAGCGGTTCTAAGGTGTTGTCCTACAATGCTGATTCTCCCGAAGCTGCCGGGAAGATTACCATAGCCGCCAGCGCCACCGGCGACCACAGCGGGATCGCCGTCCTTGAGGAGGCAACCTCTTCTGTGGCGATAACCGGGGCAGAGCTGCATGGCAGCGAAGTGGAGATCACCTCTGACTCTTTAATGACAGCCAGGGCCGAAGGGATCCCCCTTGACCTTTTTGTTGACGCGGCGGTGGTTGATGTGACCTCGGGTGCGAGCGTAGAACTGCTGGACAGCGAAATTACCACCGTGACCGGGAAGCTGACGGTGGCTGCCACGTCAACGGTACAGGCTGACGCGATAGCCGAAGCAAGTTCGACGCTGTTGCCAGTATCGGGTGATGCGGCGGTTGCTACCTCCATAGTGGACTCTTCGGCTGTGGCGCACATAGGTGGCAATACGAAGCTGGATCTAGCACAGGGATTGGATCTTTCCTCCGAGAACTCAGTCACGGTCAACACTACGGCGGACGGCACAGCCGGTGGTGATTTCGCGGCAGGTGGCTCTGCTGCTGTCACAGTGATAGAGCGCAGCGAGTCCAAGGCATATATCGATGGCAACGCCGAATTGGTGAACCAACCAGCGATAAACGTCTCGGCGCAGTCGCTGAACAACATCTCGACTCTTGCCAAATCCACATCCAAAGGTGCGACTGAAAACAGCGACGGCACCAAGGATAATCTGGACAAGTACGGTCCTGAAACCGCTGAAACGGATGACCAGGGATCCAGCAAGGTTACCCTGGCTGGTGCTTTAGCCGTGACCGATCTAGGTAACGCCACCACGCAAGCACATGTGGACCTGACAACCAAAGATGGCGTGAACGCACAGACTGATATGGGCGCACTCTCCATCCGCACCGAGTCTCTTTCCAACGCCTCTGCAAAAGCTGACGCCTCTGCAACTAAGGGTGATGTGGGCGTGGGTGTGGCCGTAGCGGTGAATATCGGCAATGAAACCAATCAGGCTTACATCGGTGGTTCCTCGGAAATAACTGCCAATGGCGTGAACATCGAAGCGGTGATGAAAGACTACACCCCTGCTGGTGGTGAAGCAGACACAGCCTCAAGCTACGGCGCAGAGGCCATTTCAGGAGTAGGCTCCAAAAATGTGGGTGTGGCCGGAGCCGTTGGGCTGAACGTCGCGGTCAACACCACCGATGCTACGATAAATAGTGGAGCAAACGTGGATGCGGGTGGGGCTGTGTCACTGAACTCAACTAATAACACCGAGTCTACCGCAAAGGCTTCGCCAACCGTCAAGAACACCGGTGGTGATACTCCTGCGGCCGTCGGCGTCGGCGCATCGGTTGGATTGAACGTCGCGGTGAACACCACGACCAGTGAAGTCCAAGACGGTGCGGTTCTGACCGACGCCGGCATCACCAACGTTACCGCCGCCTCCGACCATAAAATAGATACCAGCGTCGAAGGCGGGGCCAGCGGTTCTAAGATTTCCATCACTCCACTGGCCGCCGTCACCGTTGCCGTTAATACCACAACCGCACGACTCGGCACCGGTAGTGTCACCGACGTCGATACGTTGAACGTCAGTGCCACCAATAAAAGCGCCGTCACCACCGAAGCCAAAGGTCAAACCGCCGGCGACTCTATCGCCATCGGTGCTTCGTTAGCTTTAACCACCGCCGTCGACACGGCCACTGCCACCACCGAGCGAGATATCACCGCTACCGGTAAGGTTGGGTTTAACGCCGAAAGTGAAGCCTCTAGCTCAACCACCGCCACAGCCAGCGCTACCGGCGGTAAAAAAGCCGATGCAAATGGGGACGCCGAAGCCGGCGGCTCTGTCGATGAACAGCTCGCTGCGCAAGATAACGCCGCCAGCGGAGCCGCAGCAGCCGGTGGTGATACCGCCACTGGAGAGCTGGCCAAGGCCGACAGTAAAACCGACGACAACCAGCCCAAAGCAGAAACCAGCGAAGGCGCTGTCAGCGTCGCTGCCGGTATCGCGGCCAACATCGGCGTCAACACCACCGAAGCCAGTATCGGAGCCGGCCGAACGATCACCAGCAGCGGTGGAGAAGTCGCACTGACCACTCTCAACCAGAACGACACCAGCGCCATCGCCGACGGCAGTCAGGTCGACGGCGGAAGTACCAATGTTGGGGTCGGTGCAGCCGTCGCCCTGAACGTTGGCGTTGCCACCAACACCGCCGTGATCAAAGACAATACCGATATCGACAGCGTCGGTGTGACTCTGAGTGCCCGAACCAACAAAGAAGGCGAAGACGCCCAGACCAGCGCCTCCAAGGCCAAAGCCACCAGTGGCGCCGGAGCTTCTAACGTAGGCGTGGCTGGTTCCCTGAGTTTAAACGTCGCGGTTAATACCACCAGCGCTTATGTCGCAGGCGACAGCAATAGTGACAACACCACCGCCAATATAAATGCTGGAGATGGCGCGGTTACCCTTGAAACGCAAAACAATACCGAAACCACCGCCGAGGCTGACGCCGTTGTGAAGATGACAGGTGATGAGGCCGCTGTTGGCGTAGGGGTTTCTGCGGCTGTCAACGTGGCGGTCAACACGGCACGGGCGGAAGTTGAAGATGACGTAACCTTGACGAACGCAGGCGCTATGACCATTGCGTCCGCTGCCGATCACGCCATGACCACCAAGGCCACCGGCGGCGCAAGCGGAGCCAAGGTCTCCGTCACTCCCCTTATCGCCGTCTCGGTATCGGTTAACAACACCAAGGCGAGGCTTGGCGCAGGGCCTGGTACTGATCTCACTGGCGGGTTAACTGTCAGCGCTGCCCAGACAAATGAAGTCACCACCACAACCAAGGGGCAGACCTCTGGCGATGTAGCAGTAGGCGCTTCCCTCTCGGTTGGCGTAGCCAGCGACACCGTATTGGCCAGTGTTGAGCGGGATATTTCCTCTTCCACTTTTGTTGATCTCGAGGCGTCTTCAAAGACGGCTATTAAGACGGAGGCCACTGCTTCCGCCAAGGGTGCGACGAAGCAAACTGAAGCAGATGGAGAAACTCAGAAAGCGGGCACCTCCACCGATGAACAGGTGGATGACCAACTCGGGTTCGGTAAAGGCAAGGCTGGAGGCAAGGCGGACGGTATTGAAGCGGTCAGCGCTGAGACGCCTGCCACCGAAACCCCCGATACCAAGAACCCAGAGGGTGAGGGGGAAAAAGAGGAGGCCAAGAAAGTTTCTGTCGCTGCAGCCATCGGTGTTGGTGTGGCAGAGAACAAGGCGATTGCTCAAATAGCTGACAATAAGAGTATCTCAACAAGCGGTGCGGTCAGCGTTGACGCGGCGACCGACACCAATTATACGACGACAGCCAGCGGAGAGGCCAAGTCGGACGATGTAGGTGTTGGTGCTGCTGTTGCACTGACGGTTACCCGTAACCAGACCATTGCCTCCATCGGATCCGGGTCTTCGGTGCAGGGCGCGACAGATATATCCCTCACGTCTGATTCTAAACAAAACAGGGATGATGATTATCTGACCGCAATGGCTTCCGAGTCAGTTTCCGGCGCTAGCGGTGGTGAAGTGGCCGTGGCAGGATCCCTGGCCGTGGTGGCAAATTTCAACGAGACGAGGGCTTCCATCGGAGATGGTGCGGATATTGATGCAACCGGCGATGTGATAGTCACCTCCGAGGACACCAGCAAGATCGCTGCCCAGGCCAGAGCAGGCTCCATCTCAATTGGTGAAGATTCCAAGGCTGGCGTTGGTGCTTCCTTCGCCGTGCTCTACGCCAACAATGACAACATCGCGGCGGTGGGCTATGACGCCAATGGTGATTCAGCAGTCACCACCGTGGACGCGAAATCCCTTACGGTGAAGGCAAAGAAAAACAGGGTCGAATTCAATCCGATCGATCTCGATTACAAAAATTTCAGCTTTGATTCCCTGGATCCCTCCACTTATCTGGGCTCTAACAATTTCTACACTGAGGCTATTGCTGGAGCGGCTGCCCAAGGTGACGCCGCTGTGGCGGGCGCGTTTGCGGTCAACATCTTCGACAATACGACTGAAGCCTATGTGGGTAAAAATGCCGTGGTGAACACTACCGGCACACAGGCGGAGAACGCTGACGGTGAAACTCTTGGTGTAGAGATCCAATCGACGTCGGACATTCAGGCCATAGCCTTTGCGGGCGCGGTGGCCGGAGCAAAGAAAGCCGGTGTCGGTGTTTCGCTGACTAATATCACAAACCTGGACAAAACCCGCGCTTATGTGGGAGAGGGTGCCACCGTTAACTCATTGGGCTCAGATGCGGGCCTGAAGATCAACGCTGAAGCTACCCAGACGCTGCTCAATATTGGCGTGAGTGGTGGCGCCTCTACCGAAGGTACGGGCGTGTCGGGAGTACTGGGCCTGGTGGTGTCAAATAATGAAACCGAGGCTGCTATAGGCGATGATGCAACCGTCGTTTCTAAGGGCGATTTAGCAGTAACGGCAGCCAACGACTCCGATACGATTATGATCGCAGGTGGTGTCGCGGCCGGTAAATCTGCAGGTGTGGGCGGCACGGTAGCGGTCAACGTCAACCTGAATACGACAACTTCAAAAATCGGAAAAGACGCTACAACCGACGCCGAGAAGATGACGACCGTTGGGGCAGATGCGGATGAAACCTCTGTAGCGGTGGTGGTTGCTGGTGCGGGTGGCGGTAAGGCGGGTGTGGCAGGAGCCTTTTCCTTCAATGTCATCAAGACCGATACCCAGGCAATAATCGGAGAAGGTGCGTGGGTCAATAAAAATGTTGCCGGGACCGCGGATAGTGTTGTGGTAAAGGCAGAGGATGACACTGTAGCTGTTGGCCTTACCGGAGCCGGAGCTGGTGGGGGTGACGCCGGAGTGGGAGCTGCGCTGGACACCGCCGTAATAGTTAAGACGGTTAAAGCTTATATTGCTGATGATACTGGCGGCAGGACTGCTGATATCAATGCAACGAAGCAAGTATCTTTAGATACCGATTCGTCTGAAGTCCTCACTTCCGCCACCGCTGGTTTTGCTGGTGGCGGCAAGGCAGGCGTGGGCGGCGCAGTTTCGATCGGCGTAGTGGTTAATGACGTTCAAGCTTATGTGGGTAAAGACGCCAGGGTGGATTCTGATGGCAACGTGCTTGTCAATGCCGAAGACGACATGGCTGCGGTGCTTGTGGCAGGCAGCGCGGCTGGCGGCGGCCAGGCTGGTGTGGGTGGCTCCCTGGCGGTTGCGACACTGCTGGGTTCGACAAAAGCATATATAGGTGAGGGCGCTACGGTCAATGCGCGCGGCAATCAGGATTCCGCCACGGTTATTAGGGGCGAGGCGCAAAAGAGCGGCGATACCACTGCCGGTTTTGACTCCGAGGTCGACAACAGCATTTCCGAAGAAGATATTGTCAATGAAGACGGCACCGCTGTTGCGGCGGTTGCCACCGAAGAGGTCAAGGGGCTTTCCGTCACAGCCTCCAACAGAGAAGTGCTGGTAACCACAGTCGCCAGCGGCGCTGGCGGCGGCAGCGCCGGTGTGGCAGCTACGTTGAATGCCAACGTCATCGCCACCACTGCTGAGGCACGTATCGATAACGGTGCTCACGTCAATGAGAATAACGCGGCAGCCAATAGTGAGCAGGTGGTCAGGGTAAAAGCGCTTGACGAAACGGTTTTGGTAAACATCGCAGGCGCTGCTGGCGGCGGTGGCAGCGCAGGTGTAGGCGCGGCGGGTAACATTGGAGTTATCGCCAAGACAATTACGGCGAAGGTCGGCAACTCGACCCTAATAAACACCAAGAAGGAGTTTGACCTTTCAGCCAATTCCACCGATGTCTCGGTTACGGGCACGATGGGTTTTGCCGGTGGCGGCAGCGCCGGTGTGGGTGGCGCGGTCGGCGCAGTTGTCTTCGCAAATAACGTTACTGCAGAGGTGGACGATGGCGCTGATGAAACAGAAGCCGCTAAGATAAATGTCAGCAGCGGC